>Ga0207701_10004937_pt1 | contig 13471 bp, 11 predicted proteins | sample KBSSwiSSwithPhiX_FD_184294 | JGI IMG/M metagenome (GOLD analysis project Ga0207701, IMG submission 184294) | Switchgrass rhizosphere bulk soil microbial communities from Kellogg Biological Station, Michigan, USA, with PhiX - S5 (SPAdes) (version 2) | ecosystem: Environmental > Terrestrial >... | reverse complement strand
CACGCCGGAGGCACTTCCAAAGGAATTTCCTTTTCGGAAAAGGAGCGGTGCTTTCAGGACGTGCTCGCGGAGATCATGCGAGTCACCGCCGAGCTGCCGGAAAAAGACAAGCGCGCCATCAGCAAGATTTGGCTGGCAAAAATTTCGCGGCTCTACCTCGAAGCGAAGGTGGAACAAGGTGATTGGTCAGGGGCATGGATGGAAATAGCGCGTCGGGTAGTGAGCGATCCGCGCCGGCTAAAGGCAAGTTTGAAAATGGTGCGCGAAATACTATCTCGACCGGGGCATACATGATCCTGCAATCATCCAATCTACTTCTGGATAGAACGCGGGCGCTCACGAAAGCGAAGCGCTCCAGGACCGCACTTTCGACCGCATATTGTTGCTGTTATCGTGTTGGCTAATAATGCAAAAAACGAGGACTGACGCCGATTTGTCCGCGGCTCTCTCGCAGGGGCGAGAAAACCAGGCTGTCCGTCAGGATTACCGGGTCTTTTATGATGACGAGTCGAGGGAGCTTGTGGCGAATCGCTTTGCCCGCACGATTGACCTATTCGGCTATCGTTTCGATGGTTAAAGGCGAGTACCGAAAAAAGATCCGGTTTCGAATAGTAGCGCTCCGAAAAGGAATGCTTTCCAGGTAATGCCTCCGCCGCAGATCAGTCTCATTATCACATCTTACAACCAGCAGGAGTATCTGAGGGAAGCGATCGAAAGCGCCATTGATCAAACAGTCGCTGCTTCCGAAATTATTGTCGCGGACGATCATTCGACAAAGGACGCCTCAATCGAAACTATTCGTGAATTTACGGCGAAGTATCCCGGATTGGTTCGTGGTCTTTTTCAAGAAAAAAACGTCGGTATTCCGAAAAACAGAAATAGCGCGTTGCGGATGGTCAAAGGGGATTATGTCGCAATTGTGGACGGCGATGACCGTCTCTTACCAAGGTTTATCGAGCGGCATGGCGACGCTCTGGCCGCGAACCCACAAGCGCACGTCACCTACAGCAATCGCTACGACATTAATCAACGTGGGGAGCGGCGCCCGCGCGATCGCAGCCCGGAACCCTCAGGCGATGTTCTCGCCTACATCGCGCGTGGTCGCAGAGGCATTCTGCGCTCAATGGTGGCGAAGTACGACTTGGTCAAAGCGGCCGGTTTTCTCGATGAAAACTACTATTACCACGATGGTTTTATCCTGACTTTGCATCTGGCGAAATTGACTTCATTCGTTTATCTACCCGAGCCGCTGATGGAAAAGCGTGACCACCCCGGAGGCGTTTCCAAAGGAATTTCTTTTTCGGAAAGAGAGCGATGTTTTCAGGACGTGCTCGCGGAAGTCATGCGAGTTACCGAGGAGTTACCGGAAAAAGACAAGCGCGCCATCCGCAAGGAATGGCTGGCAAAAATTTCGGAGTTGTCTGTTAAAGCGAAGATGGAACAGGGTGATTGGTCGGGGGCATGGATGGAAATCGCGCGTCGGTTAGTGAGGGATCCGCGTCGGATAAAGGCGAGTTTAAAAATGGCGCGCAACATACTGTCTCGGGCGGGACATACATGATCCTGCATCTCCGATCTACTTCTGGATGGAAACGTGTGCGTCCACGAAAGTGAAACGATCCAGAACCGCGCTTTCGACCGCACAGTTGTCGGTGTAAGCATGTTGGTTAATAATGCAAAAAGTGGGAACTGGTGCCGTTGCCCTCGCCCAGTTTCAGTTCAAGGTGTGCGCGAATGAAAGTTGTTCCCAAGTGGTTTCCAGACCTGCGGCAGATTGTGCCGCGTTTTGCGACAAAGGAATTTCGTCACATTCCCATCGTCTGTGAAATTCGGTCTTATCAGGAATATGAATTGGGTTACCGCAAGCTCGCGACTACTTTGGGGCGCGTAAGTAGCAAACCTGCGCCGCGGGAGCTGGAACTTCTCCGTTTACTGATAGATCGAAGAACTGACCCTGTCGGATCCCTTGGCCTCGCGGACTGCCTGTTCATGACAGCTTTTGTAAGTATTATTCGCCCGCGCCGCATGATAGAAATTGGGACGGGCAGCGGGTTCTCCAGTGCTGTTTTAGCCTGTGCCATCGACCCTCAAGGAGCAAATTCATTTAAGCCTTGCGTCGATACGCTCGATGCGCACGCGACATATTTTGGAGACAGAGAACTGCCAGTAGGATTTGAAATTCCGCGCTTAATTGGTGAATTTCCCGGGTCGGTTCGGGTGCACGCCCCACGCCAGTCCGATTATATCCGAAACCTGGCATCTCCGAATGAGCTAGAGATGGCCTTTATTGATGCCAACCACCAACACCCATGCCCCCTGCTGGATCTTCTGCGGATTGTTCCGTACGTTCGCAGTGCTGGATGGATTCTTCTCCACGACATCCGCCTCGGAACATTGGTGGAGGAGTCCCGAAAAAATGGAGTCCCAGTTGCTTATGAGGCAGTGTTCGGGGCAGAATGGCTGTTTGAGGAGTGGCCGTGGACCAAAATTGACGGCGGAAATATCGGCGCAATCCAGCTGCCAATGGAGCGGAAAGCCCTCTGGGGCCCGATGCGAAGGTTGATGAAGCGCCCGTTTGAAGTGTGCGAAGAAAGTTACCGCCCTCTGCGTGACGAAGTAGGTAAGGCTGCACGAATGTTATCTTGAAAGTTTCTGCAGCGTAAGGATGACAGTTGCAGCCGATGTTTGCCGCGCTCCGACCCCGGCAGCGGCACGGCAACACACGCGACTCCGCTAAGGGGAGGCGTCGCGCCGCGGCTACAGGGATTCATTCCATCTTAATTGTTGTCCACTGGGACTGCCAAATACGCAATTAACGCGCCCGTAGTTGGGTCGATAGCTCTACCTGTAATCTCTCCCTTGTCATTTATGTCTTTTGCCAGTGCGAGAAAGGCAGAATAGCCGCCTTTGAGATCGTTGAGGTCTGTGGGGTAGGCACCGTGATCCCAAACAACGGCACGACAATCAGTCTGCTGCGCGTCGCATGAAACACCGACTACCTGGCGACGTTCGTTAATACCGTAGGCCTCGCTGTCTACATGTTGCGGCGTGCGTCCTTTCAACGGCTTCAGCGGTCGGATGCCGTCCTCCCGGGTCCACATGAAAGCGTGTAAGACGTCGCCTTCAACAAATGCAGGGTCGCCGGCAAACCCGACGATATCGCCGTGTTGATTGATTGCCGTTGGAGTATTCCACCAGGCAGCTGGGAAGGTTCCAAGATCAGTGACCCCACCGTTTTCCCAAAGCACGGCATGCCTGGCCGTATGTCTTCCGACGGCCTGGTCGCAAATGCCCGAAATGCCCACGATTTGACCGCTGTCATTGATCGCCGTGGCGGCTCCGGAAGTGTCGCCGGGGATCAAAGGGAGGTCGTGGATCTGATCTGGCGGCCCCAGAGTCCACATGGCCGGGCGAAACTGGAGGACTTGGGTGCAGCAACATGTGGGGTCATGAACACCATTCTCCGCCCACCCGACTACCTGACCCAAGTTATTGGCTCCGGTGGCAAAACCGTTGTTTCCACCCGGAAAATTGGGTAGCCCTCTCATCTGGCCCCCTTTCCAAACGAATCCGAGGTTGATATAGCCGACGTTGTTAGGCGTACTGTAGAAAGCCGCGCTACTCCAGTTCTCGCCGAGCGGCTCCGGCGTGACAGTTTGGGAAATACCCACAATGATTCCCGCAGTGTTTTTCACGTTCCACGTGACACTACTGTTTGGTCCGCCGAGGGTGTAGAGGTCGGTTAGCGCACCGTTTCGCCACAGCGTAGCGTGCCGGTTCCTATCCGGCAGTCTGGAATAACCTGCCACCCAGCTCTGGTCACTAATGCTGTTTCCCCCGCTACTCGTTCCGCCGAGTGAAGCGAGGGTGGATAGGTGGTATTGCGCGATTGGCTTCGTCTTTGCCTGTGTTTGTGCCGTGGCGTTCTGGGCAAAGACCAGAGCCGCTCCGCCGAGCGCCACCAGGATGATTAGCATGAGAATCCATCCGCTGTAACCATCGTTTACGGCATAGTGAGCCGAATAAGGCCCGCGATCTCTGCCAACAGTGGGGGAATGAGAGTTAAGAATTTGTTTTTGTGTTATCATAATATTTTCTCAGTTAATGAATTGTTTACTGAGTTATGTTTTAGAGGCCGGTTCCGGATTGAAAAAGAGCCACTTCGGGCGTTTGCCATAGACCACTTCTGCCGGTGCAGGTGGCAGGATTTTAAGACGTTGAATCGCTAAAACGTTACTCTCGACAACGTTGACGACTTCTAAATTGTAGGATAACCGCGCCGGTTGCCGTTCCTCAGATTGGCAGGCGACGCGCCTGTCCTACAACCAGGGAGAGATAGCTTTCGCGAGAGCCAGATGACAAAACGGCTGTGCCTTCAGCTACTACTTTTTTTCTTTGGTAGTTTCGGCCGAGGGGCGAGAAGCCCCTAGTTTAAGTGCGGATGCCAACTTGATCAGGCCTTCGCGAATTTGTGCCCGAGACCAGGCGGCGAAGCCGAAGGTAAGCGCGGGATCCAGTTCCGCTTTCATGAAACATGAGGACAGCGGCGACGGCCTAATACCGATTTCTGCGCAAACCCGCGTGACCAACGGCAGGTCTGTTTTCCGCCGTAACCAGGCGACGAAATGTAAGCCAGCTTCCGGAACTTCCAGAACGAAGTAATCGCTTAACAGCTTATTGAATTGTTCGATAAAGAAGTCTCTTCGATCGGAATAAAGTTTCCGCATTCGCTTGATGTGGCTCAAGAAATATCCCTCGGTCAGGAATCGCGCGAGTGTCGCCTGATCTATCGCGGGCGAATGCTGGTCCGTCACCGCACGGATCTTGATCATTGGCTCCACTAACTGCTCTGGGGCCAAAATATAACCCAGGCGCAACGATGGATAGAGGATCTTGCTCATTGTGCCGGCATAAATAACGCGGCCGGAATTATCGAGTCCCTGCAAACATGGGAGTGGGGGACCGGTAAAACGAAACTCCGAATTATGATCGTCCTCAAAAATGTAGGCGTCACGCTCACGTGCGAAATCGATGAGCGCGGTCCGGCGCGCCAGACTCATCGTCATGCCGAGTGGGAATTGATGGGAAGGCGTCACGTAAATAATTTTTGGCGATAGCCGTTTCGAAGCCCCTGCGATCACGATTCCTTCCCGATCCACTGGTCGCGGAACTACGGTCGCTCCGGCGAAACCAAAAGCGCGCCGCGCCTGATAGAATCCGGGATCTTCGATCCACGCGACCTCACCCCGATTCACCAGCGCCATGGCGCTGATCATCATCGCCTGCTGCGTTCCAGCGGTGATAATGATCTGGTCCGGGTGACAGCGCGCGCCTCTGTAGTCGCACAAGTAGGTTGCGATCACTTTACGCAGGTCGGGGTCGCCGCGGCTCGATGCGTATTCCAGCAAATGGGCTCCCTTTCTGGCAAGCACTTGTGCTCGCAGTCGTTCCCAGACTTCTATGGGGAATTCGTCGAGGGCTGGGCAGGCAGGTACAAAGGAGACGCCAGGCGGTCCGGCGATCCCAAAATCGAACTGTTTTCCAGCGCGTTTATCCGGGATGTTTTTTACCCGATTGGAAAGGCGGGGCGGACGTTCGATCAGCAGTTGTGCCTTGGGCCGGCGCGAGCTTAGGAAAGTTTCGGGTAGTGAATCTGCGATGAAGGTGCCCGATCCGATTCTGGTTCGAAGATAACCTTCAGCATGAAGTTTCTCGAGGGCGAGGTTGACCGTGAGTCTCGAGATCCCAAGATCAGTGGCCAGCGCGCGCGAGGAGGGAAGACGCGAGGAGTTATTACTAAAACTGCCCGAGACTAATTCATCACGAATTTGTCGATAAAGTTGCTGATGCAGCGGTTCAGCCGAATTTCGGATCAGCCGAATCATTTCGAAAGCGATGATTGAGCGTCGCCGGCGTTTTTTTTTGCCTGCTTTATTTACCACCGGTTTCAAAACGTAAGTTACTTTTAGACGTTAGAGTGATCTTTTTGCCTAGCAGCGGAGTGCAACTCCGCTGGGCGCACAGACTGAAAAGTCTGTGTTCCGCCTCCATTTGTAGAAAAGCGCGCAATACGATCAATAACTTTATAAAGTGGTCTGGTCCTCCAGGCGTAAGTGGCCTGTTGACACTTTAGCACAGGACGAGAGGTTCTGTCGCAATGCAGGATCAGACTCCATGCACGGACTACCAGGAAACGAAAGGTCTGATCTATTTCGCCCGCATGCTGGACAAAATCAGGCTCAATGCTGCTGGTAAATTGGCGCCCGGATATTTTTGCGGAGTGGAAGATCCGACTTTCTTCGATGCGCGCTGCACCAGATTTTTGGGAATCAATTACAATGAGCTGGCCAGACGAACACTCGAAGGCGGCTCGGACGAGGAAATCCTGGAGTGGTGTTTTGCCAACGGCAGAAAACCCGGCGAAGAAGAAATTGCGATCTGGAATGCGTTCCTCGCCAAACGCGGATGGCGGGATGAAGGCAACGCTGACTTAATGGAGGCGAAGAAGCGGGCGGGTTGGGAAAATCGCGACGATATCCAAACTTGGATTGATCTGCATGATGCCGAAGAAGGACGGAAGCCGAGACGGTTTATTTCTGCCTAGGAAATCTCGTTAGAGGTCCCGGCAGCTTGTGCGCTGATTGTCAAGGCGCCAGAGGGCTGGCGCAATCCACGACGTTTCACGAATGTAAGGGTTCGAACGTGCGCCAGCTTGTGGACTGTGCGCCGTCTTCTGCCGCTTTTCTTTTGGCATGTCGGGGATCTGATGCCGAATCGTTAAAGCGGTGAAGTGTTGAAGCGATTAAGAGCGTTGGCCGTCGAAACACGGCAGTTGGAACACAGACTTTCCAGTCTGTGCGCCCAGCGGAGTTGGACTCCGCTGCGAGCAAAAAGGTAAGGGGACAAAATGTCCGCTTGGCGCACAGGCCTCAGGCCTGTGTTCCTGCGACAGATCACGCGCTAAGTTAAGACGATGAAGCCCTTGGCGGATCCCATCGCAAGCGTGTCATGGCCGAAACTTGACGGCTTAAAGCCGTCAAGTTTCGGGATGGTCTTGTTGCTGTCTTTAGTGAACGCTGCGACGGCCATTTCTTCGCTGGACCCAGCCGCCGTGAGAGCGGCGGCGGACTATTCCGCGCGGCATCGGGGCGTTTCGTTTCTCGCAATCCAGAATGGGCGGACGCTGTTGGAACAGAACGAGAAAACGGCGCACAAAATTTACAGCGGGACGAAGGCCTTCTGGGATCTGGCTGCGTTGGCTGCGGCGGAAGATGGGTTGCTGCGCCTCGATGAACGCGTAGCCGACACGATCACGAGTTGGCGAAGTGACCCGCGGAAAGCGCAGGTAACTATTCGGCAATTACTGGATTTTGATTCTGGCCTCGAGCCAGAGTTTTTCCTGCATGAAACCCAATCAGGCGACCGTGACGCAACGGCGATTCGTGGGCGGATAGCGGCGGAGCCAGGAAGCGCGTTTATTTATGGACCTGCTGCGCTTCAGGTTTTCCATCAAGTGTTGAAGGAAAAATTGCGTGGTGATTCGCCAACTCATTATCTGGAGCGTCGGGTTTTGCGTCGTCTTGGCCTTGGCTCGCAACGTTACCTGGACGATCGCGCCGGCAATCCTCTACTGGCTACAGGTTGGATTCTGACTGCCAGACAGTGGGCAAAACTCGGTCACCTTGTTTTGGCGAATGGCGCGCCGGTCATCTCGCGAAATTCTCTTGAGCAATGCTGGCGCGGAAGCACGGCCAATCGTGCCTTTTCGCTCGGCTGGTGGAATAATCGCGCTGCTCCGAACGGTCGCGAGTTCGATTTCGAGCAGATGTTGATTCCGAAATGGCAAAACCAGGATTGGCATGATGCCTGTCTCTGCCGCGATGCCCCGAACGATCTGGTTGCCTGCATTGGTTCGGAGGGACAACGTCTTTACCTTATTCCGTCGCTTGAACTCATCGTGGTGCGACATGCCGAGGGCGGGTCATTTTCGGACGCGCACTTTTTGCGATTGCTGCTCGGCCGGGAGCGCCGGTAGAGCTTCGCGCGTCGCAAGCATAAGGAGGCCGTCCTCTTTTTGCCAATGATAGCCAAAGGCAAAACCGAGCGGAGTCTCGTTTTGGCCTACAAGGGCGGCAAGATCGGGCTGATAATATTTTTGGAACTCGTCCTTATGCGGAACGTAACGGCCGTAGCAGTTCACTTTCCAACCTTTCGGGAACATGCGCAGCGGAATCCCGGAATCGTCCTGAATGATAACGCGACTGTATTGCACGAGAAAATTGCGCACGCCGGAGAATCCATCGCTGTGCATCAGGAAGGAAGCGGCTTTTAGCAAACTCAGGCCCGGTCCGCGCGCGGCGCACCAGCGAAGAAAGGCGCTGTTTCCGCCGGATAAGTCGGTTTTAAAGTAGTACAGGGTTTGCGGTTGTTCGCCGCCGCTAAACGTGATCTTCACGCCTTCGGCCGGAGTAGTCACGTGCGTCACGTCGACAATGGTGTAACCGAGGCGCGCGAGAAAGACGTATAGGATCGGCAAAGTTCCGCCGACATTTCCGCGACCCAAATCGGCGCGCATTTCTTTGGTAATGAAATATTGAAATCGCAAAATCGAATTCATGGAGTTCCGCAGCGAAAATAAATCGGCGCGTAGCAATTCGGGTGGAACCTGGATGAGATTGGGGACGTTGCCGATCGGTTCGAGCCCGGCGAGAACGTAGTTGCTTGAGAGCGGAAAAAAAATGCTGGCGTACAAAAAATCGGGCCCGCTAAACATATAGAACACAGTGTTGTTGCTGCGGTGGTATTGAGGTGCATTCGCCTGCATCCATTGGCGAATCGGCCAAACCTGTTGTCGTTCTTTTCTCGTCCACGCCTCGTTCATTGCCTGAGCGTGCTCCTGCCAGGCGGGATCATGCGTGAGCGGCTCGAGCACACCCGTCACTGGCATGCCCGCGAGAAAATGCGCAGTCTCATCAAGAGTGGGTGCATTTTGAGCGAGGGCAGAAGCGCTCAGCAGCAGCAGCGCCGTTAAAATACGAGAAATCATTTTACGGTTAGACGTCGCTGGTGGCAGTTTTTGGTGAAATAAAATAAATAATTAGCCCAAAGGCAGCAGTTACCAGACCGAGCAACGATGGCCCGCGCGTCGTTTGTTCCGCAAGCAAGTGCCAAAGCATCCAACCGCTGATCGCGAGAAAAATTAGAGGTGTCATAGGATATCCCCAAACCCGATACGGCCTTTCCAATTCCGGGCGGCGCCAGCGCAAGACAAAAACTCCCAGTACGGTGAGCGCGGAACAAAGGGTGAGACTGAACTGCACATAGTTCACGACCGATTGAAACGTGGCGGTCAAAAGCATGAGGTTAACGATGACGAACTGGGTCAGGATCGCGTTTGCCGGGATTCCATGCGCGGTTCGCCGCGACAATCGCCTCAGGATGCCGAGATCTTCGCCCATCACCGCGGTTACGCGTGGACCGATCCACATCATTGCGCTGACGGTTGAAATTAATCCGAGGCAAATAAGCGCGGCCATCACTTTACCACCCGTCGGGCCGAAAATGTGCGTGCTGGCAATGAGAGCCACCTGTTGTTTGCCGATCATTTCGGCGGCGGGCGTTGTTCGGAGAAATACCGCATTCACGCAAACGTAGAGCACGATTACAATCAATGTCCCGAGCGCGAGGGACAGCGGAACGTTCCGGCGTGGGTTACGAATTTCTCCAGTGATGTAAGTCGAGGCGTTCCAGCCCGAGTAGGCGTACATCACCCAGTAGAGACTGATCGCGTAGGGCGCGCTTGCGACTAGCGCGCCATCCCCTTTCATCGGCCAGAACGAGATCGGCTGCGTTTTGTTAACGTAAAATCCCGCACCGATGAGTACGGCGATGAGCGCGACTTTCAGAACGGTGGATCCGACTTGAAAGGCGCTGCCGAGCCGCAAATCACAAAGTAAAACGACGGTTACGATCCAGACGGCGGCCATTGCAGCGACCAGCGGATTGATGGAGGGAAAAATTTCTGCGAGATAAGTGCCGAATGGCATCGCGGCGATCGCGACGGGCGCGGAGAAGCCAACGGTTGCCGAAATCCACCCGGCCAAAAATCCGAGCGACGGATGATAAATCTCGCGCAGAAAATGATATTCCCCGCCGGACCGCGGCAGCGCCGCGGCGAGTTCGGCGTAGGAAAGCGCGCCGCACATCGCGCAAATTCCGCCCACGCTCCAGAGCGCGATGATGGCGAAACCGCTCGGCAAATCGCCAACCTGAAATCCGAGGCTGGTGAAAATGCCGGTGCCGATCATGTTCGCGATCACGATGCAGGTGGCGGTAAGTAGAGAAATGCGATGGGGATTGCTCACAATGGACGGTCATTTTGCGCCGAAACCTTTTGGTAAAGGAAGAGTGGCAGGCCCATGGATATTACCAGGCAATCGCATGAATTGCTGCTTTCGTTGTCGTGCGCAATCCTGTCACGAAGTTTTTTGTTTCGATGAATGAACGTGCCTGACCCATTGTCTGCGTGGCTCTTAATCGTTAGTTCACCCAGGCGCATTGATGTTACCACATTGACAGCACGCTTGAAACGCGGTTCACAGTAACTCGTGGCTAGAATTTTAATTGCGGATGATCAGCCCGATGTGCTGGAGGCATTGCGCATTTTACTCAAGGGCGCGGGGCACCAGACCGATGCGGTTACTTCGCTCGCGGGAATTTTCAATGCGCTCGATAAAAAAGATTACGCGCTTTTGATGATGGATTTGAATTACACGCGTGACACAACCTCCGGCCAGGAGGGCTTAGAGGTTATTCCGAAGCTCCAGGAAATCGACAGCACTCTTCCCATCGTCGTGATGACGGCGTGGGCGACGATAGATCTTGCGGTGGAAGCGATGAAACGCGGGGCGCGCGATTTCGTGCCGAAGCCTTGGGACAACGAGCGGTTGCTTTCGATCGTGCGCACGCAAATCGAGCTGGCGGGTGCGTTGCGCAAAGGACGCAGGCTGGAAGCGGCCAATCAACTACTGCGCGGCGGCGCGCCGAAATTAATCGCGGAATCGCCCGCGATGCGGCCGGTGTTGGAAATGATTTCGCGAGTGGCGCCATCGGACGCGAACATTTTGATCACGGGCGAAAATGGGACCGGCAAAGGATTGATTGCGCAGGCGCTGCACGCCCTCTCGCCGCGCACCTCGCATAGCATGATCACGGTGAACATGGGCGGACTATCGGAAACGATTTTCGAAAGCGAATTATTTGGCCACGTCAAAGGCGCCTTTACCGACGCGAAAACGGATCGCGCCGGCCGATTCGAGCTGGCGGACGAAAGCACGCTTTTCATGGATGAGATCGCTAACATTCCGCTCAACTTGCAGGCGAAACTTTTGCGCGTGATCGAGACCGGCGAGTTCGAACGCGTCGGTTCTTCGAAAACTCTGCACGCGAATGTGCGCATCATTTCGGCGACGAACTCGAACCTGCACGATGAAGTCGCGGCCGGAAGGTTCCGCCAGGATTTGCTCTTTCGCCTAAACACGATCGAGATCGGCTTGCCCGCTTTGCGCGATCGGAAAGAGGACATCATGCCCCTGGCGAACAATTTCCTGCGCATGCACGCCAAACGGTACCGGAAGGAGTTCGGCGGTTTTGATGAGACTGCGCGCGAACGTTTAATGGCGCATCCGTTTCCGGGAAACGTGCGCGAGCTGGACCATGTGATCGAACGTGCGGTCTTGATGTCGACCGGCCCGCAAATAAAAGCACGCGACCTTGGCCTCTCAACGGGAGGCGGCGATGCGCGGGGGTTGGAAGAGATGAGTCTGGAGGAAGTCGAAGCGTACCTGATTAAGAAAGCGCTGGCCCGTGCCGGCGGAAACGCCAGGCAAGCGGCGGAAGCGCTGGGACTGAGTCGCAGCGCATTTTATCGGCGGTTGCAGCAATATGGTCTGTGATTGTAGAGGCAGCCGTGTCGACTGCGGGGTGGTTGCAGGCGACACGCCAGCCACCACAGTGGAAGGCCAGTGAATCACGAATCGAGACGATCGCCCAAACCGCGGCGTCGGACTTCGTACGAAGATCGTCTCACCTGGTTGACCATAGGCGCGGCGGCGCCGGCGGCGTTGATCGCGCTCTGTTTGCTTTGGTTCGGGGAGTACAGCGCGAAAGTGCAATGGACTCTCACGCTCGTGATCGCGGGATTCGCGTTTGGTTATATCGTGAGCATGCGCGAGCAAGCCATCCGTCCCTGGCAGACAGTGACGAACTTGCTCGCGGCCTTGCGCGAGGGCGATTACTCGATCCGGGCCCGGGGTGCGCGGGCGAACGATGCCCTGGGTGAGGCGTTGCTCGAGGTCAACGAACTGGGCGAAACCTTGCGCCTACAACGTCTCGGCGCTTTCGAGGCCACTGCACTTTTACGCACGATCATGGCCGAGATCGATGTCGCTGTCTTCACCTTCGATCCGGAACGCAAGCTACGTCTCGTTAATCGCGCCGGAGAAAACTTGTTGAAGAGACCGATAGACAAATTGCTCGGCCGAACGGCGCGCGAACTTCGCCTGGATGTTTGTTTGGAGGCGGATGAGGACGCGCCGCTCACGCTCGCGTTTCCAGGTGCGACCGGACGGTGGGGCGTGCGGCGCAGCACTTTTCGCGAGCACGGTTTGCCTAATGAATTACTCGTGCTGACGGATCTGAGCCGCACTCTGCGGGAAGAGGAGCGCATCGCCTGGCAACGATTGGTGCGCGTTCTCGGTCATGAATTGAATAATTCGCTCGCGCCCATCAAATCGGTTGCGGGAAGTCTGGAGAATTTGTTGCGGCGCGATCCGTTGCCGGCTGACTGGCACGAAGATGCACGCAGTGGGTTGAACGTAATCGCCACCCGGGCGGATTCACTTAGTCGTTTCATGGAGGCGTATGCGCGACTGGCGCGATTGCCGCCGCCGCAAAAGGAAGAGACGGATATTGGCGAAGTGGTGACTCGGGCGGCGAATTTGGAAATGCGATTGCCGGTGCAGAGGCAAGGTGGTCCGGCGATTTCGATTCGCGCCGATGCAGGGCAAGTGGAACAAGCGCTGATTAATTTGCTGCATAACGCCGCCGAAGCGTCGCTGCCAACGCGCGGCGCAATAACCATCGGTTGGAAGGAAGCAGGCGAGTGCGTGGAAATTTTTGTGCGCGATGAAGGCGAAGGAATTATGAACCCGACAAATTTGTTTGTTCCATTTTTCACTACCAAACCCGGCGGGTCTGGAATTGGCTTGGCCCTTTCGCGGCAAATCGCGGAAGCGCACGGCGGAACGTTGACGCTGGCAAATCGCGTGGGCGCCCCCGGGGCCGAAGCGTTATTGCGCTTGCCGAGGTAATTTTTAGCTAGCCAAACGCGGCTACAGGCGTTCCAAAATCGGGACGGCATTTTCCCACAAGCGAATCCAGGCACACCGTTCCGGTCCTTGGGTCGTCAACT
>Ga0207701_10004936_pt1 | contig 13473 bp, 8 predicted proteins | sample KBSSwiSSwithPhiX_FD_184294 | JGI IMG/M metagenome (GOLD analysis project Ga0207701, IMG submission 184294) | Switchgrass rhizosphere bulk soil microbial communities from Kellogg Biological Station, Michigan, USA, with PhiX - S5 (SPAdes) (version 2) | ecosystem: Environmental > Terrestrial > Soil... | reverse complement strand
TACAACCCGAACGTCAACGTTTGCGCCGGCAACCATCGCGCGAGCCGGCGCCGTGACCGTGCCGACGCGGTCGCCGGCAACCTTCCAGTATTCAAGTACCGCTGGCTTCCATTTCACGTCGCGGTCCAGCGGGAGCCTGATGCGGTACGGCTGACCAGCAGCGGCGCGTTGGCGCGATCGGGTCAGGTGGTCATTGACGCGCGGGCTGATGTCGAGGGTGGTCAGGCGGATGCTGGATGGATCGGTGATCAGGCCGACCCTGACGAGAGAGTCGATCAAGGCGAACGGCTGCATCGTCTGCTGCGGGTAGAAGTCGTATCCCGAGGTCTTGTCCGTGAAGTCCAGGCCGGGACCAATCACCGCGATATCGCGCACGGCGCCGGGCTTCAACAGGCCACGCTGACGCAACTGCACGAGCGCCTGTTCCAGCGCGAAGCTGGGCCTGAAGGACGTGTCGAGCGACAGCCCGCGATCGCGGAACAGTTTCGACTGGGCGGCGAACTGGTCGCTGGCGTCGCCGGCCTGGCGGATAGCCTGTATCTCGCGCGTCAGTGCGGCTCGCTCGGCGATCACACTCTGAACGAGGTCGTTTACATGAGTGAGCAGTCGAGTGCGATCCGGCGCGGAGGTTGTCCGGTATCCCTGTTTCGCGAACAACTGCTGTGCGAACAGCCTCCGCTCATCCTGCTCAGGTGCAGCCAGCGCCGCGACGAGGTCCGCCGCTCGTGCGGCAATCAGCTTCGTGCGCTGGGCCTCATCTGGCGCCGAGCCGCCGGGCGCGTCCAGGGTCACCCGCGGGAGCTTGGTGAACGTCGTGCCGAACAGCAGCCAGTTGACGATGGTTTCCTCGTCGCCGCGCTGGAGCCGGCTGCGAATCGTCTTGTCCTGCCGCTGAACCCATTCGGTCCATGCGCGCTGCGCTCCGGCTGCGTCGACGGACTTGAGCTCGGGCGGGAGAATGTCGGCCAGCGCGGTCAGCGTGTCGCGCGTCTCCGCGTACGAGGTAAATCGCGCCTGGGCGGCAATCGCTGCCGCCAGCAGAGAGGCCAGCGCGGTGGCAAACAGGATGAGGCGTCGAGTCACGCAGACCGATGATCGCATGGCGGGTGAAAACAAAAAGGGGGAGCCCGCAGGCTCCCCCTTTTCTTGTATCGAGTAGTAGGGCCGAAAGGTCGGCCCCTACCGTAGCTCAGAACTCGAACTTGAATCCGAGCTGCATGCGGCGGAAGTCGTCCTTCGCGCCGGTGATCGAGGTGACGCTGTCGATCTGGGCGATGTCCGTGTGGGCATACATGTTCGCGTGGTTGAACAGGTTGTACGCCTCGAGCCGGAGGAGCGCCGCCTTGTTGCCGAACCGGAAACGCTTCCCGATGATGAAGTCCACGTTCCACGCGCCGGGGCCGTAGAAGTCATTTCTCTTCGTCATCGAGGCCGGATACGGTCCGTAGTCCGACGTGCCGGTCAGTGGATTCACGTAGCTTCCGGCGTACGGTGCCAGCCCCGAGATGTCGAGCAGGTCGTACTCGTTCGGGTTGCCGGTCGCCGTCGATTCATTGACCGTTCGCTCGATGCCGGTTGGGTCGAGCGCTCTTATGCAGAGGTCCAATGCGTTCGTGCAATCGAAGACACTGAAGGGATAGCCGCTGCGCGCGGTGAACAGCGCGTTTACCTGCCAGCCGCCGAGCCACGGGTTGCTGCCGCCAAACGGCACGCTCCAGATGGCGCTGGCCGAGAAGCGGTGGCGCACGTCGAAGCCGGCGTGGCCGTAGTCGAGCATCGGATTGAACGGATCAAGGTAACCCAGGTTGAAGTAGCCGTTGTTATCCGCGTCGCTGAACGTTCCGCTCAGGTTGTCCTTGGCATTGCTCACCGTGTACTTCGACGTCAGCGCGAGCCCCGTGTCGCCGAACTGACGTGAATCCGCCGAGAACACCACGCCGTGGTACTGCGACCGGCCGCGGTTGCCGCGCGTGTTGAACGCCGTGTACTGAGAGTTCGGCCGTGTGGTGGCTGTGCCAACTCCTTCGTAGACCAGTGGCATTCCCCGTCTGTTGACATCGGAGAGGTCATACAGGTTCCGGCCGGAAGAGCCGTTGTATTCAATCGATCCGGTCAGGAGCCCGGCAATGTCCTTGGTCACCGACACGCCGTAGATGTGCGAGTAGGCGGTCTTGATGTTCTGATCCACATGGCGGAGGCTGCCCGTCGGAATCGTCTTGGTCACGCCCGCGACGCCGCCGAAGGGTCCCGCGTTGTCCGTGTAAATCTGCTGGACTCCACCCGGGAGATCCGTGTTGTCAATCGTCGCGACCAAGTACAGCGGCGGGTTGAACAGCACGTTGTAAGTGACGTTGCCGAAGTTCCGCTCGTAGGCCATACCGTAGCCACCACGGACGGCGGTCCGACCGTCACCGAACACGTCCCACGCGAAACCGAGGCGGGGAGCGAAGTTGTTCTTGTCCGGGTTCCACAATCCGCCGACCGGGCTGGTGTTGCTCGGCTGCGCGCTTCCCGTCCGCACCGCGTCGATGATCTGTTGCGGAGTGGCGGTCTCGATGTTGAGGTTCGGGTCACCCCAATAGAAGTTCGAATCGTATTTGGGGTCGCTCTTCGTCTGCGGACCGAAGTATTCGTAGCGCATCCCGAGATTCAACTTCACGCGATCGCCGACGCTCCAGTTGTCGTTCGCGTAGAACGCGTACTCGCTGTAGCGGTTCTTGCTGAGGAAGCTGGGGAAATCGACCGGCGTGACGTAGGTACCGCCGGGGAATCCCTTCGGGTTGATCGCCTTCTGGAAGCGCGCGATCTGCCCGACCGCGAGGTTGTTCATCGACGTGGTGGCGTTGTTCGACGACGACAGTGCCTCAATCGCGTTGGAGTAGGCCGAGAAGGTGTGGTCATCCGCGATATGCACGTACGAGCCGCCAAAGCGGATATCGTGCGCACCCTTCAGCCAGGTCTGATCCTGATAGAACTGCGTCAGCTGCTGGGGACCACCCGACGGGATATCGTTCCCCGGGTTGAATGGGAGGTAGCCGGGGAACGCGATGCGATAGCCGTCGATCCGGACAGGGCCGCTGGGATTCATGGCGAGACGCGGCTCCGGTACGCGATCCACCGGCTGCTCCTCGGTGAGCTTGTTCCAGACCAGCTTCGACTGGCTGGTGAAGTTGTTCGACCACACGCGCGTCGTCGAGGCATTGACGTTGTACTTCCGTTCCGCGCTGCCGCTGTTGTACTGCGGATACGGGCTCTGCGACTGCGTGCCGACGAAGGCGTCGACGCGTTGCAACGCGAAGATCACGTTCGCCTGCGTCTTGTTGTTGACCGAGAAGTCGACTTTGTTGACAGTCTGATAGTTGTTCTGCGGGAACCCGCCGCCCCCGTCCGTCGGGATGAGGATGTCGGCGCGGCCGAAGACCGGCAGGCCCGCCGGCAGATTGTTGAACGCCCCGGCGCCGATGTTCAGCTTCGAGGTGACATCCGCACGCGACAAGATCGGACCGTTAATCACGGCGCCACTGCCGTAGGACGCGAAGTAGTTCTTCACGGTCGCCGGTGCCTGAGCAAGGAACTCAGGTGTCAGGACCCATGAATTCATCGTCGTCTGGCTGCGGATGCCGATATATTCGAGGGACGAGAAGAAGTGCACTCTGTCCTTCACGATCGGGCCGCCTACGCTGTAGCCGAGCTGACTACGCTTGAACGTGTCCTTCTCTTTGTCGTTGGCAATGTTGTCCGGGCTGTTCGACGCCAGCTTTTCGTTGCGGAAGAACTCGTAGCCGGTGCCGGTGACGCGGTTGGTGCCGGACTTGGTCACGAGGTTGACGATGCCGCCGGAGGCGCGGCCATACTGCGCCGAGAAGTTGTTGGTGATAACCGAGAACTCCTGCACGGCGTCGAGCGGAATTTCCTGGCCGATGCCCGCCGTGAACAGGTAGTTGTTGTCACCGCCGTCCAGCATGATGTTGGTGCTGGCCGTGCGCGCTCCGTTGATGCTGAAGCCGGTGCCGCGGCCACCCTGCTCGCCGCCGACCAGCGCGCCTTCGTCAGAGTTCGCCTCTTTCACGTTGCCGGACAGGGCGACGAGATCGTACGGGTTGCGGGTCAGCGTCGGGAGCTCGGACAGCTGCCGCGCGCTGATCGTCGTCTTGAATTCGCCCGTGCGGGTGTCGATCGTTTCAGGCACCGCAATGACGGACACCTGCTCCGTCAATCCGCCGACTTCGAGCTTCACGTCCACGGCAGCCGTCGCACCGACCGACACAGTGACGCGCCGGGCGGCGGTCTTGAAGCCGGTCAGCATGAAGGTGACTTCATACGTGTCGGCGTTGACGTTGGCGAAGAGGTAACCGCCATTGGTGTCGCTGACCGTATCGCGACTGACGCCCGTGTTGACCGATTTCGCGGTCACGGTGACGCCGGGAACGACGCCGCCCTGGGCGTCCGCAACCGTGCCGGAAATCCGGCCGGTTTCAATCTGGGCCCACGCCGGGCCGAACGGCGCTGCGAGCGCTACGAGCGCCACAGCAAAACTAAATAGAACCGCTAGTCGTCTCATCGTGTGTCCTCCGCGTGAACACGCAGTCGACCTAACGTGGAATGCCCACGGCTCGTTCGACGGAGCCACGCGTCTGCCTCATTGAATTGTCTGAACTGCTTCGGTCAGTTACCGAAAAGGCGTACCAAATTGCCGGACAAGCTAAGTGGTTGCCAATTCAACGACTTGGGCGAATTGCCGGTGTGCGCCTAGCCCTCTGGATCCATGAATCCCGTTGAATCGAACCAATTTCACGGATCTGCTCGGCGTCGTAATGCAACGATAACGGATACCACAATCGGGTGCCATATGTCTTCCCTCCAGGGCGTTTGACCCTAAGGAAGTGTGAAGGCCACCAGTTGTGAGTTCGCCACGATCGCGACGTACTGCTTCCCGTTTCGACCGCGATAGCTGATTGGATTTGCAGCAACGTTCTGACGTCCCGCCGGCAGATCCTCGTTCAATCCAAGCGGCGCCTTCGACATCTGGGCGAGCGATCCGACCTTGGGTGTATTTCGTGCCTGCGAGGTCGGCGCCGTAGGTGATCCAGTCACCCGGGTGCCGCCGGAGGCCGGTTGTTCTGCGCAGACATCGCGGCGACAGCAAGACAAGCGGTGGCCGCAAAACCGGCCCAGATGTGCTTATTCACGTGCCGGATCATCGCCGTCGCAGAGAGCATTTTTGATATAGTCATGCGGCTTTTTCGGAGCGGACCACGTCCGGCTCAACCTAACCATTCTCAAGACAGGAGCTCTTCCAATGGCAGCGGATTTCTTTTTGGGCGAGTCGCTGGTCGGCGACGGCAACGAGGTCGCGCACATTGACCTGGTCATCGGCTCGAAGTCGGGCCCGGCGGGCGCAGCGTTCTGCAACGCGCTCACGAACAACAAGGACGGCTTCACCACCCTGCTGGCGGTTGTCGCCCCCAATCTGCCGGCGAAGCCGGACACGATCATGTTCAACAAGGTGACCATCAAGGGCGCCAAGCAGGCCGTGCAGATGTTCGGACCGGCCCAGGCCGCCGTGGCGCGCGCGGTCGTGGACTCCGTGGCTTCTGGCGTGATCCCGCAGAACAAGCTGGACGACTACTGCATCATGGTCGGCGTGTTCATCCACTGGGAGGCCGCCAGCGACCAGAAGATCTACGACTACAACTACCAGGCGACGAAGGAAGCGATTCAGCGCGCGCTGGCCAACAAGCCGAGCGCCGCGGAAGTCGTGGCGGCATCCAAGACGGCCCGTCACCCGTTCGCGAGCAACGCGGAAAAGGTCGGCGTCTAAGTAAGGCCTAAGGCCCAAGGCCCAAGGCCGAAGGGCGAAGGCCCAAGGAGCAAATCCCAAATCCCGAAAGGGGTTTGGGATTTTCTTTTCATGCGCAAACTCCTCCTGCAACTCGATACCTCTCCGCATCCCAGCGTCTTTGATCGGGTCGTCGCCTACGACGGCGGCGCGGATGACGTGATGAGCTACGGCGGCGTGACGCCGGAAACGGTCCGCGATCTCGTGCACGGCGCGATCTTTACGCGTGGCCCGAAAGACCTTCACAACACGGCCATCTTCATCGGTGGCACCGACATGAGCGCGGGCGAGCGGCTGCTGAAGGCGGTGCGGAAAGCGTTCTTTGGGCCCTTTACCGTCTCGGTGATGCTCGACTCGAACGGATCGAATACGACCGCCGTGGCCGCCGTGACCAGGCTGCTCAACACGGCGGGCTCGGGCGGACGCGCGGTCGTGACCGCGGGGACTGGTCCGGTCGGCCTGCGCGCGGCGGGCCTGTTGGCGAAGGCCGGCGTCGACGTGACCTTCACCTCGCGCCGCGCCATCGATCCGTCGATCGTCGAAGGTCTTCAGCAGCGATTCGGAGGGCGCGTCTCGCATGCCGTGATGGCCGACAGTGCATCCGCGGATTCCGTGCTCGAAGGGGCGACGATGCTGCTCAACACAGGCCCCGCTGGCGTCAACCTCGTTCAAAAATCAGCCTGGGCCGGACGCCGTGGGCTCCTCGCCGCGGCCGATTTGAATGCTGTGCCTCCGCTCGGTATCGAAGGCATCGACGTCACCGACAACGCCGTGCAACGTGACGGCGTCACGGTGTTTGGTGCGCTTGGCGTCGGCGGTCTGAAGATGAAGATCCACAAGGCGTGCATTGCCCGGCTGTTTGAGCGCAACGACCAGGTGCTTGACGCCGAAACGATCAGCGAAGTGGCGGGGGAAGTGTTGAAGTAATGCAGGATTCAGAATGCAGAATGCAGGCACAACGGCGATTCTGAATTCTGCATTCTGAATCCTGCATTCCGTTCGAGCAGTTCATGCCTCGCGTCATCGGCATCGACCCGGGTACAGTCAGCATCGACATATGCGGTCTCGACGACGGCCGCGTCTTTCTCGACGAATCCCTTCCAACCTCTGAAGCGCTGCGTGATGCGACGGCGTTCGTTGCGCGTCTGCAGGCTGCCGGGCCGATTGATCTGATCGTCGGCCCGTCCGGCTACGGCCTGCCGTGCATCCGCGCCAGCGACGTCAGCGACGCCGATCTGCGGCTGGCGGTTCTGGCGGCCGAGGGCGAGTCGGGCGGAATCGGTGGGCTGCGCACGCTCATCCGCGCGCTCGGCCGGTCCGGTCTGCCCGTGGTACTGACGCCCGGCGTGATTCATCTGGCCTCCGTTCCGGCGCACCGCAAAGCCAATCGCATCGACATGGGCACCGCGGACAAGGTCTGCGCTGTTGCCCTGGCCGTGCGTGAACAGTCGGAACGTCGCCGCTGCGCGATCGACCAGACGGCGTTGATCCTCCTGGAGCTTGGGGGAGCATTCACCGCCGCGATCGCCGTTGAGGATGGTCGAATTGTCGATGGCGTTGGCGGATCGTCAGGGCCGCTCGGTCTTCGCGCTGCCGGCGCCCTGGATGGTGAAGTGGCATTCCTCGCGGGCCGCGTCTCGAAGTCGATGATCTTCACGGGTGGTGCGGCCACGATCGCCGGCGATGCGCGCCTTGATCCCGCCGGATCTCCACGCCACAGAGTTGCGTGGGACGCGTACATCGAAGCTGCGGTCAAGGCGGTCGCGGGTCTTCGGGTATCGGCGCCCGCCGCGCGGGAGGTGATTCTGTCCGGGCGCATGGCGAACGTTCGCGAGGTACGTGACGAAGTTGTCCGCCAGCTGCGCCGTGTCGATGATGCGTTCAGGGTTGAAGTCCTGACGGGATTCGCCGCGTCCGCGGCGCACGCCGCCCACGGCGCGGCGCTCGTTGCCGACGGACTCGCAGGTGGAGCGAATGCAGACCTGGTTCAGACGCTCGGCATCGCCGACGCCACCGGAAGCGCGCTCGATCACCTGTATGTCATTACACCGGAGCAGGCGAAACGGACCTTGGGAATCGAGTAGTGGAGCACGTCCTGATTTCCGGCATGTCGTGCCGCGCCGCAGCCGAATCGGCGGCACGCACAGGGTTCCGGGTGACCGCGCTCGATGCCTTTGCTGACCTCGATCAGCACCCGGCGGTGCATGCGCTGTCCGTGACGCGGGACTTCGATGTCGCCCCGACCGCCGCCGGTATGGCGCAGGCCGCGGCTCGAGTCACCGCCGATGCCGTCTGCTATCTCTCGCCGTTCGAAAACCACCCGCAAGCGATATCAGTGCTCGCCGCCGGCCGGGCCCTGTGGGGGAATTCCCCCGCGACACTTCGCCGCGTGCGGAATCCGTTCGAGCTGCGCGACGTGCTGAGTCGCAATGGCTTCGTTGTTCCGCGTCTCACGAACGGCTCGAACGACTCGAACGTTTCGACCGCCTGGCTCCGCAAACCACTCCGTTCAGGCGGGGGCAACAGGATCCGCCGCTGGGCTGGCGAGCCTGTTCCGCGGGCCTCCTATGTCCAAGAGCGCATCGACGGTGTTCCCGGCTCGATCCTGTTCGTGGCGGCTGACGGACAGTGCGTTCCGCTCGGATTGTCGCGTCAACTCGTCGGCGATCCGAACTTCGGCGCCTCCGGTTATCGGTATTGCGGCAGCATCCTCGCTCCGCTCATTGATCCGCAGTTCGCCCACGGACACGCGCTTTTCGCTGGTGCCACCGCACTCGCCCGGTGCCTCGCGTCAGAATTCCGACTCGTCGGGATCAATGGCCTCGACTTCATCGCGCGTGACGGCGTTCCATATGCGGTTGAAGTCAACCCGCGATGGTCGGCGTCGGTGGAGGTCGCCGAACGTGCGTTCGGGACGAGGTTCTTCGCCGCGCACGCCGGTGCCTGCCGGACAGGAGAGTTGCCCGCGTTCGATCTGGCGACGTCGCTGTGCGACGCTCCCGTCGTCGGCAAAGCGGTCGTCTACGCGCGACGGTCCGGGACCGTGAGCGATACGCGCTTGTGGCTCGAGGATCCGGCGGTGCGAGACGTCCCCCGGGCGGGAGAATTCTTTCGTGCGGGCCAGCCGATCTGTTCCGTGTTTGCGGTGGCAGCCGACAGCGAGGCGTGCTACCGGGACCTCGTCGCTCGGGCGGAATGTGTCTATTCGGGCATGAGCGCGACATCCCATGCAGCTCGGCCATCTTGACCTGCCGTATGCTTTGATTCACAGTTTCCGCGTGAAACGCCTTCTGCTTCCGCTCGCGGTGTGTCTTGTTGCCGCTCCGGCAGTCGCCCAGACCACGGGGCGGGCGGCGATCGATCGGGCCATTGCTGCGGTGTATCCGAGCCTGGTACGTATCTCCGTAGTCGTGGTCGAATCACGCGACGGCCGCGAGGTCAACCTCGAGGCGTCAGGCAGCGGCACCATCGTGTCCGCCGATGGCTATGTGGTGACGAATCACCACGTCGCCGGGCGTGCGCGGCGCATCATCTGCACGCTGGCCAGCCGCGAAGAGGTGCCCGCCGATCTCGTGGGCACCGACCCACTGTCCGATATCACCGTGCTGAAGCTTCATCCTGCGACGCCGCGCAAATTTCCAGCGGCGAAATTTGGCGACTCGTCCACCGTGCGCCGGGGTGATGAGGTGCTGGCGATGGGAAGTCCACGGGCGCTCTCGCAGTCGGTCACTCTTGGCGTCGCGAGCAACACCGAGATGACGATGCCCGGGCGGTCGTCGCTGGATCTCGACGGAGAGGATGTCGGCTCGCTGGTGCGATGGATCGGCCACGATGCGGCGATTTATCCTGGAAACTCGGGCGGACCGCTCGTCAATCTCGCCGGCGAGATCATTGGCGTGAATGAAATCAGTCTCGGACTGAGTGGCGCGATCCCCGGGAATCTCGTCAAGCAGGTCACCGACGCAATCATCCGCGAAGGGCGCATGCGGCGAAGCTGGCCCGGCATCGAAGTGCAGCCGACGGTCGGCGGCAATGTCAAAGCCGGAGCGCTCGTCTCCTGGGTCGCCAGTGGTTCGCCAGCGGCCGCTGCCGGTCTGCAAGCCGGCGATGTCCTGGTGAAGGTCAACAACGTTCCGACCGACGCGCAGTTCGCGGAACAGGTGCCGCTCGTCAATCAGACACTGTTCGCGCTGAAGATCGGAGAGGCCGCGACCTTCACGCTGCTGCGTGGATCGAAGGAGATGAGCGTCAAGGTCACGCCCATCGAGCGCCCGGCGGCTCTGTTCACGCCGAAGGAACTGCGCGCGTGGGGTGTCGTGGCGACGGATCTCACCGCGTTCGAGGCGCGTGGCCTCGGTCGTCCGGGCACCGCCGGGGTCCGTGTCGTGAGCGTCCGAAACGGCGGTCCTGTTGAACAGGCCCGCCCGCCGATCGGTCGCGACGACGTGATCGTGGAGGTGGAAGGCAAGCCCATTTCAACCGTCGCCGACCTCGAGATGGTCGGCAACGCCAGCATTGGAAAGAAACTGCTGGTCACGTTCGAGCGCGGGCGTGAGCGCCGCATCACCATCGTCGAGCCCTCCGGCACGCACGTGCCGGACGCACCTCCTGCGGAGGCCCGCAAGGCGTGGGTGCCGATTAGCGTGCAGGTGCTGACGCCGCCGCTTGCCGAGCGGCTCGGTCTCGCAGGTCGAACCGGCGTTCGCGTCACCCAGGTGTTCGAGCCGACGCTCGCGTTACAGGTTGGCGATGTCATCCTTGCCGTGGACGGTCAGTCGGTCCGCGCGACCGCAGCCACGGACGAGGAAGTGTTCGCGGCCGCGATTCGCCGTTCGGCAATCGGCGCCACCGTGTCGCTGACGGTCAATCGTGGTGGGAAGGAACTTGCGGTCCCGGTGACCCTTGCCGCGGCGCCGCCGCTGTCGCGCGAGATGAAGCGCTACGAGGACGAGGACTTCGGCTTCCGGGCACGGGATCTCGCCGACGCCGACCGCCGCGATCCACGCCTCGACCCCGACACCACCGGCGTGCTGGTCGACAGCGTCGCCAATGGAAGCTGGGCATCGCTGGGCCGCCTGTCCGCCGGTGACGTCATCCTCGCGATCGACGGTCGCAACGTCGCCAACGTCGATGATCTGGCGACGCGGCTGAAGGAAATCCGAACATCTCGCCCCTCAACCGTCGTGGTGTTCGTCCGGCGTGGCGTCAAATCACTGTTTCTTGATCTGCAGCCCGCATGGCAATGACTGGAGGATTGATGGGCAGGCGACTCGTCGTGGCAATGTCGGTGATGCTGTGCCTCGTGACCTCGGCCGGGGCGCAGACGCCGGAGGAACGCGCAGTCGCCCGCGATCTGATCGCCAAGCATGGCGACGCCGTGATCATCGTCCTGGGAACCACGAAAGTCCGCGTCAACCAGGGCGGCAAGGAAGTGCAGAACCAGGACCAGCGGCTGCAGTCGCTGGTGACGCTGCTCGATACCTCCGGCCTTGGCGTGATGTCGTTGACCGCGCTCGATCCGAGCGAACTGGCGTCAGCGCAGTTGTCGCGCGGTCGTGGCGCCGGCGGCGGTATCAGTGTGACGACGGAACCTTCCGAACTGCGATATCGGATGGCCGACGGCCGCGAGGTTCCCGTTCGCGTGGTCCTGCGCGACAAGGAATTGGACTTGGCCTTTCTGCGTCCGATGGAAAAGCCGGCAGCTCCCATGCCAGCGATCGACACTCCTGTGGCCAAGGTCAGCGTGGTCGACGGCGTGATCAGCGTGCAGCGGCTGCCTGAAGTTGCCGGATGGCAGTCGACGGCGATGTTCTTTACCGTCCAGGCCGTCGTTGAAAAGCCGCGAACGTTCTACTTCCTCACCGGCGGTACTGCGGGGTCGCCCGTGTTCGACACGCGCGGGCGCTTTGTCGGCATCGTCCTGCGGCTGAAGAATGAAGCGGACGCGGCGGCCGCGCCCTTTATCCTTCTACCCGCCAGCGACATCCGCGAGGTCGCGAAGCAGGCGAAGTAGTTAACCGCCGACCTTGATCACGATCTTTCCGAAATAGCTGCCGTTGTCCATGAAGTCGTAGGCCTTTGCTGCGTCTTCGAAGGCGAACACGCGATCGACCACCGGCCGGATCTTGTGCTCGGCGATGAAACGGTTCATTGCTTCGAAGTCGGCTCGCGATCCGACGTAGATGCCGGTCGCTGACGCCCCAAGGCCCATCAGCCGTCCCACCGGGACATCGCTCGCAAAGCCGGACAGGCCGCCGATGAGCGCGATGTGCCCCTCGAACGCCAGCGCTTCGAGCGCCTTTGGAAGCGTGTCGCGGCCGCCGACTTCCAGCACGTGGGAGACGCCGGCGTTGCCGGTGAGCATACGCACGTCGCGCTGCCAGTTCTCGTTGGTGCGGTAGTTGACGGTGCCGGCTGCGCCAAGCTTGCGTGCCCGCTCGAGTTTCTCGTCGCTGGAGCTGGTGATGATCGGCCGGGCGCCCGCGGCGGCGGCGAACTGCAGACCAAACATGGACACACCGCCGGTGCCTTCGAGCAGCACGAACTGGCCCTTCTTCATCGCCCCGTCGACGAACAGCGCGCGATAGGCCGTGACGCCGGCGCAGGGCAGTGTCGCGGCCTCCTCGAACGTCAGGTGATCGGGGATGCGCACCAGATCCTCTTCGTGAGCGACGACGACCTCCGACAACATGCCATCGATGTTGCCTCCGCCGCGCGCCGACGCGGCAACATCCGGCGTGCGCGGTCCATCATTCCAGCGCATGAAGAAGGTGCCGGCCACGCGATCGCCGACCTTGAACCGACGTGTGCCGTTGGCGACGGCGAGAACTTCGCCTGCGCCATCCGACAATGGCACGTGACCGTTCATGTCCCCGCCGCCACCGGCTCCGTATTGACCACGCATCACGAGTAGATCGCGCTGGTTCAACGAGGCCGCCCGCACGCGGACGAGTACCTGCCCGGCAGCGGTGGCGGCTGGCCGGGGCACGGTCTTCAGCGCAAGGCGGAATTGCTTGCCGTCGCGTTCGAGCTGGTACTGCCTGATTGTGGGACTTTGCGTGTTCGACGCCTGTCCATGGAGCGTGACTCCCGCGAGCGCTGCGAGCAGAACCGCACGTTTCATGCGCCGCATTGTAGCGTCCGGTTGTTTGCGGGGCGCCCCTTTTAGTAGTTCGTAGGGCGCCCCTTTAGGAGCGCCAGGAGAGTTGAGGTGGAAACCACAGACTTGCCCGGAGAGTACAATCCCGCTCACGGAGGGAGCGCAGTGGCTCGACGATCACTCTTCACGCTCGTGTTGCTGATAACGGCCAACGGCCTTGCTGCTGCACAGACGCCGGCGCAGGCAGGACGCGGCGGGGTCGCACCGCCGCCGGAGCCAAGTCCGACGGCGCCGCTCTATCGCCACACGGGCGAACAGTACCGTGTCTACAACTTCCCGGGCACTGGAGAATCGATTCCATACCGCTTGTTCGTCCCCAACTCGTGGACGCCGGACAAGAAGATGCCGATGCTGGTCACGCTGCGCGCCGGCAACACGGTAGATGGTCCGTATCGCGCTGGTAACGACCTCGTGAAACAGGCCGCCCAGCGTGGCTACATCGTCGTGACGCCGATGGGCTATCGCCCACTGAGCC
>Ga0207701_10004935_pt1 | contig 13473 bp, 14 predicted proteins | sample KBSSwiSSwithPhiX_FD_184294 | JGI IMG/M metagenome (GOLD analysis project Ga0207701, IMG submission 184294) | Switchgrass rhizosphere bulk soil microbial communities from Kellogg Biological Station, Michigan, USA, with PhiX - S5 (SPAdes) (version 2) | ecosystem: Environmental > Terrestrial >... | reverse complement strand
ATCGCCGATAGCAAACCGTATCCAGATCCCGCCCGGCGCATGGCCGGAGCGCCCGGTTTGGATCGGCACTCCGAGCACATCGGCGCTCCCATGAAGCGGCAGAATGTGTGTTTCAAGAGTCGGCAGTAATCCGCGCACGACAAATTCCGTAGCATAGATTGGCGGATTCCCGATCTTCTCCAGAAGTGACAGGCCACCGGCGTGATCCTTGTGGCCGTGGCTCAACAAGAGCGCGTCGACTTTGCCAACGCTGTCGACGTTTGGAAAAAGCCCGGGCTGGGGGCCGTAACCGAGATCAACAAGCAAGCGAATACCGCCTGCTTCAATGAGAAAACAGGCGGGGCCTTTACCGCTCACTCCTGAAATCGCAGATAGGGTTGCGCGGTTCACGCGCTCATGTCCTTTACTTTAGGTCGGATCGATCCCCGCCAAATAATGCCATTTTCCGGAGTTTCTTTCAGCAGGTGAGATTCAATGGGCTTTTTCGTTTTCTTGAAGCGCGTGCTGTCAGTGCGGAAAGCAATCGGTGTGAGACAGTTTCGCGTACTTGAAAATTTTTTCCGCTACTTCTCTCAAAGCTGCAACAAACCAGTTAAACCCGCAAGAAAAGTGTGATTCAAAACGGGCAGTTTGCCTAGTCAATGGCATTGGTCTTGCGCTTTGACAGGATGGAGCGTGAGGCAACGGTGGTCCAAGTTCGATTTCACGGACGCGGTGGACAAGGGGCAAAAATTGCCAGTCGCATACTTGGGCCAAGCGGCTTTCTCTCGGGACTTCAGGTCCAGGACTTTGCTTTTGTTCGGCGCGGAGAGAAGGGGTGCGCCGGTAGTCTCGTTCACCCGTCTGGGCAACGAGCCCATCGATCAACGCGGTTATATTGATGAACCCAATCTGGTCGTCGTCATCGACGACTCGCTTCTCAAGGAAGCGCCCGGGCAAGTCTTTTCATGGGGTCGAGCCAACGACGCCGATACTGGTCAATGGCGACCCAAATGCATTGGGGATCATAACCAAGGATCTGCCGCCCGCAGACTATTACTGCATCGATTTGAACCAGATCGCGCGGCAGACAATCGGGCGGGTGCTCGTCAGCGCTGCGGCGGCTGGAGCCGTGGCCAAGTGTATTGCGGCAATTACACCGGCCGCCATAAGTGACGCCGTAACATTCGAAATTGCCGACTCAGGGCTTACAGCAGATCTCGCCGAGAAAAATGTAACGGCGGCTCTCGAGGCTTATCGAATCGCGCCGATGATCGTAGGTCCGGCAAAGCGGGAAGAGCCTAAATAGGGAACGGCTTGCCAGGGTAATTCACCTGCGCGAAGAGCCTGTGAGCTGCGCAGTATGTTCGACCGGCAACGCCGCTGCCGCGTGGGGCGCCAGGCTCGCAGAGGTGGATTACGTCCCAGCGTTCCCGATCACGCCGCAAACCGAAATTATCGATACCCTCGCGCGCTGGTGCCAGGACGGAGAGTTACCCGCCAAACTGATCATGATGGATTCCGAGCATTCGATGCTCGCCGCGGCGTTAGGGGCGGCCGCCACCGGAGTTCGAGTTTTCACCGCCACATCGAGTCAAGGATTGGTCTACGCGTTCGAGATGCTTTACGCGATTGCCGGATTGCGGCTTCCACTCGTATTGGTCAACGTCTCCCGCGCCCTCGCCAACCCGATCACCCTCGAGCCGGATCACAATGATGTGCTGTCCGCCCGTGACACCGGGTTTCTCCAGTTTCACTGTGAAACGAGTCAGGAAGTTCTCGACTCGATATTATTGGGATACCGGTTGGCGGAGCCTGCAAAAATTCTTCTGCCTGTCATCGTCAATCTCGATGGTTTTTATTTATCGTTTACCCGAGAGCCGATCGATGTGCCGGATTTAGCGGAAGTGCGACAGTTCTTGCCCCGCTTTGCGCCGGCATATTCGGTTCTTTCTGACAAAGACTCCGTAGCTCTCGGCGCCACCGTGCTCGATCCGAGTCTCTACACTTATTTCAAGCATCAGATGCACCGCGCCGCCGAAGAGTACCTCAAACGTCAGGGGCGCTTTCGCCATCTCTTCGAACCCGAGCGCGACGCTGAAACCATCGCGCATATCCAGGCCACGGTTGACGACTATTGGCAGACGGCGCTGCGCGATTCCCCCACCTCTTTCCTCCCCCGCAATGCGGGGGAAGATGAAGGAGGGGTGTCAAACAACGACGAGATAATGATGCAAAACATCTTTGACTTCGCCGACGATCTGGGACCGTAAAAATCGTCCACATCTACGATCCAAAATCGGGACTCAAGGCTGTCGTCGCTGTCGATAACGTCGCCCGTGGTCCGTCCATCGGCGGCATTCGCATGGCGGCCGACGTGAGCGCCGAGGAAGCGTTTCGCTTGGCGCGCGCCATGACCATGAAAAACTCCGCTGCCGACCTGCCGCATGGCGGCGGAAAGTCGGTCATCTTCGGCGATCCGAAGATCAACATTCAGAAAAACGAGTTGATGATCCGCGCCTTCGCGCGCGCGATTTGAGATCTGGTCGAATATATTCCCGGACCGGATATGGGTACCGATGAACGCTGCATGGCCTGGATCAAAGACGAGATCGGCCGCGCCGTCGGACTGCCGCCGGAAATCGGCGGCATCCCGCTCGATGAGATCGGCGCCACGGGTTTGGGATTAAGAGCGAGTGTCGAAGCCTCCATAAAATATTGCGACTTCGATCTCAAAGGCGCGCGCGTGGTCGTTCAAGGCTTCGGCTCGGTGGGCAAACACGCGGCGCGATTTCTCGGCGAAAAAGGCGCGGTGTTGATCGCGGCATGCGACTCGCGCGAAACAATTTTCAATCCCAAAGGCATCGACGTCGAGCGCTTAATCGCGCTCAAGAATTCCGGCAAAAACGTCCGGGACTATGCCGACGCACAAAGGCTCGACACCGATGCCATTATCGATATCGAATGCGAGATCTGGATACCTGCTGCGCGGCCCGACGTCGTTCGCAAGGACAATGTGGCCAGACTGAAGACCAAACTTGTAGCTCAAGGTGCCAATATTCCCTTTACGCCCGGACGCGAAAAAAATTCTCCACGACCGGGGCACGCTTATTCTGCCCGACTTCATCGCCAACGCCGGCGGCGTTATTTGCGCATCCGTCGAATACCACGGCGGCACGCAAGCGCAGGCGCTTGAAACCATCGAAGAGAAAATTCGGCGCAATACTGAGGAAGTTCTCGCCAGCGCAAAAAACGCTAATTCGCTGCCGCGCCAGGCGGCCGTCGCATTGGCCGAGGCGCGTGTGAGGAAAGCGATGATATATCAAAAATGACGCTCCCGCCGTAATCACGTCCATTGCTTACGGCCCCAGCTGAGCGAGCGCATAGCGTATCGGCGCGCTCGAGACTCTCATCAAACCTTCAAAGGGTTGGTCCACTCTAAGATAAGAAAGATCGAGCCGGCAACCGAGAGCGAAGCGAGGAAGAAGACCACGACGACGGTCGAGTTGCGTAGCGCCAGCAGGCCGAAACTCGCGAAGATGATTGTCAGCCAAAACACTACCACGACAAGAAACAGCAGCGGGACCGAGCTGCCGAGACCGCCCAAGACGAGCCAGCGCGTCTCCATAATCTCGCGACCGACCCGCAGCGCTTCGGACTGTAGCCAGCGCTGGGCATCGTTTCGAGGCGAGAGTTTCAACAGCTGCGCTTCGATCGTTTGCGCTGCGACCGCACCCTCAGGCTGATCGAACCTCGCCCGTTGGGAGCGATCTTCCGGCCAGATCGCCTCGAGTCTCGCAGCAACAGTGCGCCGAAGCAGTTCACGCGCCTCCCTGGTCTCAGGCCCATAGTTGGAAAGCATGTGATCGAGCAGCAGGATTTTGGCAGCGGTGTGTTTAACCGCATCATCCTGCGTTTCGTACGAGTTTTTGGCTGTAGCAATCAATAATCCGAGAACGAGGGCAGCCATGGTCGCGATCAGGCCCATGCCGAGCTTGATAACGTTTTCAGTGTTCTCTTGAAGATGATGCTTCGGAATAAGAGCGCGGAGATACATACCGAATAGTGCGCCCGCGAAGACGCTCGCGAACACGATCAGAGAAATTTCAATTGGCGTCAAAGCGGCCTTCCTCGTCGCGTGCTAATAGTACAGCCGCGGCCGACCTATGATTGGAATTGCGCGAGAACCGCGCCTAAACTTCAACTACTGACGGGAGACGCTCCTTGGCATTGCTGCATCATAGACAATTTTGCCGCAGAAGATCGTGTAAACAACCTTGGCGTCAATGATCGAATCAGTATCGATTTCAAAAAGGTTCCGATTCAAGACAACCATGTCGGCGGTCGTGCCTTTCTCAATGCTGCCGAGTTGATGCTCTTTTCTCATTGAATAGGCTCCGCCCTGCGTCATAACGCGAATGCCAACTTCTAGACTGATTGTGTCGCCCCAACAGGCTCGTCGGCATTTTTTTCATAAGGGTTTTTCCGCGTCACCAAAACTTGAAGCATTCTTAACGGATTGGCGTCTATCTACTTTCGCGCGCTCTACGAGCGCGGCAAGTCTGACGTGATCGTCGGATAGGAATTCAAATAAAGGCCGCCAGGTCATTTCATTGACGTGTAGAATTAATCAACGCACAAACGGATCAACGCTTCACCCGCTCTGATGGGTCGAATCCCCCGTTTGAGGATTCGGTAATCTCGCCGTCAAATAGGCCACACAACCATTAAACGTCGTGAGCTTCGCCACATCGGCGTCGGGTATCTCGATATTCAATTCCTTGTGCAGGCCGATGACGAAGTTCAAAAAATCCACCGAGTCGATGTCCATCTGCTCACGCAGGTCTTTTCCCGGATCTATGGCGTCAAGGTCGATTTCGGGGGCGATATTGCTCAATGCCCGCTTTACGATTTCTCTGATGTCACTCTCAGTCATGGTCGTCGCGATCCTTTGTGCGCTTCCTCCCTTAGTTGAAATGACGCTGCATGCGAACAGAAGTGAAAACCGCTTCAAAGCCGTCACTCCCGAATGCTTTCATCGGGGGTCCAGTCCGAATTCCGCCTGGATTCCCGCTAAAAACATGCGGGAATGACGAACTCGCGTCGGAGTTACCAACATGCAGTTTCATTCTTGTATGCGAGCGTATGCTCATAAACTCGTTCGTGGTGAATCTTTTGTCGTGCGCATCCTCACAGCTTCTCCGGGTCTTGCAGAAACTTTTCGATTTCCAGCAAGAATCGTCCGCCGCGATGACCATCGCTGACGCGGTGGTCCGCCGCCAGCGTAGCTTCAATGACTGGACGCACGCCGACCATCCCATCCATTCAAGGCACAGGGCCGCTCGGCAATCCTACCGAAACCCACCAAGGCCACTTGCGGCGGATAGATCCCGCCGAAAACCGATTCGACGCCCTGCTCTCCCAGGTTGGTGACGGTAATCGTCCCATCGGAAAGCTCAGAGCTCCGCAAGTGTCCGCTGCGCGCGCGGTTGACCAAATCGAGCATGCTCTCCATCAGTTCGTCCAGCGTTTTTTTGTCGACATCGTGAATCGCCGGATTGACGAGCCCGCCTTGGCGCAACGAAATCGCCACGCCGACGTGAATACCTTCGCCTGGCTTGAACGCTTCATCGACCCAGAACCCGTTCAGTTCTGGTGTGCTGCGCAACGCCAGCGCCACGACGCGAATCAGTAACACCGAGTAAAGCAATCTTTTGGTCACGGGCCGTTTGGCGTTTTCCGCAGCGAGCCAATCCAAAGAGCGGCGCATGTCGATGGTCGTCGAGAGATAATAATGCGGAATTTCCCGCTTCGAGCGCGCCATCGCCGCGGCGATCACTCTCCGCATCCCCGCAAGATCCAAACCTTTCGCTGCAACAGTCGGCGCAGAGATCGTCGGAGCTGCCGGGGGTTGCGCCGCTTCCGCTGCCCGCTCGACATCGGCCACTGTAATTGAATGCTCCGCACCTGTGCCGGTGACATGTGATAAATCCACGCCCAGCTCCTGCGCGCGCTTCCTTGCAAGCGGCGAAACGCGTAGCCGCGCAGCTTGCGCCGACTCTGGTGCAATGAAAGCTTTAGTCGACGGCTCCTTTTCCTGCAAAGATGCCGGCATCACCGGCGCAACTGCCATCGGCGACGCTGCGGCCTGCGGGACCGCTTTCTTGCCGTCGCCGCTCAATGTCGCCAACGTCGTACCCACCGGCACTTTCTGCCCTGGCTGAATGACGAGAGACTCGATGACGCCGCTTTCGAAAATTTCACTTCGATGACGCCCTTTTCGGTTTCTACCAGCGCCACGACGTCGCCGCGCTTGACCGCATCGCCAGGCTTCACGCGCCACTCCGACGACGGTGCCGTATTGCATGTCGGCACCGAGCGACGGCATGCGAAATTCACTCATGGCCTGACCATCCCTCTATACATTGAGTACGCCACCGCAGGATATGGCCGAATCCAGTGCACGTAATAGACAACGTCCAGTTCATTGATTTTCCGTTTTGTGGTTAAAAACTCATAGCATTTTTGCAACCTACCAGCCACGATGCAACAATACGCCCCGGCGATACGCACTGTGTTCTGCATGCTCCAGGGAATGCCAATGCTCGCGTTCACGCCCGGATTTTCTCGCGTGGGCTGCCAGATTTTCGGTCGTGTTTATTCTCCATCGGAGCGATGTTGCCGTGGTGGCGTATCTGGCGAGATGGGCGCCGCGGGTTCTTCTCATTCGCTGGCGGCCGACAAACTCGGCAAAGAAACGCTTGGCAGCCGATCGTAAATGTTTTCTCTCATAGCAACGGAGAGATGATCCTTGCCATGGAGTCCCTGAACCGCAAGGCAACGCTGCGTCTCTGATACTCTGCGGCATCGAATTCGGTACAGTGCAGGAGATCTCTTTCAAAGTCTTGCTCGAGCTCCTTTGCGAGCTGCTTGCTGTAGAGCACCGCATTAATCTCGTAGTTGATGCTGAAACTGCGAATATCGATGTTCGCGGAGCCGATCGAGCAGATTTCCGAGTCAATACTGATCGTCTTAGCGTGTAGGTAGCCCTTTTGGTAGAGAAACACGCGGACGCCGGCATCAACGAGATCGGCGAGATAGGTGTTCCCTGCCCAATCGGGAAGTCGGTTGCCCGAGGGGCGTGCGCTCAGCATGAGCTTGACGTCTATACCTGACAGGGCTGCGGACATCAGCGCTTCGGCAATGGTCGCGTCGGGAATGAAGAAGGGCGACTGGATAAAAACATGCCGCTTCGCCGATATGATCATGAACGAGTACAGTTGTCTGATCGCCGCCCATTGTGAGTCGGGTCCCGATGTGAGGATCTGGACCGGCACGTCGCCGTACATCGGTGCAGTTGCGCTCACCGGGAAATATGCAGCGGCGAACAAGTTTTCTTTGACCGCGTTGTACCAATCAACCATAAACACCGCCTGCAGGAGCGCGGCGCTTTCTCCCATAAGCCGGACCTGCGTATCACGCCAGAACTGGAATCCCTCCCCGCCGCTGATCTGCTCCTGGCCGATGTTCATGCCCCCCATGTAGCCGATCTCGCCGTCGATCACGGTGATTTTGCGGTGGTTGCGGTAACTGACCGTATGCAGCTCGTAGAGAGGAGAAGTGGGCGTCATTCGGATCCCCGCCGCCTGCATGTCTCTGACATAGGCGCGGCCGACATGCGCCTGCGAGCCTATCGGATCATAGAGCAGCCGCACCTCGACACCGGTCTTCGCCTTCGCGCTCAGGATTTCTTTTAGACGGTCCGTGAAAGGGTCGGCGCCCCAGATGAAGTATTGAAGATGGATCGAGTGCCGAGCAGACTCGATGTCCCTCGTCATACTAGGATAAAACTCGCCGGCGTCTTGTTGAATTTGCACATGGTTGTGCCTCGTCAACGCGGAATGGGAATTACGTCGCACCAGCATCATCAGTTTTCTATGGGTGACGCTCTCGGCCTCCAACCGTGCGATCTCCGCATCCTGGCGTGACAACAGCGGCGCCAGAAGCGGAAGAGCATTCGCCTCGATATCCTGCCTGAGGAGCCTCCTCGGTTTACTGAATGCTTTGCGGTCTCTGCCAAAAAGAATGTAGATCAACCCTCCAATTACCGGAGCGAACACGAAAATCAGTATCCAGGCGAGCGTCGCTTGAGGCCGGCGGTTTTCCGAAATGAGAAATACAGTCATCACGAGCGCATAGACAGCAAGCGCCGCGGTCAGAACTGTGTCCACATGGCTCATGATACCTTTGTTTCCTTGTTGCGGGCCTAGTCCGCAGCGGCCGGTCTCAGCAACCGAGACATTGCTCGTTGCTATTGGTCGATGTTAATCAATTATTGAAAGACGCAAGTATAAACTTAGTTCTCTACGATCCGGTCTGTATACGGCAGATCGAACAAGAGAATCTCAGCGTCATCGGACGATGCCGCAACTTGTAGCACGTCTTCTTCGCTGATCGCTGTACCATCTCCTGATCATCGAACGCTAGCGGAAACCCACCGCTTGATTAAAACCGATCCAGCGAAGTATCTTCCCATGATTTCGGATCACCGGCCGGTTCCAGGTGAGTAAATACGGTCGCTCCCGGCACCGCGGCTCGAATATCGCGTTCCACTTGTTCCAGCAGATCATGTCCACGCTTCACCGTCCAATCGCCCGGTACCAGCACATGAAACGAGATAAACGACCTGCTTCCCGCGTGGCGCGTGCGCAATGCATGATAGTGGATGCCGTCGCGTTCGTATCGGCTGAGAACCTCTGTTATCGCTTGATGCTCTGCCGCAGGCAGGGCAGTATCCAATAGGCCAAGCACCGAGCGGCGCAGCAACTTAGCACCGGTCCAGAGAATGTTGATGGCAACTATAATCGCGATGATCGGATCCAGGCGATTCCAGCCGCTAAGAAATACGACGGCGATTCCGACAATGACCCCCGCCGAAGTCCAGACGTCCGTCATCAAGTGGTGTGCGTCGGCTTCAAGCGTGATCGAACGGTACTTGGCGGCCGCATGCAGTAACAGCCGGGCGACCGCAAAGTTGACGACGCCCGCGAGAAAAGAGACGGTAAGACCGGCGCCGACTTGCTCCAAGGCGCGGGGCGTAATCAGGCGTGGAATAGCGGTCCATATGATGCTCGCGGCCGCGAGCAGAATAAGCATTCCCTCGGTTCCGCTGGAGAAATATTCGGCTTTGTTATGACCGTACGCGTGCATTTCGTCGGCCGGACGAGCCGCCACCGCGAGCATCGCAAGAGCCATCAATGCCGCGACTAAATTAACAATCGACTCAAGCGCATCGGATAGGAGACCGACGGATCCGGTAATGTAATAGGCAATCCCCTTCAGCAAGATTGTGGCAAGCGCCGCCACGATCGAAACCCATGCAAATTTAGTAAGGCCGCCTGTGTCCATTCGGTTCCAACAACCATTACCGAAGGCTTTTTCGGTTGCAAGCGACGCACTTCCGATTATCTTGTTGTGAACCGCTGTGGGTGATAGCCGTTGAGCATCGCGGCAGTTCGCCGCGGCCGCTTTTGTTGACATCCATCGGCGATAAGATTGTCGTAACGATGTCTACGACCGCTATTGCGGTTGTTGGTTGACTTTCTGGTCCGCGAGAAAACGCTCTTTTACGTGAGAACCTTCGTGACCTCGCGTATTCGGTGGTGAGGTCAAATTCTTGATATGACTGAAACATCCTTCCGTTCGGCGAAGACTTCTGACCCTACTAAAGCAAACCCCTACCAGCAGCCGGTGGATAAAGTATTAGCTGGGCTGGGCACGGATGCGCGGCTCGGACTGAGTGTGACAGAGGCGCGCAAGCGTCTCGAACGGTACGGCAAGAATGAATTGGCAACAGAAAAACCCGTGCCCGCATGGAGAAAGTTTCTCGGCCAGTTTCAAGACGTGCTCGTAATCCTGCTGCTCATCGCAACGTCGATCTCGGCGGGATTATGGCTTTACGAGCGCCCCACCGCTCTGCCTTATGAAGCGATAGCGATTCTCGCCATCGTGCTGCTCAACGCAGTGATGGGCTATATCCAACAAGCGCGAGCTGAGGAAGCGGTCCTGGCGCTGCGCCAGATGTCGGCGGCACAGGCCAATGTCATCAGAGGCGGCGAGCAGCAAACCATCCCTGCGGCCGAGTTAGTGCCGGGAGACATCGTCCTGATTGAAGAAGGCGATACGGTTCCCGCAGACGCGCGACTCCTCCAGTCGATCGCACTTCAGACTGCCGAGGCAGCGCTAACCGGCGAGAGTATGCCGGTATCCAAAGACATCGCGCCGATCGCCGACACAGTTGTACTGGGTGACCGCAAAAATATGATCTTCAGCGGCACAGCGGCAAGCTACGGCCGCGGCAAAGCCGTGGTCGTGTCAACCGGGATGCAGACGGAGATGGGGCGCATCGCCGGGATGCTAAAAGAAGCCCCGCACGAAACCACGCCGCTGCAACACAAGCTTGACCGCGTCGGCAAACTACTGGGCGTCATCGTGATCGTCATCGCGGTCATCATGATCGCAACCATCATTCTGGTCGAACACGTAACGGCTTTCTCGGCGATCTTCGATGCGCTCATTTTAGGCGTAGCTCTTGCGGTAGCCGCAGTCCCGGAAGGCCTGCCCGCGGTGGTCACCGCCGTTCTTGCTCTCGGCGTGCAGCGTATGGCGAAGCGGAACGCGATCGTCCGGCACCTTGCAGCAGTCGAAACCCTCGGCTCGGCGACTGTTATCGCTTCTGACAAGACCGGCACGTTGACCAAAAACGAGATGACAGTACGCGTAGTTACGACGGCGAGCGGGAGAGTAAGATTCGGCGGCAGCGGCTACGCTCCGGAAGGCGAGCTGCACCAAGATTTAAACGGAGCGGTTGCCGAGGAAAAGCAAAAAATAATTCGCGGCGCTATGCGGATCGAACTGGAGCGCGCGCTCGCTGTCGGCGATCGCGCCAACAACGCCGTCCTTTTGAAGCGCGACGGTCGGTGGATAGTACAAGGGGATCCGACCGAGGGAGCGCTGCTCGTCGCCGCGCGCAAAGCCGGCCTGGAGCAGGACGCACTCGATACCAGGTTTGAGCGTGTCGGCGAAGTTCCATTTTCTTCTGAGCGCAAGTTGATGACGACGATTCACACCGATGCGCAAATGCAGGACCGCTTGCTCGTCTTCACCAAAGGGGCGGCGGATGTATTGCTCGCGCGTTGCTCGCGGGAGCTCGTCGGAGAAGACAGTCGAGATCTAACCGCGCAACGGCGCGGAGAAATCCTCCAATACAATGACGAAATGGCCGGAGAGGCGCTGCGCACCCTCGGCGTCGCGTTTCGCTCTCTGCCGAAGGATGCATTCGCGCGAGATGAGGTCGATGAGCGGATCGAACAAGACCTCGTGTTCGCAGGGTTGATCGGCATGATCGATCCTGCGCGCGACGAGGCAAAAGCGGCCGTCGGCCAGGCCAAAGCAGCAGGAATACGCCCGATCATGATAACGGGCGACCATCCTAAAACAGCCGCTGTAATCGCCAACGAACTCGGCATAACTCAAAATGGCCGAGCCGTCACCGGTGCGGAGCTCGAGAAAATGTCGGATGAGACCCTCGAGCGGACAGTTCAAGACGTGTCGGTTTATGCGCGCGTTGCTCCCGAGCACAAGCTCCGCATCGTCAAGGCGCTACAGCGCCATGGCGCAACCGTGGCGATGACCGGAGACGGCGTTAACGATGCGCCGGCTTTAAAGACCGCCGACATCGGCATCGCCATGGGCATTATGGGGACGGATGTTTCCAAAGAAGCGGCCGATATGGTGCTGGCGGACGACAATTTCGCGACAATCGTAGCCGCGGTAGAAGAGGGCCGCGCGATCTTCTCCAACATTCGGAAATTTTTACGCTATCTGCTTTCGTCCAACATCGGCGAAGTGATGACCATGTTCTTCGGCGTGCTGCTGGCGGACATCATCGGCCTGACCCCCACTAGAAGCGAGCCTCTGGCGCTGCCACTGCTCGCCACCCAGATCCTCTGGATCAATCTCGTCACCGATGGCGCCCCCGCGCTTGCGCTGGGCCTTGATCCTGCGGAACCCGGGCTGATGAACCAGCCGCCGCGGCCGCGGGTGGAAGGGGTGATTACCGGTAAGATGTGGGCCGGTATTTTTTTCGTCGGTTTGATCATGGCGGCCGGAACACTGCTCGTACTGAACGCAAGCTCGCCCGGCGGCTTGATCGAAGGCGCCGCCGACATGCGATACACGCAGACGATGGCTTTTACGACGTTAATGCTGTTTCAAATTTTTAACGTCTTCAACGCGCGTTCCGACGAGTGCAGCGCGTTTGTCGGGCTGTTCGCCAACAAGTGGCTGTGGGGAGCGGTTCTGTTGTCGCTCTTGCTGCAAGCGGCGGTGATATACATCCCGTTTCTGCAGCAGGCGTTTTCCACTGTGGAATTGAGCGCGGGCGATTGGCTCTTCTGTCTCGCCATTGCGAGTTCGGTGCTGTGGCTCCGCGAGTTGGGCAAGCTGATCAGCAGAGTAAGAGGTTACGCACGCCAGCCGGAATAGCAAAGAGCAAAGTGGTAAATCGTTCGCATGCGAGCGCAATCGTTTTTGATTTTTCAGCCTCGTTCTTAACCTCTCGCCCTTGCTCTGCCGTTTTATTCCTCTATGCGCCAAGCTCGGTTGGCAGTCGAATCGTGACACGGCCCCGACAATCCTAGAGCCCGACAACTCAAATGATCCGGGTTGCAAGCGGCACGGTTGTTATATCCGCGTGGCTAAATCACACTTCCAGGTTGTAACCCGCTCTCGCCACCGCCCGGCGGGTGGTTTCCATTACAAACGCGTTATCGACGTGCGGCAATACCTTCACTTCGGAGTGATTCTGCAACTGGCGCAAAATCTGATCGGCCTCGGCTCCGGCCAGCTTTTCGCACTTATCGTAGACCCCGCCGTGATCCTCTTCGATCGGGTTATGAACTTTCAAAATCGCGCTAATGGCTGCAGCGATCGGTGCAGTCGGCGACGGTACGAGCAGCGCAACCAACGCACCATGGTCGAGCCTCAGCCTGGCCGCGATCGGAAGTGGGTCGCCGCCGCGCGCTTTTTGTGCTGCGGGCAGAAGAACCTTTTCCTCCATTGCGATATGTTTCAGCAGACCGGCCCGAAACTGGGCGTAAGCCGCGGCATCGATATGCGCCGGGTCAGCCATGGCGCGTTCGAGCAGAGCATCGAGACGATCGTGATCACCGGCAAGGTAGCAGTGAATTTTTCCGGGCATAGAAAATGTCTTTCGATGATTGTAAATCCTGGCAGCGTTGCTGTTATTCAAGTCTTCGCAAAATCTTGTTCGAGCTGTTCATCTCATCCGTAACCACGGAAACGCTTGTACGTAGTTGTTTCCTCCAGTTTGAGTTTAAGATACTCGCCCACCAAAATCGCGGCGGGATAAAGAACCTCCTCCTCCGTTTTCGCGTGCAACATCAACTTTTCGGCGAAGCGCGCATGCACTGA
>Ga0207701_10004933_pt1 | contig 13478 bp, 12 predicted proteins | sample KBSSwiSSwithPhiX_FD_184294 | JGI IMG/M metagenome (GOLD analysis project Ga0207701, IMG submission 184294) | Switchgrass rhizosphere bulk soil microbial communities from Kellogg Biological Station, Michigan, USA, with PhiX - S5 (SPAdes) (version 2) | ecosystem: Environmental > Terrestrial >... | reverse complement strand
CGAGTACTCACGCGCGGGCTACGCGCTGGCGACGAACATCGTGCTGTATGACCTGACGCATTGAACCCAAGGCCCAAGGCCTAATGCTCAATGCTCAATGCTCAATGCTCAATGCTCAATGCCCAATGCCCAATGCCCAATGCCCAATGCCCAATGCCCAATGCCCAATGCCCAATGCCCAATGCCCAATGCCTAATGCCCAGTGCTCAATGCCCAATGCCCAATGCCCAATGCCCAATGCGCAATGCCCGATGCCCAACGTCGATCTTCGTTGAGCATTGCGCATTGAGCATTGCGCATTGCGCAGTGGGCGAGCTCGAACAGAAGATGCCGACGCGGCTGCGCGATTTCGCGGTGGCGGCGCGGTCGTTGCTCGAGGGCAGGCCCGCAGACAGCATCGAAGCCGTCGGTCGGATCGTGGCCTCGGATTTCCGCGACCCGGAAGGACTGTTCTACCTCTCGCGCCACCTGGCGCACCTCGGCGAGACCGGTCCGGCGCTGACGCTCCTCGAGCGCGTCGTGGACGGCGGATTCTTCTGCTATCCGGCGATGGCGCGCGATTCGTGGCTGAAACCGCTGCGCACCCAGCCGGCATTCACGCGGTTGCTGGCCCGCGCGGAGAGCCACCACCGGACGGCGCTCGACGCCTTCGCCCAGCCGGGCGGCGATCGCGCGCTCGGCGTGGCCATGTCCGTTTGATGAACGATTGTTAATGTCGGAGAGGGCCGTTCAGGGGCACACTGTTTGTGTGATCTCCGCGGCATCAGACCGCCGGCGCTTTCTCGAGAGCATCGCAGGCCGAATTGCGCGCGCAGGCCGGGCCGTGCGAAGCAGACCCGGCATCACATTCCTGGGCGCTTGTGCTCTGCTCGTACTGTCCGGCGCTGCGGCACTGGCGCAGTTCGGCTTCGGCGGGCGTCTTCCTGAAGGGGCCGGTGTGCCCATCCGATCGCCGAAGCCGGGATTCGAGGACGGACGACTCGCGCACTGCAAGATCGAGTACACCAGCGTGCGCCGCGAGCTGATGGGAGTGGGCTGGGGCACCGACTATCCCTATGCCGGTATCCACCTCCTCACGCGCCTGGGGGAGATGACGAAGACGCCGATCAGCCGGATGAACGACGGCACCCCCAACTACTGGGTGATCAAGCTCACCGATCCGGAGCTGTTCCAGTGCCCGTTCATCGCCGCGTCGGACGTCGGCACGATCGGCCTGTCGACAGACGAGGCGACACACCTCCGGGAATATCTGCTCAAGGGCGGCTTCTTCTGGGTCGACGACTTCTGGGGCGACGATGCGTGGGACCACTGGTCCTCGGAGATGGCGGAGGTGCTGCCGCCGTCGGAATATCCAATCGTCGATCTGCCGATCGAGCATCCCGTCTTCCACTCGATGTTCGAGATTACCCAGTTCGGCGAGCGCCTGACTGGTGGCAGCGACGGCAGGCGCGGAGCGCCGACCTCCGTGCCGCAGGTGACGAACATCAACAACTGGCGGCGCACCGGCGATACCGCCGAACGCGGAGACGAAAGCCCGCACGCCTCGTTTCGCGCGATTCTCGACAAGCAGGGCCGCATCATGGTGGCGATGACGTTCAACACCGACATGGGCGATTCATGGGAGCGCGAAGGCGAGGATCCCGATTTCTTCCAGCGGTTCTCGCCGCCGGGATACGCGCTCGGCGTCGACGTCATGCTCTACGCCCTGACGCATTGACCGTCAGCCACCATCGTGGCGGCGACGCGTCTGCGGAAGCCACGACGGCTCGACCAGCGACCCGCCTCGAGCGAATCCCCTTACAGGTCGTATGAAGAATCTAGTCGTTGCCGTGGTCATTGCGCTGATGTCGTCCGACGCGTTCGCGCAAACATCCGGTTCCACATCCGCCGCCGCTCAGCCGCCCGGCGCGGCGGTTGATGTCGGTCTGGGCACCGCGCCGGGGCATGAAGTGAACGTCAGCGTCGGCGGCTACACCTATACCGAGCCCGGTGATCTGAACATCTCGATTCATGGCCCGAAACTCGGGGGCGGGTATACGGGCACCCTGTCGCTCGGCAAGAGCCGGCACTGGTTTACCCAGGCCGATGTGCGCGGCACCATCGGGAACGTCACCTACGACGGCTGGTGTTCACCGTTTCTGATCACGCCCGACAGCACGTCGCCGAACGGCTATGCGCTCGATCTGGGCGATGCCTCACCCTGCAGCGAGAGCGGCGACAGCGACTGGTATGTGGAAGCCCGCGGCCTGGTCGGCAGAGACTTCGTCGGTCGTAAATGGAGCGTGTCGCCGGAGACCGGCCTGGGTGTTCGTTATCTATCGAATGGCACGACTGGCGTCGACGGATACCGCACCGACACGTATCTCTATCTGCCTCTCGGCGTGACGGCGCGCACCAGGGTCGCGTCGCACGGCGCGCTCAGCTTCAACCTTGAATACGATCTCCTGCTCCGTGGTTGGCAAACGACTCGCGGCTCCGCATTGGGCGGTGGGGATGTTCCAGCGACGCCGACCGCGCCTGCGTTTACCATCGAGGGTCTGTCCGACATCTCGTTCGCGCAGCATGATGGATGGGCGCTGCGCGCAAGTGCGAAGTATCAGATCACCAGGCACTGGTCGGTCGAGCCTGCGTACGTTTACTGGCACGTCGGCGCCTCACCGGTGAATACGCAAATCGCGACGTTTACAGTCAACAACGTGACCGTCCAGCAGCAGTTCGGCGCCTATGAACCATTGAACATGACCCACGAGTTTGTCGTGAGACTGGGCTTTCATCTCTGAGGAAGAGGAATCGGCAGGCGAATGTCCTCGCCCGCTGTGGCCACGCGCCTCACGGCTGTCGCGGCGGCGCCTGACTCGTCAGCCATTGCCCGTGAAGCTCGCGCACGAGGGCGATCGCCTCGTCGGCCGTCTCGAGGCACCGCGGAATCTCCAGGTCGTGCGCGTTCGCCAGTGCGAGTCGTGGATCGAGCATGCTGTGCCGCGCCCAGTCCACCAGCCCCTTCCACATCTTGCCGACTAGGATCAGAGGCACGTTGTCGACGTGCCGGACCTGCAGCAGCTGCCAGATCATCAACATCTCGAGCACGGTGCCGATACCGCCGGGCACCACGACGAAGGCGTCTGACGCAATCACGAAGTGGTGAAGGCGCGTGAAGAATGTCTCGTGCTCGAATGCCTGTTCGACGAACGGATTCACATCCTGTTCGAACGGCAGCTCCACCCTGATGCCGACTGAGCCTGTGGCGCCCGCGCTCTTCGCCCCCTCGTTCGCCGCCTGCATCAGACCCGGCCCGCCACCCGTGACGATGTCGCATCCCATCGCCGCGACCGCGGCGGCCACGCGCTTCACCTCGTCGTACACGAACGTGCCCGGCTGAGCGCGCGCGGACCCGAAGATCGCCACGCGGTACCGATCACGCTTCGATGGCTTCAGCCGGGTCAGGTTGTTCACGGCCTTCCACAGTCCGAGGACGGTCGCGGCCAGCACCTCCTTGACCGCGTCCTCGTCCGCAAGACTGACCATGCGGCTGACGTCAGGGGCGTTCGGTGGCTGTGTCATGAGTCTCTCTTCCGAGGCGTCGTTCGTTTCATGAGGTTCTCCGGGAGCTGAATTCTACGTCGGTAATTTGCTGGGAAGTCGCGGTCAGCGACGTGTCCGCCCCTTCAGGCGGGAGGATGAGACGAGTACGCACATCACCGTCGGTTGGTACGCGTGATGCTCGTGCCTTGCTGGAGGCGCAGCATGATTCGCAAGCTCAAGTCCGGCGAATACCGGCTCTACTCGCGCAAGAAGGACCCGAAGACCGGCCGGCGGCGCAACCTCGGCACGTTCGGCAGCCGCGCGGCCGCCGAGCGGCATGAGCGAGCCGTGCAGTTCTTCAAGCGGCACTGACGATCGCGGCGGGGATTGCGCTTCGTGCGATCATCGCGGGATGCAGTACTCGCGTCTCGGTGAAACAGGTCTTGTCGTCTCGCGTCTGGCTCTCGGCAGCATGACGTTCGGCTCCTCATCCAATCCGACGTTCGCCTCTGTCTACAAAGTCGATCAGGCAGGCGCCGATGCGTTGGTCGGCAGCGCCATCGATGCCGGCATCAACTTCTTCAACTCGGCGGACGTGTACGCCGACGGCGAGTCCGAGCGGATGCTGGGCAAGGCGATCGGCGCCCGGCGCCACGACGTGGTGATCGCGACCAAGGTCGGCAACCGCATGGGCCCGGCGCTCATCGAAACCGGTCTCTCTCGCCGGCACCTTCTCGCCGCGGCCGAGGGCAGCCTGAAGCGTCTTGGCACCGACTATATCGACGTCTACCTCGTACACAAGGTCGACACGCTCACGCCGGTCGAAGAAACGATCGAAGCGCTCGAGGATCTCGTACGCCAGGGCAAGGTGCGGTACGTCGGCTTCTCCAACTGGCCTGCCTGGATGGCGGCCACGGCGATCGGCATTCAGCGCGCACGCGGCTGGACCCAGTTCCGCGCGGCGGAAATGTACTACTCGCTCGTCGGCCGTGATCTCGAGCACGAGGTCGTGCCGCTCTGCCGCGATGCGGGCGTCGGCGTGATGGTGTGGAGTCCGCTGGCCGGCGGTTTCCTCAGCGGGAAGTACACGAGGACGAAGCCGAAGGGGGAAAGTGGCGATCGGCTCGGTGGACTCGACTTCATTCCCTACGATCGCGAACGAGGGCATCAAGTCGTCGATCTGCTGCAGTCGCTCGCCGCAGGGCGGGGTGCCTCGCCGGCCCAGATCGCGCTCGCCTGGCTCCTCACCCGTCCGGCGGTGTCGTCAATTCTCGTCGGCGCCTCGAAGATGTCGCAGCTCGAAAACAATCTCGCCGCCACCAACGTGACGCTCGACGCCGGCGAGCTCGCGCAGCTCGACGCCGCGACCACGCCGACCGTTCCGTACCCGCATTGGTTCACGCCGCGCGTGGCGGACGCCAGAGCGCACGCCGCGCTGGGCATCCAGCTCGCGACGCCGCCGATACGCTGAGGGAGCCGACCGCGCCCCGGCGTGGCCACGCCGGGGCAGTGGTCCTGCCACGCTCGCGATTTCGACCCCTCCTACCTGTCGATGGCGAACACGACGTCCTGATCCGGTCTCGTGCCTCCGTCGGTGACGATGACTCTGCGGAAGTCGCCCCAGGAGAGAAGGAAGGCCGACCCTCGGCCGTCAGCGGTCGTGATCGCTTTGATGTCGATGTAGTCGCCCATGAAGTTCGTATTCACCAGCGGGTCGAACCCGACGGCCGGAGCAGCCGAACCCATCGTGACTCGCTGATCGGGGCCGAACGAGCGGCCTCCGTCGCGTGAGCGCACCTTGAAGACATCGATGAGCAGGTTGCGGGGATCAAGCCGCTGGTCGTACCAGATGATCTCCAAGACGCCCTGACCATTCACGGCGATGTCGGGGAAGTACTGATCGTTGTCGCTGTGATCCTGATTGACTCGAACCGGCGTCGACCAGCTCGCACCGCCGTCGGCGGACCGCGTGAAGAAGATATCCGACCCGTCCGGTCCCTCGGGGTTGCCGTTGTAGACGATGTAGACCTCGCCATTGGTCGGATTGACGTCGATGCGAGGGAACGAATTCACCCGGAAGTTTCCTTTGAGCCTCGTCACGAGAGCGGTATTGCCGAATCCAATCGTATTCACCGGCGTGACCTCGACCGCAGGGCCGAAGCTGGCGCCGCCATCGACGGATTTGGCCACCATGATCGCTCGCCCGAGCGGCGGCAGCCCGGGGCCAGGGGACGGCCCGGAAAATCTCAGCCAGGCGACATAGACTTCACCGTTTGGGCCGACCGCCGGCTCCGATCCTTGCGTGCTGTCGCCAACCGGCGAAATCTGAATGGGCACGGAGAAGCTCGCCCCTCCATTCGTCGATCGGGAAAAGACGATCGGCGGATTCGGCGAGCCACCGGGTGGAGTGATGCCACCAATGCTGGTCCAGCTCACATACACGTTCCCGTCGTGCGCGCCGCCGCTGGTGTCCACGGCGATGAACTCTTTGTCCTGCGTGCTGTTGACTTTGACGCCGGGGGTTGCCGGATACACCGGTGGCCCCCAGGTGAGCCCGTCGTCGGTCGATTTGTGAATGCCGATGGCACTGCCGAAGCCAGTCGGACGAATCGTCGGAGTCGGGACGGTAGTCAGATGGGCGGTGTAGAAGTTTCCCGCGCGGTCGACTGCAACGGCGGGATCGCCGCCGTTGATCCCGATGACAGGTATCGCAAAGGGCGGAACAGGGCCCAGGTCGGTGAAGGTCTCGCCTCCATCAGCCGACCGGCTGTAGCCCATGAAACTGGGAACGAACTGGAAGGCGGCCGAATCGTTATACGTCACCACCACGACATTGCCAAAGCCAGCCACACCGGTCTCGCTCTGAGTGCTCACGTCTGAGAGCTCGTTCTGATCCTGCGCCGGATCATTGACCATCACCTGGAAGCGGCGAGACTCGAAGGGCAACGCGAGACGACCGCTGCCAGCTTTCAACGCCCGCAGGTTGCCGTATGCCGACACGGCGCCGCTCATCAATCTGGCATGGTTCAATCCCGATCCCGACAGGTAATCGGCCAGCGGGGAAGCCAGTAACTGCTTCGCCAATTGCTGTTGCTCGATCAGCTCATCCGCATCTTGTGTTCTTACTCCTGTTCCAGTTGAAAGCGCGAGGACAACGGCGAGCGAGATAAGGGAGATCGCAGGAACGCGCATCCGGTGCATTGTTACCCCCTCTTTGCGCAGGTTGCGGCAGCCGTCACGTTCTTACGCTTGCACGTGTGGAGTGTCAAGACTGAAACCAACAGAACGGCGGCGTTGAAGAGAAGGAACGCGCTTGAGTCGCCGATGCGAAGGACAGGCTGCAGCCGCGAAGCGACGCGTGCTCGCGCAGCAGGCGAGCGTTGACACCCCGTCGTGCGGGGGTCATCATCAGCACGGTCCCGTGCTGACTTGCGGCGATCCGGAGGAATGAATGGACGCGACGCTGACGATGGACGACACCCGTCCAGGCGGTCTCGAACGTCTGTGGACGCGTCTGGTCTCGTTCGTCGCGGCGCCGGGCGACGATGACGAGACGCTGCGCAAGAAGCGGCTGCTGCTGGTCGTCGTGCTGGCGAAGGCGCCGGTCTGTCCTTCCCTGGCGGTCGCGTTCTACAGCCTCGGCGTGCCGCTGGCCGCGCTGGTGCCGGTGGTCTATCAGGTCTTGACGGTCGCCAGCGTGATCGCCTTCCTCGTCACGCGCAACTTCGGACGGTTCCGGTTTCAGCAGGCGCTCCTCATCTTCCTCGGACCGATCGCGCTGCACTACTTTCTCGGCGGGTTCCTCAACTCGAGCGGGGTCATCCTCTCGGCGTTCCTGGCACCGCTCATCGCCATTCTCTTCCACGGTGGCCGCCAGTCGTGGCCCTGGTTCGTGGCGCTGTGGCTGGTGCTGCTGACGCTGGCCGCCATCGATTCCACACTCGCGGCGGAGGCGCATACGCTCCCCGATTCCGCGCGCGTCGCCCTCTTGCTCTTCAACATTGGCGGCGTCGGCTCCCTGACCTACGCCGGAATCCGCTATCACGCATCGTTGCTCGATGCGGAGAAAGCGGAGCAGGTCTCGCTGAATGCGCGGCTCACGCTCACTGCCGGCGAGCTGTCGCTCGCGCTCGCACGGCTCGAAGAGACCAACGTGGCGCTCGCCGAAGCGGGACGGCAGAAGTCCCGATTCCTCGCCAACATGTCTCACGAGCTGCGCACACCGCTCAACGCCATCATCGGCTACAGCGAGATGCTCGAGGAACAGGTCTCGGAACTGGGACGGCCCTCCTTCACCCAGGATCTGGAGAAGATCCACGTCAGCGGCCGGCACCTCCTCGGGTTGATCGACAACGTGCTCGATCTGTCCAAGATCGAAGCCGGACGCATGCAGCTGTTCGCCGAACGGGTCGATGTCGCCGCGTTGATCGCCGATTTGGTGACGGTCGCCGAGCCGCTGACCACGAAGAAGACCAACCGCCTGCTCGTCGAGACCGACGGCGACCTCGGAACGCTGAACACCGATTGCACGAAGGTCCGGCAGGTGCTGCTGAACCTGCTCTCGAATTCGGCGAAGTTCACCGAGCGAGGCGCGATCACGCTCGCGGCGAAGGCCGAGCCCGACGGCAGGGTGTTGAGGTTCTCGGTGCATGACACCGGCATGGGCATGACACCCGAGCAGCAGGGCCGTCTCTTCGAAGAGTTCTCGCAGGCAGAAGCCGGCACGTACCGGCACTTCGGCGGCACCGGCCTGGGGCTCGCGCTCAGTCGTCGGCTCGCCCGCATCCTGGGTGGCGACATCACGGTGGAGAGTGCGCGCGGCGTCGGGTCGACGTTCACGTTCACCGTGCTGCGTGAGATGCCCACCGCGGAACGCGCGATCGCGTGACATGGTAGCGTCCGACCGGCAATGGCTCGCGCGTGCGAGCGAGAAGATCCAGGCGGATTTCTGTCGATCGGCCGATACGCACCTGCTCCCGGTCGCGCTCCCGAGGTTTCCCGGGATTCGCCTCTATCTCAAAGACGAGTCCAGCCATGTGACGGGCAGCTTGAAACACCGGCTGGCGCGATCGCTGTTCCTTCATGCGCTCGTGAACGGCTACATTCAGGAAGGCACCACCGTCGTCGAAGCCTCGTCAGGCAGCACGGCGATCTCGGAGGCGTATTTCGCGCGTCTGCTCGGTCTGCCCTATGTGGCGGTCATGCCGGCCTCGACGTCGGCCGACAAGATCGCCCTCATCGAAGCTCACGGTGGCCGCTGCCACCTGGTGAGTGACGGCGCCACCGTCTATGCGGTCGCGCAGCAACTGGCGGCGGACGTGGGCGGCCATTACATGGACCAGTTCACGAACGCCGAGCGCGCGACCGACTGGCGCGGCAACAACAACATCGCCGAGACGATCTTCGAGCAGATGAGCCGCGAGGCTCACCCGGTACCGCGCTGGATTGTCGTCGGCGCCGGAACCGGCGGTACCGCGTCGACGATCGGTCGTTTCATCCGCTACCACGGCTACAGCACGCAGCTGTGTGTCGTCGACCCGCAGCATTCCGTCACCTTCGACTACTTCCGTACCGGCGATGCGACGCTCACGCTGGAGCGCGGATCCGGCGTCGAGGGCATCGGCAGACCTCGCGTCGAGCCGTCGTTCATCCGCACGGTCGTCGACCAGATGATCAAGGTCCCGGATGAAGCGTCCTATGCCGCGATGCTCTTCCTGCACAAGTTGATGGCGAAGCGCGCCGGGCCTTCGACGGGGACGAATCTCTGGGGCGCGTTCGAATTGATCGCGGACATGAGTGCCGCCGGCGAGGAGGGCTCGATCGTGGCGCTGATCTGCGATTCGGGCGAACGCTACTCGCAGACGTATTACGACGACGTGTGGCTGGCGCGGCGCAAGATCGACCTGCGCCGCTGGCGGCGGCAGCTGCAGGCCTTCGTGGAAACCGGCGAATGGCCGGAGCGGCAGCCGCGGGCCTGGCGCCCGTCTGATGCCCGCGGGCTTGCCGGTGCCGGAACCTGAGACGATGACGAAGATCCTCCTGATCGAAGACAACGAGATGAACCGCGACATGTTGAGCCGGCGCCTCGCCATGCGCGGTTTCGATGTCGTCGTGGCGAATGACGGGGCGTCGGGCGCCGCCGCCGCTACGACCGAGCAGCCGGATCTGATCCTCATGGATGTCAGCCTGCCGGACATGGACGGCTTCGAGGTCACCCGGTTGCTGCGCGCTCAACCGGCGACCGCCGCGATTCCGGTCATCGCACTGACCGCGCACACGATGGAAACCGATCGTCTGCGCGCGGTGGAGGCGGGTTGTCAGGACTACGACACCAAGCCGGTCGACCTCACCCGTCTGCTCGCCAAGATCACCGCGCTGCTGCCGGCGACTCCTCGTACACCATGTCCGTAATCGAAGCGTTCGTCATCGACATGCGGCACGAGCTGCGCACGCCGGTGAACGCCATCCTCGGCTACAGCCAGCTCCTGCTCGAAGAACACGACGACTCCCTGACCGCCGAGGCGTGCCACGATCTCGAGCGCATGATCGAGGCCGGGCACCAGCTGCTTCGCATCGTCAGCGAGAGCCTCGATGTGGTGGGGCCGGGTGGCGACGACATCGCGCTCTGTGCGGCACGGATGCGCCACTCGCTTCACGCGCCGCTCACCAGCGTGCAGGGGCTGGCGTATCTCCTGCTCGAAGAGCATCACGACACCCCGATCGGTGAGGACCTGCGGCGTATCGATGCGGCCGCGGTTCAACTGGCGAAAGTGAGCGACAGCCTCGAGGAGGCATATCGCGTGTGCCTCGGCGCCGCGCGGGACGGATCGCTGCCAGTGCCCTCCATGGCACCGCTGGCCCCGGCGTCGCCAGAGGAGCCCGGCGACCGCTCCGGCGGACGGCGCGGGTCGATTCTGGTCATTGACGATGAGGAGATCAATCGAGACCTGCTGATGCGGCGGCTGACCCATCACGGTCACCGCGTGATGACGGCGGAGAGTGGGGAGGCCGGTCTGGCACGCGCCGCGCGCGAGCCCGTCGACCTGATCCTGCTCGACGTGCTCATGCCCGGACTCAGCGGCTACGAAGTGCTGTCGAAGATCAAGGCGGACGCGACGCTGCGGGACATCCCCGTGCTCATGATCTCGGCGCTCGACCAGACGGCCAGCGTCACGCGCTGCATCGCCCTCGGCGCAGACGACTATCTGACGAAGCCGTTCGATCCGCTGGTGCTGCGCGCCCGCGTGATCAGCTGTCTCAGAAAGAAGTGGGCCCGCGATTTCGAGCTCGCCTACCTCCGCGGCGTGGAGCAAGTCACCGCCGCGGCACTCGCGGTGGAGGCGGGACGGTTCACGCCCGACAGCCTCGACGAGGTCGGCACCCGCGCCGATGCGCTCGGCAACCTGGCCCGGCTCTTTCAGCGCATGGGCGTCGAGGTGGCGGCTCGTGAAGGCCGCTTGCGTGCCCAGGTTGAGCAGCTCGTGATCGCCATCGACGAGGAGCGGAAAGCCGCCCAGGTCGCCGAGATCACCGAGTCCGACTATTTTCAGAAGCTGAAGGCGCGGGCCAAAGTGCTCGTTGCCCGCAACGCGGCCCGCACCAGCGGATCGAGTTGAGTCGTCGCCGGACGCCGGACGCATGGCCAAGATCGTCTCCATTCACTCGTATCGCGGCGGGACGGGCAAGTCGAACCTGACCGCCAACCTGGCCGTCTGTCTTGCGTCCTCCGGCAAGCGTGTCGCCGTCGTCGACACCGACATCCAGTCGCCGGGCATCCATCTGCTCTTCGGGCTCGAAGACACGAGCGCCTTGCGGACGCTCAACGACTACTTGTGGGAACGCTGCCCCGTCCACGAGACGGCGACGGAGGTGACGCCTTCCTCAGTCGGCGACGCGGGCGGGCGTGTGTGGCTGGTGCCGTCGAGCGTGCAGGCCGGCGAGATTGCCAGGGTGCTGCGCGAAGGCTACGACGTCGGGCTGATGAACGATGGCCTGCGGGATCTCGCCGATCATTTCGCGCTCGATTACCTGCTGATCGACACTCATCCCGGCCTCAACGAGGAGACGCTGCTGTCGATCGCCATCTCGGACGTCCTGCTGGTCCTGCTGCGGCCCGATCGTCAGGACTTCCAGGGAACCGCTGTCACGGTGGAGGTCGCGCGCAAGCTCGAGGTGCGGGAGCTTCTTCTGGTGCTGAACAAGGTCCTCCCCTCGGTCGCGGCAGGGAGCTTCGTCGACGACGTGAGGCGAACCTACCAGGCTGAGATCGTCGGCGTGCTGCCCGAGGCCGCCGAGATGCTGGAGCTTGGCAGCAGCGGGCTGTTCACGCTTCGTTCTCCCGAGCACCCCTTCAGCCTGGAGCTGCGCCGCGTCGCACGTCGGCTCGAATAGCCTTGCCGGTGGGGAGAGCGGCCTGCGCTGCCGGGGAACGGCAGGAAACGACGGGCGTCAGCGTTAAGATGTCGCTGTCATGGCGTTGCGCTCGCTGCTGGCGCCGACGCTGTTGCTGGTCGCGCTCGAGGCCACTGCGCAGACACCGGCGACGGATCCGGTCGGGCTGGTCGTGGCCCGCATCGAGCAGGCTGTGCTCAGCGGTGACCGCACCGCCTTCAACGCGCTCCTTGCGCCCGGCGCGGTCGAGGGCGCGGACGACTTCTGGCAAGAGGTGACGCCGGCGCCCGAGCGGGTCGTCGTCAAGGAGCGCGACCGGAGCTCGCTCACCGACGGCGGCCAGCGACTGATCCTGGAGCTCCTCCAGGTCCGCAATGAGGAGGGGCGTCTTGCCACGTGGGACGTGCAGGTGCGCCCCGCGGCGCCGGCGGGGAACGAGCGGACGCCATTGTGGCGACTGGCGCGCCTGAAGGAAGGTTCGACCGTCACCGGCCTCCATCGCCTGACACTCGACAGCTCACGACAGTTCAGCGTATCGAAGCTCAGAATCCTGGCGCCGGATTTCGAGCTCTCGATGGACGCCGGAGCGGCATTTCTCGCCACGATTCCGGACGGCGCAACCGCCGTCGTGTTGCTCGGACGCGGGACGATGGGCTTCGCCCCGACCGAGGTAGCCGAACGCACCCAGCTTCGCCTCTTCGCCGGCGCCGCGACGCTCCGCGAATCGTTCGACCTGGCCATGCTTCGCATCAGCCCCGGTCAGTTCGCGCCAATCCTCGCGTCGGGCGTGCTCACACCGGCGACGGTGTCGGCCGCAGACGCGCGGCGCGCCAACCGATACTTCGAAGAGACCATCGGTCGTTCGCTGACGCTCGACCTGGGCGATTTGAGCCGCGAGCGCTGGTCGTTGGTGCCGCCACCCGGCGATCTGCTGACCGAAGTCCGCACGCGGAAGTTCGGCATCCTGACGTACGCGCGGACGTGGAACCAGTCCGAAGATGTGACGCTCTTCGATCGTGATGGCCGCAAGAACATTGCGGTCTACGCGTCGCAGGAGAAGCTCGCCGCCCGTGGTCGCTTCTACAGCGAAGACGACTCCGTCGACTACGACGTCGAGTCCGTCGCTCTCGATGCCGACATCGACCCTGATCGAGCCTGGATCGAAGGCAGTGCCTCGCTCACGATGGTAACGCGCGCCGCCGTCCCCTCGTTGATCTTGAAACTTGCGGAGTCGCTCGTCGTCCGGAGTGTCACCTCAGCCGAGCTCGGCCGCCTCATGTTCCTGCGGATCGCCGGGCAGGACAGCGTCATCATCACACCGCCGGCGACGCTGCCCCCGGGGCGGCGGGTGACGATTCGTGTCGCCTATGGCGGCCATCTGGCGTCGCAGGATCTCGCGGCGGATGCATCGCCCGCCAGCCCGACGCCGACGCCCGCGTCGACCGCGTTCGACTTCACGCCGGCGCCTCGCTACATCTACAGCACGCAGGGCTACTGGTATCCGCAATCGACAGTGCACGACTACGCGACGGCGACCTTACGCATCTCGCTGCCGGCCGGCTATC
>Ga0207701_10004932_pt1 | contig 13480 bp, 7 predicted proteins | sample KBSSwiSSwithPhiX_FD_184294 | JGI IMG/M metagenome (GOLD analysis project Ga0207701, IMG submission 184294) | Switchgrass rhizosphere bulk soil microbial communities from Kellogg Biological Station, Michigan, USA, with PhiX - S5 (SPAdes) (version 2) | ecosystem: Environmental > Terrestrial > Soil... | reverse complement strand
GAGCGCCACGGCCAACGCGAGGAAGCCGGTCCAGTCAAAACGAACTTTGGTCAGCCGCGCGCGGTTTCTTTGGGCGGCACGAACTATTTCGTGCAGTGGCTCTGGATCGACGTCACCTCCGTGACCAGCCCCTGACAAGAGCGAGGTAGACCCTTGACCGGACAACGAACGGGGGCAACGACTGCCCTCAGGCACATCGCTTACCCTCTGCTGGTGATGGCACTCGTGCTGGCACCTCGCACCGCCGCCGCCGAGAAGATCCTGGGCAACGTCGGCGGCTGGGAGATCTACACCGACGGTCGCGCGGCCGGCTTCGTCAGCTTTGCCTACGGCGATGGTTACCCGCAGTCCGACTACGCCCCCGACGCGAGTGGGATCTACCACTCCATCGATGCCCCCCAGGAGGGGGCCGGGTTTCGCAGCATCAGCAAGCAGGATCTGGTCATGGATCAGAGCGCGATGGGCGGCCCGGCGATCTATAGCCAGGGCAAGATCAACCTGTGGCGCGTGCGCAGCGGATTCATCAGCAACGTGTTCGGCTTCGGCCTGCGCAGCAAGGTGACCGAGTACACGACCGCCAGCGCGTACGTGCAGTTCTGGGCGTTCGTCGAGAACAACGGCCGGCAAAAGAACTTGCCCAACTTTCCCGACGCGCGGCAAGGGTACGCGAAGCTGGAAGGACCCTGGGGCTCGTTGACCGTCGGCCGTATGCGCGGCCTGTTCTCGCGCGGCGCCACCGATATCAACGTGATGTACGCCCACCGGTGGGGGGTGGGCTGGCCAGGCAAGCTCGATGGCAACGGGCCGTCGACCGGTATGCTGGGTTTCGGCGTTCTCGGTTCAGGCTTCTCATCGGGCGTGATCTACGGGACGCCCGTGGTGGCAGGTCTGCAACTGAACGTGGGGCTGTTCGACCCGGTCCAGCTGCAAGGCACCGGCTCGTGGACCCGCACCGGTTTCCTGCAACCCCAGGCCGAGTTGACCTTCGATCAGACGTTCGGAACCGGCCCTTTCGCGCCCAGGATCGTGCTGTTCGCCAACGGCGCGTACGAGAAAGTGTTCAAGGACTCGTACTGCGCGCCGATTTTCGACATGCAGACGATGACGTCCATCCCTTGCGACGCGACGATTCTCGGCGCGGGTTACGGCGGCCGCCTCGAGATCGGTCCGCTGCACCTCGGCGTCGCGGGGCACACCGGGCGAGGGCTGGGTCTCTACTACGCCCTCGAGGTCAGCGACGCCGCGCAGGACAAGGAGGGCAACCTGCGCAAGATCAGCGGCCTGTACGCGCAGGCGCAAGTCGTGATCCGGAAAGTCGACGTCTTCGCCGGTGCGGGGATCGCGCAGGTCTTCCTGACCGAATACGACCGGAAGCACAAGGAACCGGACCCTCGCGATCCGACCATGCTGATCTTTCCGTTCAGCGTTCCCAAAGACCAGATCGGCATGAACGCCGGCATCGTTTATCACCAGACACCGTCGCTGCACTGGGACCTGGACTTCTTCCGCGCCCAGGCGGACTGGTACGGCGTCAACGGCTTCGCCGGGCACAAGCAGGTCGTCTGGGTCGGCAACGCCGGCATGAACCTCTCCTGGTAGCCGCCCGGCGCCGTCGCCGGTCGGTCCGTCGCTGTCGGTGAATTGACCGATTTGGCGTTTCGGGGATACATGAACCTCATGCACGCAGGTGAGGCCAGCCGCCCCGCGTCGAAGCTGGGCCTGGTCGTCTCGTGCGTCGTGGCTGCCGCCGCTGCTGCGTGGGCACAGGGTTGCGCCAGCAAGGGCAGCGGACCGCCCAGCGGCGGCAGCGGTGGCGTTGTCGCCGGTGCGGGCGGCGGCGCTGGCGAGACCGGCGCGGGCGGTTCGGGGCCGGGCGGCGCGGCCGCGACGGGCGGCGCCGGCGGGAGCGTTTCGTCGGGCGGCGGCGGCGACCCGGGGCCCGGCACCGGTGGCGCCGTCGCCACCGGTGGGGTGACCGGGTCAGGCGGTGTCGGCGGCGGCGTGGGGGGCTCGCCCGGCGTGCTGGCCCCGACCTCGCTGGCGGTGCGCTTCGCCAACGCGGTGATGACCCGCTGGCCAGATCCCAAGAGCATCACCCTGGCCAATGCCTGGGAGTACAACCACGGCATCGTCCTGCGCGGCATCGAGCAGGTCTATCGCCACACCGGCGACGCCAGGTACCTGGCCTACATCCAGCGCTACGCCGACGAGTTCGTCAGCGCCGCCGGGGTGGTCAGTCTCCCCGCCGAGCACAGCTTCGACAACATCCAGCCCTCGGTGTTGCTGCCTTTTCTGTACCAGCAGACTGGCGCCGCCAAGTACCGCATCGCCGCCGATCAGATCCGCGCCCGCTACGACACCATCCCGCGCAACGCCGACGGCGGCTTCTGGCACAAGCAGATCTACCCCAACCAGATGTGGCTCGACGGCGCCTACATGGCGCTGCCGTTCCTGGCGCGCTACGGCGCCACCCTCGGGACCTGCGGCGCGTTCTGCAACGACACCGTGGCCCAGCAGCTGTTGCTGGTCGGCAATCACGTGCGCGATCCGGCGACCGGCCTGCTCTATCACGCCTGGGACGACAGCGCCGCCGGCGCCAAGGCGCCCTGGGCCAATGCCGGCACCGGCCGCTCGCCGGTGGTCTGGGGCCGCGCGATGGGCTGGTACGCGATGGCGCTGGTCGACATCCTGGGCGACCTGCCGGCCAGCCACGTCAGTCGGGGCGACCTGCTCGGCTTGCTGACCGGGATGGCGTCGGCGCTGCAAGCGACGCAGGACCCGGCCAGCGGGCTCTGGTTCCAGGTCGTCGACCAGGGCGCGCGCAGCGACGACTGGACCGAGACCTCGGGAACCGGCATGTTGGTCTACGCGCTGAAGGTCGCGGTCGATCGCGGCTACATCGCTTCCTCGTACCTGACCGTGGCCAGCCGCGGCTGGCAAGCGCTGCAGACCAAGGTGACCACGGACATCGCCGGCACGCCCACCATCACCGGCGCCGTGCAGGGCATGGGCGTGCAGGTCGACTACGCCGGCTACATCAACCAGCTGCCGACGCTGTCGAACTCGCCGCACGGGCTGTGCGCGATCCTGCTGGCGGCCAGCGAGATGGAAGCGCGCTGAATCCGGTGTTACAACGCCGGGGGTGAGGTTCAGGCCGGGGCGGACCTATCGCATCGACGTCAAGGAGCCGTCGGGGCTGGCCTTTCTGTCGACCGAGCTGGGCTTCATCACGATCGATGACGAGCGCAGCACCATCGTGCACCTGATGGTGCCCGTTGATCCGGACGGTCAGGTGCGTGCTGAGGAGATCGACGTCGGCGAGCACCGGCGCCTGCTGCGCGGGCTGGAGGGCGTGGCCTTCGACCCGGGCGCGCGCACGCTGCTGGTGCTCAGCGAGAACCGGCGCACCATCGCCGAGCTGGCGCTGGAGGTGGTGCGCGGCAAGCTCAAGCTGGGCGATCCGGTCAAGCGCAAGACCCTGGACCGGATCGGCGACGACAAGGCGCACGGCTGGGAGGGGATCGTGGTGTTGCCGGCGCGTCTGACCCCCGACCGGCACGCGCGCCTGCTGGCGGTGCACGAGAAAGACCCGCGCGGCATCGCGGTGCTCGACCGCGCGACGCTGGCCAGCGAGGCGTTGGTCACGCTGCCCAAGGACATCGCGCGCGCGGCCGCCGACCTCAGCGATCTGACCGTCGATCCGCGCTCCGGGCACCTGTTCCTGCTGTCCGACGAGAGCGCGGTGATTCTGGAGACGGTCTTCGAAGGCGCCGCCGCGCCCGCCTCGGAAGAGGCGGGCGCGCCGCCGGCGGTGACCTGGTCGTTGCGCTTGCTGGGACGCACCGAGCTGCCCGCCGGCGACAAGAAGCACCGCCTGCAGCCGGAGGGGCTGGCCTTCGACGAGGCCGGCGATCTGTGGGTGGTCTCGGAAGGCGATCGTTCGATGCGCCGGCTGATCCGCGAGTGACCGGCGCCCCCCCCGCCTCCGGTCAGAACCGCTGCGCGATCCAGGCGGCGATCTCGATCACCGACAGCGCGTGGCTGGCCGGGTGCTCGAAGATCTTGTGGCCGGTGAGGGGCAGCAGGCGAAAGCTGACGTCGGGGGAGGACGAGAACAGCGCGGAGTCGTCGCGCGGCACGAAGATGGCGTCATGGTCGGCCTGCATCAGCAGCACCGGCGCGACCACCTGGCCGCGGAACGGCGCCGAAAGGTTGCCGAGCGCGCTCTGGATCTCGGCGCGCGGCACCAGCGAGCGGGTGGCGTTGTCGAGATCGATGATGAACTGAATCGCGAAGGGCGCGGCGTAGAAGAACTGCGTGCGGAAGTCGACGCCGAAGTCGAAGTAGGGGCCCTGCGCGAACCAGGCGCCCACGTCGACCGTGAACAGCGCGGGCTGCAGCTCGGAGGTGTTGGAACAGACGATCAGGCCGTCGACGTCGTGGTAGGTGCCGGCCTCGACGATGGCGATGTCGCCCCCCGCCGAGGGCCCCAGCAGCACCAGCGCGGGCGGGGTGAAGCCCAGCGCGCCCGCGCGCACCGCCTGGATGACCTGGTGCACGTAACCGGCGCTGGTGGCGAAGTCCAGGGTGTCGCCGTTCGGGTGGCTGCTGGCGCCGTAGCCCACCCGATCCAGCGCCAGCACCGTGACCCCCAGGTGCGATAGCTCGGGCGCAGCGCGGAAGCCGGGGAAGAAGTCGAACACGGTGTGGGTGTCTGACGCGCCGTGGATCATCAGCAGCACGGGCTTCTGGGCTTGCCCGGAGAGGGGCGCGTACTCGAACCCGACCGTCTGGTTGCCGTCGGCCATCGTGAAGGTCACCTGCGTCGGCTGGGCCAGCGCCGCCGCCGGGACGCACAGCGCCACCGCCAGCGCCGCCAGCGCCCCCAGGGTCGAGAGGATAGAACGCCCCGCTCGCATCGAAGTCGCCCGTTTACCCATCACCTGCCTCCTTTGGTTGTGACCCGTTCGCCGCCGCCCCGCCGGCGGATCGACGTTCGTGGTCAGTTCTGGAAAAGAGACGAGAGCAAGCCGTCCAGCTCGCGACGCCGGAAGGGCTTTTGTAGCAGGGTGTCGCAGAAGGTCAGGCGAGGATCGGCGCCCACGGTCTCGCCGTCCCAGCCGGTCATGAGCACGATCTTCGAGTCGATCCCTTCGCCGCGCATGGCGCGCACCACTTCGAGGCCGTTGCGCTTGGGCAGGCCCAGATCCATGAGGATCACATCGAAGTCCTCGTGCGCCACCCGGCTCATCGCTTCGTCGCCGTCGTCGGCCGCGCTGACCTGATGGCCGGACTGCACCAGCGCGTCGCGCACCACGGCCACGAACTCGGGCTCGTCATCGACGACCAGGACCCGCAGCCGCCGGGATTCGCGCGCCTCGACCTCGGTGCGCACCGCAGCCGGCTCCAGCGACGCGTTGAAGGTCAGGCGGAAGCAGGCGCCGCCCGCGGCCTGCTCCACCACCTCGATGCGGCCGCCGAAGTGTTTCATCGATCCCTGCACGGTCGCCAGGCCCAGCCCGGCGTGGCCTTCCTTGGTGGTGATGAACGGCTTGAAGATGTCCGAGGTCAGCTCGTGCGGGACGCCCGGGCCCTGGTCGCGCACCTCGAGGCAGATCGAGTCGCCGAGCGCGCTGATGCGGACGTCGATGGCGCGCCGCTCGGGGGCGACGTTGCGCACCGCCTCGCGGGCGTTGAGCACGACGTTCATCACCGCCTGGCGCACCATGGTCTGCTCGCCCTGCACCACCGCCGGGCCGTCGGGCGCCGAGAACGACAGTCGGATCGCGTCCTCGCGGCACAGCGGCTTGATCAGCACCACGATGTCGTCGACCAGTTGCTTGAGATCGACCGGGCCGGTGCGCGGGTCGGTCCCGCTGCGCGCGATCCGCTGCAGGCGCCGAGACAGCTCGCCGATGGCCTGGTTGGCGCGCTCGGCGCGCGAGATGCAACTCGTGGTCTGCGGATCGGCGTCGCCGACCGAGCCCAGCGACATCACCACGATCCCTGACAGATTGTTGAGGTCGTGCGCCACCGCCGAGGCCAGCTCGCCGACCGCGCGCATGCGCGACTCATGCGCGAGCAGATTCTGGGTGCGCACCAGATCGCTGTTCAGCCGCTCCAGCCGCTGCAGGAACAGCGCGCGCTCCATCGCGATGCCGAGGTGGCTCATGAAGGCGCGCAGCAGGCCGTCCTTGAACAGCTCGTCGGGCAGCGGCTCGTGTCCGCGGAACGAGCTCAAGCCGAGCGCGCCGACCGGCTGGCCGCGGCTGCCCAGCAGCGGGCCGCAGGCGAAGGGATGGCCGCGCAGGTGCTCGAAGATCACGCGCGGCAACGCCATGGCGTTGGGCGGAATTCCTTCCGGGTGGTCCTCGATGATCAGCAGCGATTCGGGGCGCTGCACGTTGATCATGCGTCGCTCGCGGAACCCGTGGCCGATGGGCTGGCGCATGTCGAGGATCGAGATGCGCGGCATCTCCTGGGTGGTGTCGCGGCCATCGATCAGCTCGCGCACGGTGATCAGGTGGCCGGTTGGTTCGTCCAGCACGGCGATCCAGATCGCGCCGAAGCCCAGCGCGGCGATCTCATCGGACACCAGCGTGGTGATGTCATCGAGGTCAGCCATCGACGCGAGCCGCGTGGTCATTCTGGCCAGCAACTCGAACGCCGCCTCTCCTTGATCCGCTACCATCACCATGACGTTTGGCGCGGCATACTACACGGCGATCTCGTCTGTGGAATAAAAATGTCCATTGTTGCTCGTTGTACTCGGGCAACGGACGAGCTGCTTGATCTTCCCCGAGACTTTGCGCAGAGACTTCTCCGACGGTACTTCCGCGATTTCCGCACGGTTGTTGCGTGCGGTGTTGCGGATCGCGCGATGTGTCCAGCTTGGTTGCGTCCCGGCGACGATCGACGCAGCGCGAGCGCGGGTTTAGCGGTCTCTTTATCGGGGATAGTCTGTAGTGCGGGCGCGGCGCGCCAATTCAGCGTAGTCTCTGCCGCCAATCATGCGCGTGGCTTTGATTTACCCGCCCACCTGCGATCCGACGGCGCCCTACCTCGCTGTGCCGATGCTTACCGGTTTCCTGCGTACCAATGGCGTCGAGGTATTGCCGATCGACGCCAACGTCGAGGCCTTTGATTTCTTGCTGCGGCCGGCCCCACTGTCGGCTCTGGCCGGGCAGATCGAGCAGCGCCTGCGCGCGCTCGAAGAGCGTCCCGCGCTCGATCACACCGAGCAGCTGGCCTACGCGGCGCTGTTTCGCGCGCGCGGTGATGCGCGCGCCGTGCCCGGCGCCATCGCCGAGGCGGTGGCGATCCTGCGCGACCCCGAGCGCTTCTTCGATCCCGAGCACTACGCGCGCGCGGTCGACACCATCGACGCGGCGCTGCGCGTGGTGTCGGCGGCGTACCACCCGCTGCGGCTGGACTTCACCGCCTACCGCACCCCCTTTGCGCTGCTGACTCCGGACGAGATCGCGCGCGACGCCGCGCCCGAGCGCGATCCCTTCGACGGCTACCTGCGCGACGACCTGATTCCACGCTTGCGAAAGGCCGGCGCCGGCGTGATCGGATTGTCGGTCTGCTTTCCCGGGCAGCTGCAGCCGGCGTACGCCTTCGCGCTGAAGCTCAAGCAGGCGTTGCCTGAGGCGCACCTGACCGTGGGCGGGCCGGCGATCACCCAGCTCTTGATCCGGCTGCGCGGTCCCGACCTGGCGCGCGCGCTGGGCCCGTTCGATTCGGCGGTGGTGTTCGAGGGCGAGCACTCCTTGCTGGCGCTGGTGCGCGCCCTGGAAGCGCACGGCGCGGCCGGCCAGGGGCAGCCGCGGGGGCAGGGGACCGATCGCGCGCCCGCGGCCGATCTCGCCCGGGTGTTCGCCGGACTGCCCAACATCGTCCACCGGGATCGGCTGCTGGGCGCCAAGTATCTGCCCGGGCACGCCAGCGAGGATCTGCGCGTGTTGCCGCCGCCGGACTTCGAGGGGCTGGCGCTGGACCGCTATTTCGCCCCGCGCCTGGTGCTGCCGTACGATCCGACGCGCGGCTGCTACTGGGGCAAATGCACCTTCTGTCACTACGGCCTGGCCGAAGTGGGGACCGCCAGCTACCGCGAGCGGCCGGTCGAGGCCATGCTGGCGCACCTGCGTGCCCTGTCGCAGCGCCACGGTACCCGGTATTTCTACTTCTCCCAGGATTCGGTCGCCCCCAAGACCTTGCTCAAGCTCAGCGCCGCGCTGGCGGAGTCGGGCCTGGATCTGGCCTGGGCCACCGACCTCAAGCCCGAGAAGTATCTGACCGCCGAGCGAGCCCAGGTCTTGCGCCGCGGCGGCGCCGTCGCTTGCGCGCTGGGCGTGGAATCGGGCAGCCCGCGGGTGCTGGGCCTGATCGACAAGGGGGCGCCGGTCGAGGTGGTCGGAGAGGTGATCGATCGCCTGGACGCCGCCGGTATCGCGGTCGAGGCCATGTGCTTCACCGGATTTCCCACCGAGACCGCCGCCGAGGCCCTGCAGACCATCGACTTTCTCGACGCGCGGCGCGATCAGGTCGCGTCGTTCATCGTCGGCGAGTTCGATCTGACCCACGGCGCGCTGGTGGCCCAGGATCCGGCGCGCTTTGGCATCGAGCAGGTCTGGCAGGTCGAGGGCGACCAGCTCGGCACCGGCCTGTTTTACCGCGAGGCGGTTCCTTCCAAGAGCGGCGACGATCCGGCGCGCGTCGATCAGGCGCTGGACCAGCTGGCCGCGGGCTGGCTGTTGCGGCGCTACCCCTGGGCCGGATCGCTGTCGACGGCGCACACGGTCTTCTACTACCAGCGCTACGGCAAGGGCGTCCTGCGCGCGCTGGCGCGCCGGGTGCGCGGCGGGGTGATCGGCGCGCGCGCGGTCACGGTCGCGGCCCGCTTCGATCTCGCGGTCGCGGCGCGCGCCGAGGAGGCGGAGGCGCGCATCTGGAATCACCTGGTGCGTGAACTCCGCCAGGTCTCGCGCGACGCCTACCAGGCGCTGGCCGCCGAGCTGCCAGCGCAGCGTCCCAGGGCGCGCCGCTACCGGATCGCCGCCGGCGAGGTCCCGGTCGCGGTCACGGCCGCGGCCGCCAAGCGCCCCGCCAAGGGCCGCCGCCCGTCACACCGGGTCAACGCCCTGCGCTGAGCGCGGGAGTGTCTGTCTCCGTCTCCGACGATCGTCCGTCTCCCTCTCCGGTCCCCTCGCCCCCGTCCTCGGGGGAGAGGGTTAGGGTGAGGGGTCGTTCGGGGCAAATGAGGCGCTCACTGTCGACGGGCGGACGACTGGCGACACCCCGACCCTCTCCCCGGCGGACCGGGGCGAGGGTGACTACCGCGTCACGAACCCGCGCACCAGGGCGTGGCCCTCGGTGGCGCTGCGGGGGGTGGGCTGGGGCACGCCGCTCACGGTCGGGCCTTGCGCCCAGGTACCGTTGACTACGTCGCTGGCGGCGGGGGCGCCCAGGCCGAAGAGGATCGTGGCCGGCAGGTCGGCCAGCGATCCCGGCTGTCCGCTCACCACGCCGGCGCGCACGTTGGGGCCCAGCAGCACCAGCGGCACGTGGCGCGAGCTGCCGGCGCCGTAGAAATCGGCGTCCGGATCGTCGATCACCGTGGCGCCGCGGCTGGTGATGGCCACCAGCGCTCCCTCGGCCTCGCGCGCCACGGCGGTGGCCGCGCTGGCCAGCGCCGTCAGCTCCGCCTGGGCGCCCGCCCCGCGGCGGTCGCCGCTGCGGGCGCTTCCCAGCGCCACCAGCGCCAGCAGCCGCGGGTACTGGGCGCGCAGGTCGTGCAGCGCCGCGGCCGCGCCGGTCGGGTCGGTGGCCACCGTGACGTCGATGGCGCCGGGCGGCAGGTGCAGGGAGTGGAAGTCGGGCTGGCCGACCAGCGCCGTGGTCAGACCCAGCGCGCGGGCCGCCTCGAACAGCGACTCGCGCGCCACCGGCGTCGGCTGGCGCCAGGCGTCGTAGGCCGCGCGGTTGGCGATGAAGCCGGCCACCGGCGGCATCTGCAGCAGGCCGGGACCGGGCGCCACCATCTGCGTGGGATCGTCCTCGGCGGACGCGACCAGCGCTGCCACGGTCGGGTAGCCCCCCGACAGCATCTGGTACTCGCTGACCGGCCAGTCGCGGCTGCGCGCCCAGACGTCATTGAAGCGGGCCCCGCCGGTGGCCAGGTCGCGCAGCGGTTGGGCGGCCGCCGCCAGGGCGTCGTCGCCGAACAGCTCTGGCTCGTAGACCCCGGCCAGGTCGATGATCACCGCGCTGCTCGCGGCCGCGCCCGCCAGCGACAGCTTGACGCCATACCCGCTGGCGTCCAGCACCGCGATGCGCGAGCCCGACAGCTCCGCCGGCTGGGGCAGCGCCTCGGCGGGATCGCCCACCAGCGCGGCGCGGATCGGGCCGCGCGCCGCCGTGGCCAGGCGCGCGCCCACCAGCGGCGCCAGCGCCGTCGCCGCGACGTCGGGATGCTCGACGGGGTGGGGGATCAGCGCGCCCTGCCGGAAGGCCGGTCCGGCCATGATCAGCGGCACGTACAGCTCGTCGGCGGCGAAACCGCCGTGTCGGCCGTAAGGGAACGCGGTGTGCTCCTGAAAGGGCCCGGGCGCGGTGTTGGTCGGGTCGACCTGGTTCAAGGTCCAGTCCTCTTGCGGGTAGACCAGGATGTCGGCCTGGTTCGGCCCCGAGGCGCGGAAATCGTGGAAGGTGCGGGTGCCCATCGCGCCGTCGGCGGTCATGGTGCGGGTGACGTCGAGCCCGGTGATCTCGCCCGACTGGATGATGGTCAGCAGCGCCTGGGTCACCTCGGCCTGGCGCGCCGCGCCGGCCGGCGTCCCGGCGTTGGGGACGCGCGCGTAGATCAGGGCGTCGCCATCCTCGTTCAGGATCGCGTAGTCGCTGGTGGTGATGCCCAGCTCGGCGCCGCGCGCCGCGACCCGCGCCGCCAGCTGCCCGTCGGCAACGATGGGCGTGCCGCCGGCGCTCACGCTCTGCCCGCGCGTGCCCAGGGCCACCTGCTGGTGGGTGTCGACCTTGCCGTGGTCCAGGGTGAACAGGATGTTGGTGTCGTCGAGCAGCGCCTTCTCGCGCAGGGCGGCCAGCAGATCGCCCAGGCCCTGGTCGAAGTCCTCGACGATCTTGACGATCGCCGACCCGCTGGCGCCGTAGGTCGCGGTGGGATCGCCGTCGATGGCGATGAAGTCCCAGACGAACATGAAGTCCGGCAGCGGGTTCTGCGCGCTGCTGGCGCGCACGAACTTCGCCGCCTGGCGCACCGTGAACTGGAGATAGGTCTGCCCGGCAGGCGGCGGACCCTCCAGGTGGTAGGCGTCGACCACGGTCTTCGGATAGCGCAGGAAGTCGGTCATGATGCCCGACGCCAGATTGGCGGTGATCATGGTGCCGCCGAACGACGCGCCCAGGATGGTCAGGTGGGCCTGGTCGGCGCCCGCCTCGAAGGGCGGCAGCTGGCCGAAGTAGACGCTGTGTCCGCCGGCGCGCCGCACCGCCTGGTAGACGCTGTCGCCGCGCACCCGCAGCGGATTGTGATCCCAGACCGCGTAATCGCCCAGGCCCAGGCTGGGCAGGTTCAACGGCGGCGCGAAGTTCTGGGCGCGCGACAGCCAGGAGTTCGAGGGCACGTTGTGCCCCTCGGGGTACTGGCCGCACAGCAAGGTGATGTTGTTCTGGTTGCTGTGGGTCGGGACCACCACCCGCGAGTAAGCCAGCGTGCCGCGCGCGATCAAGGCGCGCAGCTGGGGGGCGTTGGCCATCCACAGGCCGGCCAGGCCGTGGTCATCGATGTCGATGGCGATCACGTGCGGCCGCCTGGGCTGTGGCTGGGGCGTGCCGTTGCCGCCCCCGCAGGCGGCGGCGGCCACTAGCCAGAAGATGACGATCCGGCGCATGCCCGGAGATTAGCAGCCCGAGCCGGTCGGATTCGATCCTTCAACCGATCTTGCCGGCGGGGGAGACCCGCCGGGCGGTTCAGGGCACCGGCAGCTTGATGAACTTGCCGGTGCAGGGGTTGGGCGGCGCCTGGGTGGTGATCTTGCTCTCCACCGTGACGTGGTCGCCGCTGGCGGTGAAGTTCACCGGGCCGGGGCCCAGGGTCACCTTGGCGAAGGCAGCTTTCACCTCGGGCGGCTTGGGACCGTCGACCACCACGTTGTTGAGCGACACGGTGGTGATGTTCTCGGGGTTGTAACCCATCAAAGTGATCACCGAGTCCATCGCCCTGCCCGGTGAGCTGATCGAGCGGACATTGTTGAGGATGATGTTGCGGAACTCGGGGATCTCGGCCCCTTCGACCTTGGCGTAGTGGGGGGTGATGATGATCGGGTTGGGCAGGTCGCGCATGCAGACGTCGGTGTACATGATGGTGTTCACCACGCCGCCGCGGCTCGGGTCGGACTTGATGCGGATGCCGTTCAGGTCGACTCTGGGCGCGCCGCCGGTGTCGATGCTGCCGTCGATCGACAGGTCGAACACGTTGATGCGGCTGACCCCCGCGTTGGTCTCGCTGCCGATCGACATGCCGTGCCCGGTGCCGAAGTGGTTGTGGGCGATGACCAGGTTGGTGGTCGCGCCCTGGCTGCCGGCCTTGATGGCGATCTGGTCGTCGCCGACGCTGATGATGCTGTAGCCGATGAACCCGTTGGACGCGCCGGTGGGGTCGATGCCGTCGGTGTTGCGCGCGTAGTGGGCGCTCAGCGGACGCCCGACGCTGTTGACCTTCTTCGACGGGGTGATGACCTTGACCCCCCACACCACGAAGCGGTCGGCGTTCAGGCCGACGTGAAACTTGGGCGAGTTGAACAAGCTGATCTTGTACATGGTGAAGTTGCGGGTCTTCTTCACGTCGATGAGGCGCGGGTTGCTGTGCTTGAGGTCGGGCCCCTTGGCGTGCTGGGCGACGTCCCACCAGGTCTGGGTGCTGCCGATCATCGGCTCCCCGCCGCGGCCGTCGATGACACCCTCGCCGACGATGCCCACGTCGGAGACCTTCTCGACGTTGATCAGGGGCAGACAGCCGTTGCTGTCGTCGAACTTGTCGGTGCCGCAGGCCGGCGAACCCGGCTCCCGGTCATAGTCGCGCGGGTTGCGCGAGGCAAACAGGGTGGTCTTGGCGTCGACCCACAGGGTCACGCCGCTCACCATCTTCAAGGGGCCGGTGAGGAAGGCGTTCTTGGCGCCGTCGGTGGTCAGCTTGACCGACTGGCCCCCGGGGCAGGCCTTGATCGCCTCCTGGATGCGCGCGGTGTCGGGCAGGTTCTCGTCGGCGGGCGCCAGGTTGTCGTTGATCGCGGTCTTGGTGGCGCGCAGGGTGGCGCACGGCGGTGGGATGACCGGCTCGGCCGGGATTCCTTGTCCGGGCACCTTCGACGGCAGCTTGTTGACCACCGGCGGCACCACGGCGGGCGCGGCGGGCGCGGCCGGCGCCCGGGGCGCCGCCGGTGCGGCGGGCGCGGTCACC
>Ga0207701_10004931_pt1 | contig 13481 bp, 8 predicted proteins | sample KBSSwiSSwithPhiX_FD_184294 | JGI IMG/M metagenome (GOLD analysis project Ga0207701, IMG submission 184294) | Switchgrass rhizosphere bulk soil microbial communities from Kellogg Biological Station, Michigan, USA, with PhiX - S5 (SPAdes) (version 2) | ecosystem: Environmental > Terrestrial > Soil... | reverse complement strand
GTCGGCGCCCGGCCAGGCCGCGTGGCGGCGCACGCTCGCCCCGCGGCACCAGAGTGCGGTGAAAAAGTATTTCGACAAATGAGCCACCAGATGATGAGAGCCTGCGAGCGAGCGCAGCGAGCGAGCCACCGGAGCGGAGTGGGGCCGCGGGGTCCCCGCCCCTCGACTGGCGCTCGGGGCGCCCTGAGCGTTGTCGAAGGGCGCGAGCGACGGTGTCGGGGGGTCCGGGGGGCGAAGCCCCCCGGTGAAGAATGACAGCGCTGCTTGCGCCGGATCGGGTGGCCGACGCCCAGGCGAAGATTGCACGGCTCGTCGGCGAGCTGCGGCGGGTGATTCTCGGCAAGGAAGACACCATCGACGAAGTCGCGGCCGCGCTGCTGGCGCGAGGCCACGTCCTGCTCGAAGGACTGCCCGGACTCGGCAAGACGGAGCTCGTCAAAGCGTTGTCGCGCCTGTTGTCGCTGGCGTTCCGGCGGATTCAGTTCACGCCTGATTTGCTGCCGACCGACATCACCGGCAGCCACATTCTCCAGGAGCGCGACGGGCACAAGGACTTCGTCTTCCATCCCGGGCCGGTTTTCACGAATCTGCTGCTCGCCGATGAGATCAACCGCGCCTCCCCGAAAACACAGGCGGCGCTGCTCGAGGCGATGCAGGAACGGCGCGTCACCACGTTCGGCGAAACCCGGCCGCTCCCGGACCCCTTCTTCGTGCTGGCGACGCAGAATCCCATCGAGCTCGAAGGGACGTATCCCCTGCCCGAAGCGCAGCTGGATCGGTTCATGTTCAAGATCGACGTTGCGGGAGTCGACCGCGCCGTGCTCGAAGAGATCCTGGTCACCCGCGTCCACGGCGCACCTCCACCTCTCGACCCGGTGCTGACCGCCGCGGATCTGCAGGATCTGTTCGCGACGGTCGATGCCGTCCACATGCCGCGCAGCGTCGCCGGCTACATCGCGCGGCTCGTGGCAGCGACCCATCCGTCCAGCACCGATGCGCCGGAGGCCGTACGCACATTCGTGAAATACGGCAGCTCCCCGCGTGCCGCGATCTCGATCGGTGCCGGGTCGCGCGGGCTCGCGCTCCTCCGCGGCAAACCGAACGTCGGCTTCGACGACGTCCGCCGCGTGGCCGCGCCGGCCATCGCGCACCGGCTGGTCCTCGACTACGCGGCGCGCCTCGAAGGCTGGGACGCCCGCCGTGTCGTCGGGGCATTGCTGGAGGCGGTCCCCGAGATCGAACGAGGGCTGCCGCAGACGCTGGAAGCGAGATGACCGTGGATTTGCGTTGCGAGCGAGCGCAGCGAGCCGCAGACACTGGAAGCGCGGTAGCCGTGCAGACGCGGGTCCTCGCCACGCTCCTGCTGCTCTTCTGCTGCACAGCCTCGGCGCGGGCCGCCGGCGAATACCGGACGGTCGAAGTCGAGTCGTTGAAGGTCACGATCGACTCCGAATGGTCGGCGCGAACCGCGCCGGGCTATTTCCCTGTCCGGTTCGACATCACGAATCTCGGTGAGGCGCGCGTCATCGACATCGTCGGACGCGGGATGCGGTACTTCAGATCCTCCGGCATGCGGGGCGGCATCCAGGGAGGGTTGGAGATTCAGCAGTCCATCCGGCTGGCGCGGGGCGATCGCGTGCGGTTCACACTTCCCGTACCGATCCTTGCCGACCACGAGAACCTGGGATTCGAGATCCAGGAGAATGGCCGGACGCTCGAGCGGCTGAACTTCATGGGATTCGAGAGCCGGCTTCCGGCCGTGGACGCCGCAGCCCTGATCGTGGCCGACCCGTCGAGTCCATTTGCAACGGCGGCAGCCGGCTGGCGGAGAACCATGGCGTCGGGAACGCGGACGAGCATGACGGGAGCGTCGGGGACAGTGACGTCGTCCGGCATCCTCGTCGCACCAGGAGCGGCCGGAGGAGCGCGCGTACCTCCCCTGGATTTCCTGCTCGAGCCCGCACGCCTGCCGGCGAACTGGCTCGGATACACATCGGTGCGCGCCGTGGTCATTGGAACAGTTGAATGGGGACAGCTGACCGAGCCGCAAAAGACCGCGCTCCTGACGTGGACGGCGTGCGGTGGTGATTTGATCGTCATCGACGGCGATCTGCAGTCACTGGTCCCGGCAGCCCGCACCGCTCCTCCAGCGGGCGCCAGGGTGCGTGCGTACTTCTTCGGTCGCATTCACGTGCCGACCTTCACCTCGATCCTGGAGACGGGCGGCCTCACGGGCGCTCTCGCCGCCGCAGACAAGGCGGCGGATACGAACTGGTCGCTGCCGGCGAATCGCGCGGCGGACTGGGGAATCATCGGCGCGCGAGGGTTTCGACTGCCGATTCCCGGCGTCGCCGGCGTGCCGGCGCGAACCTACCTGCTGATCCTGCTCGCGTTCAGCTTCGTCATCGGCCCCGTCAACTACTGGTTCCTGTTGCGCCGGCGCCGTCAGGTCCTGCTGGTGCTGACCGCGCCGCTGATTTCAGCAGTCTTCATCCTGCTGCTCGGCGGCTACGTGATCGCCGGCGAGGGCTTCGGCGTGCGCGGGCGCGCGATGACCTTCACGATGCTCGATCAGGTCCGGATGCAGGCCGTCACCCGCGCGAGTATTTCCCTGTATGCGTCGGGCATGACCCCCGGCGGCGGGCTGCGCTTTCCGCGCGACGTTGCGGTGTTTCCGATCGGAGCCGAGGGCGACGGAAGCCGTGCTCCACACAGGGTGGAGCTCAGCGAGCTCCAGCGCTACTCCTCGGGCGTGATTCAAGCGAGGTCGGCGACCAACCTCGAACAAATCGCTTTCCGTCCGGCCCGCGAGCGTCTCAATTTCACGGTCGAGGGCAATGCCATCAGGGTCGTGAACGGGCTCGATTCGACCATCAGCACGCTCGTCTACCGCACCGGCAACACGAAGTACGCGTTGACGGCGCCGCTGCCGGCCGGGGGACAAGCCGTCCTGCAGGCTGACGGCCGCGCGGCCGGAGTGGCCGTGCCGGCGGATCTTCCGGTGTCGGGCCGCTTCGCCCACCTGTTCGCGAATCAGCCGGAGGGTTCGTATCTCGCGATCCTCGAACGCTCGCCGTTCTGGGAACCCGGCGTCCCGCGCGTGGAGGAGCGGAACAGTTTCCACCTGCTCATCGGCTGGCCCGGTGGCCAGCCATGAGCGCGCCGATGCTGCAGCTCGAGGGACTGGTCCGCCACTTCGACGGAGTCTGCGCGGTGGACGACGTGTCGTTCAGCGTGGAGCGCGGCAAGGTCCTGGGGTTCATCGGCCCGAACGGCGCGGGCAAGACCACCACGATGAGAATCCTGGCGACGCTGGACACGCCACAACGTGGTGACGCGCGCATCGGCGGCTATTCGGTGGTCGACGAACCGGAGAAAGTCCGCCGCATCGTCGGCTTCATGCCCGATTACGCCGGCGTCTACGCCAACACGACGGTCGCCGAGTATCTCGACTTCTTCGCACGCGCGTACGACTTGCGCGGGGCCGCCCGGCAGCGCGCGTCCGCAAACATCATCGAGTTCATGGGGATCGGCGAGTTGAGGGATCGCGACATCGAGAGCCTGTCGAAGGGTCTCAAGCAGCGCGTCGCGCTCGGCCGGGCCCTGATTCACGATCCGCAGCTGCTCATCCTCGACGAACCGGCGGCGAACCTCGACCCTCGCGCCCGCATCGAATTCCGCACGCTGATCCGCGAGCTGGCGGCTGACGGCCGTACCGTGCTCCTGAGCTCACACATCCTGACCGAGCTGGCCGAGATGTGCGACCTCATCGCCATGATCGAGAAAGGCAGGATCCTGGCGACGGGGACGGTGCAGGAGATCCTGGAACGCGTGCGGCAGCGCCGGATCCTGTCGGTCCGTCTTGCCGGGCGGCATGATGGGCTCGAGCGATTCCTGCTCGAGCAGCCGGGCGTGCTGAACGTGCACGAGGTCAGCGGACGGATGCAGTTCGAGTTCGGCGGCGGTGACGACGACCAGGTGGCGCTCGTCAACCGGCTGGTCGGCGCCGGTTTTCCGGTCCTGGAATTCAGCGCGCGCAGCGCCGGGCTCGAAGATCTGTTCATCGAGATCACCGAGAGGGGCGTGCAATGAGCCGGGTGCAGGCGCTCCTCGCGTGGCTCGATCGCGCCAGCGATTGGCTCAGCCCCATCGTCGTCAAAGAGGTGCGCCAGATCGTCCGCGGACGCGACTTCATGTCGTCGTTCGGCTCCTGTCTCGCCGCCGGGATGCTCGTCGCTTTCTTCGGCGCCGGTGACGCGCTGACCGGCGAGGGCACCTCCGGCAGATGGACGTTCGGCTCGCTGATGACCTGCCTGACGATCCTCGGGCTGGCGGTCGTGCCGGTTGGCGCGTTCAGCGCGTTGCGCACCGAGCGCCTCGAACAGACGCTCGAGCTGATCACGCTCACCGCGCTGTCGCCGCGGCGGGTCGTGGTCGGCAAGCTGCTGGCGCAGGGCGTGAAGCTCGCGACGCTCTTCGCGGCGGTCGCCCCGTTCATTGCCATGAGCTTCCTGCTCGGCGGCGTCGATTTCGTGACGATTCTCATCGCGCTGCTGGTTCTGTTCCTCTGGTCGTTGTGGGCGTCGGCGGCCGGCATTTTCCTCTCGACGCTGCTCAAATCGCGGACGATGTCCGGCCTGATCTTCATTGGCGTGGGCATCATGGCGCTGATGATGTTCGGGATCAGCCGGCCGCTGTTCTTCTTCATGAGCCGAGGTTTTGCGACCGGCATGGTATTCGGCGTGGGACCTTCCCCCGGACCATTCTGGTGGACGCTGGCCATCACCACGACGTCGTGCCTGATGACCATGACGAACCTGGTGTTGCTGGCCGAGAACCGCCTGTCGCTGCCGACTGAAAACCGGGTGACGGCGCTGCGGATCGGCTTCTTCGCGCAGACCCTGCTCATCGCCGCATGGTTCCTCACGTTCATCAACGAGCCCCCCGGCACCGAATCGGTCGCGATTGCGTTTTTCGGGGTGATTGGCGGCGTCCACCTGGCTGCCGTCGCGTTGTTCACGGTGACCGAGGATTTGATCGTTCCACGCCGTGCGCTGCTGCAGATGCAGCGGCCGTCGCGCTGGCGCTGGCTGCTGACGATGTTCGGACCCGGCGGCGGACGCGGCGCGGCCTATGTGCTGGTGCAGATGGCCGTCTTGCTTGCCGCGGCCCTGATTTTCGATCCGCCGGCGATGCGCTTGCGCTGGCTGGTGGCGATCTGCGCCTATATCTGCCTGTTCACCGGCGTCCCCACGCTCGTCTTCCGCATATTGCAACCTGCACGTCCCGGATCGGTGCCACTTCGCGCCGGCCTGTTGCTGCTGCTGGCGCTGTCGTTGCTGCTGCCCGACATCATTTATTACCTCTTCTGGCAGCCTGACGTGCTCGGATTGAATTTCGGGGCCCGTCATTTGATCAACCCATTTCGAGCGCTGGCCAACTGGGAGACGGTCGAAACGAACGGCTGGCTCTGGGTGCCGACGCTGCTCGGGCTCAACGGGGTGGCGAGCTACGGGCTGTTGATTCAGCTGGGCAGACGAACGACTCCTCAGCCCGTCACCGCTGCCCCGGCTGTCGCGGCCGCGGGAGAACCCGGCAGTGCCCCCGCTGTCCATTGATTGGGCCGCGGTCCGGGCCGCCGCCACGTTACGTCTCGCGCTGCCCCGGACCCCGCTCGGAGGACGGATCGGCGAGCGCCTCGGCTCGGGCACCGGGAGCTCGCTGGAATTCCAGGACTACCGGCCCTATGCACCGGGCGACGATCTTCGTCATGTGGACTGGGCGGGCTATGCGCGTTCGGAGCTGCTCGCGGTCCGCCTCTATCGGGAGGAAGTGGCGCCGCGGATCGATCTCGTCGTCGACGCCAGCCGCTCCATGGGTGTGTCGGCGCAGAAGCTTCGCGCTTACGGCGAACTGACCGGCCTGCTGGCGTGCGCCTGCGCCTCCACCGTCGCCGACTCACGCGTCATCACGCGTTCGGCGGCACAGCCGCAGCTTTTGAGCGTCCCGGAAGACATCGAGCGGCTGGTCGCGTGCGACAGCACGCATTCGGCGCTCGAAGAGACCCACCTGCCGTTCCGGCGCCGCTCGCTGCGCGTCGTCGTCAGCGACTTCCTGTTTCCGCACGACGCCGACGTCCTCGTTTCGCGGCTCGCGCGCGATTGCGCCATGCTCTCGCTGATCCAGCTCACGCTCCGCGACGAAGCGGAGCCCGGTCCGGAAGGACCGCGGCGGCTCGTCGATGTGGAAGGACATGGTGAGCTCGATCTCGTGATCGACGAGACCGCGGTTCAAGCCTATCGCGCGCGATTCAGCCGTCTGCGACTCGGCCTGTCACGAGCGGCGCGCCGTACCGGCGCGCGGTTCGCGTATGTCGTCGCCGGGACGCCTATTCGGGACGTCGCGAAGACCCTGGCCGCGGCGGGCGTTCTGGAGGCGGCGTGATCTTTACGACGCCGCTCGGACTCCTGGCCCTGCTGGCTATCCCGGCCATTGTTGCGATTCACCTGTTTCGCAAGCGATTTCCGATCCGTCCGGTCGCCGGTCTGTTCCTGTGGCAGATGGCGCAGCGAACGCCCGAAGGCGGCGGCAGGATCACCAGGCTGCCGATCACGACGAGCCTGATCCTCGAATGCCTTGCGGCGCTGGCCCTGGCGCTCATCCTTGGCGGCGCCCGCCTGTCGCCGGCCGGCGTGAGTCAACACCTCGTCGTGCTGTTGGACGATTCCGCATCGATGGCGGCAGCCAACGCCGCGGGCGAGAGCGCGCGGGATCGCGCAGCGCGCCGTGTGCTCGGCGAGATCGACCGCCTCGGGCCCGGCGGACGGATCACCTTGATCGTCAGCGGCGAGCGTCCCTCGGTCGTCGCCGGTCCGGCGGTCCTTGCGCTCGAAGCGCGGCCCGCGCTGGAGAAGTGGAAACCGGGCGCCTTGCACCATTCGCTCGCGCTCGGTCTCCGGCTGGCGCGGGAGCTCGCGGGGAGAACGGGCAAGGTGATGGTCGTCAGCGATCTGGAACCGGGCGCGCGCGGCGAAGGAGAGATCGAAGGCGCACTCTGGGTGTCAGTGGGTGAACCGCTCGCCAACGTCGGCATCACCGCGGCGGAGCGGACGCTGTCTCCGGACGCAGGTCGAGGTGTCGTGTCGCTGACGTTCGGCAACTACTCCGACAGCACGTCACGCCGGCATCTGCGCATCACCGCAGGCGGCAAGGAGGTCGGCAGCAAGGATATCGACGTGCCTGCGGGTGTCTCGTCACTGACGCTGCCCCTGTCAGCCGGGTTGCCGGCCGTGCGGATCGACGTGTCCGGCGACGCCCTGGCTCGCGACAACGAAGTGACCCTGGTCGAGCCCCGCCCCCGCATCGTCGGCGTGGAGAACCGGTTGCGTGACGGCCGCGGCCGGCAGGCGCTGATCAAAGCGCTCGGTGCGGTTGGCGGCGTCACGCAGGCCGAACCCGGACATCTCGCGTTCATCGAAGCCGCCGCGATCGACACCTTCGGATCCCCGGGCGTGTGGAAAGCAGCGTTCGGACGGCCTCCAGCGGGTTGGCTCGGACCGGGCGAGGCCCGGGACTTCATCGGACCGTTCGTGCTCGAGAAACGGCATCCGCTGCTCGCCGGCGCGACCCTCGGCGGCGTGGTCTGGCCGGGTGTGACGCCCCTTGCCGCCGGGGCCGTACGCCCGCTGGCATCCGCGGGCGATCAGGTGCTCATCGGCGTGCCGGCCATGAACGCGCGATCTGATCCCGCGTACCTGTTCAACATCGATCTCGATCGTACGAACCTGGTTCGAGCGCCCGACTGGCCAATCCTCATCTCGAATCTCGTCGAGATGAGAAGACAGAGCCTGCCGGGACCCGAGCGATGGAACTACCAGATTGGCGAGTGGGTACGCGTCCGGCTCGGACACGACCCGAAGGGTCCCTTGCGATTCCGCTGCGGCACTGTCGAACGCACGCTGCCGGCCAGCCGTCAGCTGGAATTCATCGCGCCGTCCCCGGGCGGACTGCTTCAGATTCTCGACGGCGACACCGTCCTGTTCGATATCGGCGTCAATTTCTTCGACGAAACGGAGAGCAATCTTCGCAAGCAGTCGACGGCTGACGCCGGCCGATTCGCCGACGTCAGCGGGTTCACCGCGGAAAGCGGGCCCGCATCCGATCCGTTGTTCTGGGTGCTGCTGGCCATGGCGACGGCCGCGATCGTCGGCAACTGGTGGGTGCTCGGCGCCGGGATCAGAAGCCAACCGCTCCGCCCCCTGCCGCCGGTTCACCGATGAACCGCATCGCCCTCCTCTTCCCGGAACTCCTGCTCCTGATCGTTCCGCTGCTCTTCGTCTATTTCTGGCGCGGCCGTTCGCCCGGACTCGGCGGGCTGGTGCGCATCGTCATTCTCGCGCTCCTCGCGATCGTCGCGGCTGTGCCCCTTGCACCGCTCGGCGGCAGAGGCGTGGATGTCGTGATCGTGGCCGACTTGTCGCGCTCGATGCCGGCTGACAGCCGGACGCGGGCCCTGGAAGTCATCAGGATGCTCGATCAGCGGGCCTCGACCGGCGATCGCGTGGGCATCGTTGCCTACGGACGCGAGGCCCGCATCGACCGGCTTCCGGAGGAATTCGGAGCTTCCGCAGATTTCATTCGGGAAGTCGATCCGGACGGCAGCGATCTTGGCGGCGCCATCAGCCTGGCCGCCAGCCTGATCCCGCGCGAGCGGCCCGGTCGTCTGATCGTGCTCTCCGATGGCGAGTCGAACGGCGCGCCGGTGGAAGCGGCCGCCTACGAGGCAGCGTCGCGCGGGATCCCGATCGACTTCCGCCTGTTCAGCCGCAGCGAGACCGCCGACATCGCCGTCGAATCGCTCGACGTCCCGGGCGTCGTCGACGAGCGCGAGCCATTCCAGTTCACAGCGTCGGTGCGCACCGATCGCACGATCGAGAGCGAGGCCGTGCTCTTTCGCGACGACGTCGAGATCGCGAGGATGAAGCGCGCGTTCCAACCCGGCGCGACCGAGCTGACGTTTCGCGACGTGATCGATCGACCCGGCGTCGCGCGCTACCGGCTGCAGCTCCTGGCCGCGGGTGACCGCGTGGCCGACAACAACGTCGGCAACGGCGCCGTGCGAGTCAATCCGCCGGCCACGATTCTCCTGGTCAACGCCTCGGGCGGTCCTGACAACCTCAGTCGCGCGCTCTCGGCCGGCAAGCTCAACGTCGAGATCATGGCACCGTCGGCGTTTCCGAAAGATCTTGCGGCTCTGACCGCCTATCGTGGCGTGATCCTCGAGAACGTGCCTGCGAGCCGGATGGGGCCGCCGGCTCTCGAAGCGCTGGTGCATTTCTCGACCGACCTCGGCGGCGGCCTGCTCCTGACCGGTGGCGGAGGGTCATTCGGCGTCGGCGGCTACTTCAAATCCGCGCTGGATCCGTATCTGCCCGTGTCGATGGAGCTCAAGAACGAGCATCGCAAACTCTCGCTGGCCATGGTGGTGGCGCTCGATCGCTCCGGCAGCATGGCCGCACCGGTCGGCGACGGCCGCACGAAGATGGACCTGGCGAACGAGGGTACCTGCGCAGCGATCGAGACGCTCGGGCCTTACGACGAGATCGGCGTCATCGCCGTCGACAGCTCGCCGCACGTGATCAGCTCACTTGTTTCGGCAAGCGACAAGGATCGCATCTGCGGTGAGGTGCGGCGCATTCAATCCATGGGCGGCGGCATCTTCACCTACACCGCGTTGGTCACGGCCGCGCAGATGGTGCAGGAGTCCGACAAGGGCACCCGCCACATCGTGCTGTTCGCCGACGCGGCGGATGCCGAGGAACCGGGTGACTATCAACGCCTGCTCGACCGGTTGACACCGCTTGGCATCACCGTGAGCGTCATCGGACTCGGAAGCGAGTCCGACCCCGACGCCGCGTTCCTCAAGGATGTTGCCGCTCGCGGGCAGGGCCGGCTTCACTTTGCCGCCACGCCCGATGATCTGCCGCGGCTCTTCGCGCAGGAAGCCATCACCGTCGCGCGCTCGAGCTTCGTCACCGAACCGACGGCGGCGCGCGCACTGCCCGACCTGGTCCTGCTCGGCGAGTCGCCGGCATCGGCGTTTCCGAGCCTCGACGGCTACAACCTGACGTATCTCCGTCCGGGTGCGACGATGGGCGTGGTGACGACCGACGAATACAAGGCGCCGGTGCTCGCGTTCTGGCATCGTGGGCTGGGCCGCGTCGCCGCGCTCACCGCGGAGGCCGATGGGAAATATTCGGGTCGCTTGAATGCGTGGAGTGATTTCCAGGGCTTCGCGGTCGGGCTCGGCCGATGGCTGCTCGGCGGCGAGCCTCCCGCGGGCGTGCGCGCCACCATCGATCGCACCGGCGGCCAGGGCGTCGTCCGTGTCGAGCTCGACCCCGACCGGCGGCGTGGTGCACCAGACGACGTGCGGGTGGCGACCGCGACGATCGTGCCCCCGGGCGAACGCACGGGCGGCGCGACCCGCCGGCTGGCACTGTCGTGGATCGGCGAAGACACATTGGAGGCGCGGTTTCCCCTGGAGAAAGCCGGCTTGTATCTCGGTGCCGTGCAGCTCGGAACCGGAACGGTGCTGCCGCTTGCGCCGCTCAGTCTTCCCTACTCGCCCGAGTTCGAGCCGCGCACGGATCCGGACGAGGGAAAGAAGACGCTGCAGGAGATCGCGCGCGTGACCGGCGGCGCCGAGCGCACGACCTGGGACGACGTCTTCAGCGCGCGCCTGCTGCGGAATCGGCAAGTGAAGGATCTCGTGATTCCGCTCACGCTGATGCTGTTGCTGCTCCAGGTGACGGAGATCGCGGGACGGCGGCTGCTGTGGTTCGAGAGGCTCGGGCTTCGGGCGTCGGCGTCCCTGCTCCGCCTACGCCCTTCGGGCTTCCGCCTTCGCCAAGGCTCCGGCGGACAAGTCGGCGAGACAAGCTCTGACCGTACGGTGAGTCTAGGTGGCGTTCTTCGCCGGCTCAAGGCCCCACTTAAGTCCAGCCTGTCTCGGCGTAGCCCGGAGGGCGGAGGCGGAGCTCCGACAATCGACACCACCCCAAAGGTCTCAGCCCTCGAACGTGCAAAGAAAAAGGCGCGTAACCGGATGGGTCGCTAAAGATCAATCGCCGTCCGCGTGACGCTTGCTCCCGGACCATACCCCTCTGTCGTCTTGTCGGCGTTTCCTTCAAAGTCGCCAGACGGTGGCGGCAGCGACTCCCACCACTTTTGCGCATCGGCGTCCGACCACCGGTCGACATCGGCGGCCGCGAGCTGTTGGTCCAGTGCCCCAGCACTCCGCGGTCGATCCTCGGGCTCCTTCGCCAGGCAGCTCAGGACGATTCGCTCGAGATCCGGCGGCACGGAGAAAGGTCCTCGCTGCGAAGGGGGCGTCGGCGATGCCTGAAGGTGTTGAGCGAACACCTTCATCACGGTGTCACCTTCGAAAACCTGCCGACCAGTGAGGAGGTAGTAGGCCACGCAGCCAAGAGAATAAAGATCCGCCCGGCCATCCACCTGGGCACTGAGCGCCATCTCGGGAGCCATGTAGCCCGGGGTTCCGATCACCAGCCCGCCCTGCGTGGCGAGTGAATGCTCCATCGTGTCCTCGGAGATGGGCTTGACGAGACCGAAGTCGAGGACCTTCACGAAGTCGTAGACGAGTCCGACGCGCCCGACATGGATGTTGGCGGGTTTGATATCGCGGTGAACCAGCCCTCGCACGTGTGCTTCTTCGAGTGATGCGCAGACCTGCCGCAGGATGTGAACCACACGGCCCGCGGGCAGGGCGCCGTGCCGGCGAACCAGTGACTCGAGCGTCAGCCCCTCGAGCAATTCCATGACGAAATACAGGGTCTGGTCATCGGTGACGCCAAAGTCGTACAGCTCCACGGTGTGCGGAGACCGCAGGCTGGCGGCCGTTTCGGCCTCGCGGCGGAAGCGTGCGACCGCGAGCTGGGCGGCCGCAGGATCGGTGCCTCCAAGCATCTCGGGACGAATCAGCTTGATTGCCGCAGGCCGTGCCAGCATGCGGTGCCTTGCGTGGTAGACCTCTCCCATCCCGCCGCGGCCCAGCAGCTCACCAAGCTGGTAGCTGCCCATCGCGCGCGCTTTTGCGACCTCCTGTCCCAGGCCTGTCACCACGTGTGAGATGACGACGGCGACGCCGAGGAGAAGGTAGTCGGGATAGTGCATGAGCAACGCGGCGGACGCCGGCTCGAAGTTCCAGAGCCCTCGCGCCCGCGCGATCCACATCCCGACGGGATTCATGGAAACGGCGACGAATCCGGCAGCAAATGTCTTGGCTGGAGTGCTCGGGACGATTGCGGCGAACATCAGCACCACCGCCCCTATCCACGAGATCTGCGGGATGATGCTCGGGCTCACCCCCATGGGTACCCAGTGGAACGTCAGGCCGAGCGCGAAGGCCGTGAACACCATGTAGCCCAGGCCGAGATTCAGGATGCTCGTCGGCTCCCGGTCAGTGCTGCGCGCGTAGAAGAACACCAGCAAGGACACGAGCACGCTCAGGCCGGCGATCGCGTCAGGACCTTCGAGCCTCAACCAGCGCGAGCCGCCCTGCGACAGGGCTCGCTCGGCCAGATGGCCACCCACCGAGCCCAGCGTCCACAACCCGCACCCCACGAGGCACATGACCCGCAGCCGGCGGGAGGCATTTCTCAACAGATCGGCGGGCAGCCCTCGCCGGCGAATCCCAGACGAGGACGTCCTTACCGATGTGGAGGGGGGAACAGGTCGGATCAGCGGCCGGTCAGGCATGCGGGCTGAAGACAGTATGTCGGTATCGACCCGGCCGCGGCTCAAGAATTATTCTGGGACCGATACGGTTATTCCTGCCTCAGCGTCTGCATGGGATCGAGACGGGCGGCGCGGGCGGCGGGGATCCATGCGGCGAACAGGCATGCCGCGACGATCGCGAGAAGACTCACCGCATATGCGATCGGATCAGTGCGCGAAGCCGGAGCCGGAGATCGCGAAAGCCGATCCCAAGGCCGGCGAGACCGAGTCGGCGCGGCAACAACTGGACATTCTGTCCAACGCCGGAAAACTACTGGATGCTGCTGCACGCGGCTACCAGGCCTTGTACGAATCGGAAGAGTCGGTGTTGTCGATCGTCGCACGAATACAGCGGTCGGTTCGCGAAGCAGTTCAGCACGATTTACGGCTTCAGCCGATCTCCGAACAGATAGAAACAACACGAATTTCGATCCAAGATATTGCATACGCACTTCGGGACTACGCCGATCAAGTTGAGGCCGATCCGCAACAACTCGAACGGGTCCAGTCTCGGTTGGCCGACCTCGAAAAGTTGCATCGAAAATACGGACCGGACCTGCTGGAACACCTTGAGAAGGTAAGACGCGAAATGGACAGCATAGGTCTGATGGAGGCAAAAAAAGACGAGCTTTTGGCGAAAATTTCGGCCCTCCGGCTGGATTACGAGAAGGCCAGCGCTCAGC
>Ga0207701_10004929_pt1 | contig 13485 bp, 9 predicted proteins | sample KBSSwiSSwithPhiX_FD_184294 | JGI IMG/M metagenome (GOLD analysis project Ga0207701, IMG submission 184294) | Switchgrass rhizosphere bulk soil microbial communities from Kellogg Biological Station, Michigan, USA, with PhiX - S5 (SPAdes) (version 2) | ecosystem: Environmental > Terrestrial > Soil... | reverse complement strand
TGTGTCTATTGCGGACCCATTGCCTCGCGCGCTTGAGCAGGGACGGGCGCACGGGCGCAGTCGCCGGTTCCGCGGCGTTGCGGATGATGAGCGTGACGACCGCGACGTCCGACGCCGCAATGTCGTCGATCATCGTTGCGACCCAGGCTGGTTGATCGAACGAGTCGATCAGCAGCGCCACGCGCAGTGGCCGACGCTGTTGTGAGGCCGGCGATTCCGAGTCGTGGCGTTCAGCGCCGCCGGTCACGTCGCGCCCGCCACACGGCAATCGCTAGCAAGGGCGTCTGATGTGGCGTGGCAATACCGAGGCGGTGAATACACCAGGTGGTGGGTATTAGTCGTTACGAGTGTCAGCGCGTCAGGCGAGCCGCTGGCGGGCTGATAGCCGGGGAGATCCGTCCGCTGATATTATCGTCGTGTCGGCTTGGGAACCACAGGCTCGGCAGTCCTGCCAGATAGCCAGCACGGTACGCGGCCACAGTTCGGAAATTACGGGACATTGCCTCGTTCTCGAGCGTCCGTTGCACGGAAGTCGCAACGGTGAGGCCAGCTGTTGCGACATTACTACATGCCCTCGTCACCGTGTACCCTTGAGGCGCAATTCCACGTCTCGGTAGGCGGCGCGCCGCGTGCATGATGCGGGCGACCGCACCCCCAGGAACCATCGGACCACTTGATTGAATCAGCGAACCGGAGCGTCCCCGTTGTGGCCCGACGAGCCTTGCAGGTGAGCGTGTTTGGCTTGGCCGCCAGAGCGACTCGGGGGGCGCCACTGTGACGGTGTGGGCTGGATACTACCTGCGCGACCCCCATCTGCCGAGTTCATCGTCGCTGATCGATGAGCTCCGCGGGTTGGTCTCACGCCGGCCGCAGGACTCGGCGAGCGTGGTCCCGTTCAGTCGTGGGGCGATCGTCTACGTCGAGACCGGAGCATTCGACACCAGCTCTCTTCGCTGCGACGCTGGCATAGGTGCGACGCTCGTCGCTGGCGAGCCGCTCCTTGCCGATGGACTCATGCGGGGACGCGCTGCCGACATCGCGCGCCTTCACGACGCGTGGAACCGAGGCGATTTCTCGGCGACGGCGCGGAGCGTCGGCTGCTTCGCGGGCTTGCACTTCAACGAGCGTAGCGGCTCGGTCGCGCTCATCGCGGACAAACTTGGCGTGCGGCCGATCTACTACGCCGTCACCGACGACGTCGTGTACTTCGCCGGCGCGCTTCGCGTCCTCGAAGGGCTTCGGAGTCTGCCGAAAGTGATGGACGTTCGCGGCGCGCTGGAGACGTTGGCGCTCGGCTACCCGTTGGCAGATCGCACGGCGTACCGCGATATCTATGCGATTCGCGATGCCGAAGTCGTGCTGTTCGAGAACCGCGCGGTTCGTCGGTCGAGGTACTGGAACATCGCGGCGGTGACGGAGGAGAAAATCCAGATCGCGGAGGCCGCCGAGAAGGTGCACGCGCTGTTCAGTCGCGCGGTGGACCGACGGTTGGGATCTGATACAACCTCGGTCGCGTTCCTGAGTGGCGGACTCGACTCGCGATGCCTCGTCGCCGAGCTCGTTGCCCGCGGCGTCAAGCTGCACACGTTCAACTTCGCCACCGACGGCACGAAGGATCAGATCCTCGGTGACGCGTTCGCGGGTATCGTGCAGTCCATACACACACGCATACCGCGGCCCCCCGATCCCGTCCGCTGGTCGATGACGATGGCTGATGTCTGGGGCGCGTCGACGAAGCGAGCGACGCTGCCACCCGAGCGGCCCGGCCTGATCTGGTCCGGCGACGGAGGCAGCGTTGGTCTCGGGTTCGTCGGCGTCTACGCGAGCGTCATCGCGTTGCTGCGCGCGGGCAAGCGCGACGAAGCAGTCACCAGGTATTTCGCCGAACACGAGATTGCCGTCCCGATCCGTGTCTTCCGGCGCGACATGTCCGCCGCGGTTCGCGACCTCGTGCACCAAGGTACGCGTGAGGCGTTCGACGAAGTGCGATGCGAGGCAGAGCCTGGCCGCGAGCTCTACTTCTTCCGGATGGTTCACGATCAGCGTCGCCATCTCACGCTGCATTTCGAGGACGTTGACCTGCATCGGCTGGAGTTCCATCTCCCGTTCTACGACTACGAACTGATCGAGGCGGTGGCCGCTGCTCCGGCAGACTTCGGCGTGGGACACCGCCTGTACAACGAGGCCCTGAAGTTCTTCCCGTCGACCATCCAACAGGTCGCGTGGCAGACCTATCCGGGACACGAGCCATGTCCGATTCCGCTGCCTGCCAGTGCCATCGATCAGTGGGGCGATCGCCAGAAGGACATCGTGAGACGGCAGCGTCGGCGAAGCATTGTCGGCGAGACGGCGCGAGTGCTCATGTCGGGCACGTTCCCCACGCCACTGCTCGATCGACGCTATCTCCTCGCCGCGTCGGTCGCGCATTGGCTGGGGGTGGGCGATTACGCGTATGCCGTGGACTACGCCAACGCGTTCACGGACATGTACAAGGTCGCGAACGGTCGATGGACGCTCACGCCTAACGCTGAGGGCGGCGGATGAGCGCGCCGCAACCGCCGTCGATCGTGACCACACCACCGGCTGGCACGGCCGCGACACCGCAATCCAGCGACGCCGACCTCGAGGCGCGGCGGACTTACGATCGCGCGACGTTGGACCGCAGCCTCGTTCGCGGCGTTGCGTGGACGGGGGCCATCAAGTGGGTCACGCAGATCGCGGCGTGGGTGTCGACCCTGGCGGTCGCTCGACTGTTGTCGCCGGAAGACTACGGTCTCGTGGGCATGGCGGCGGTGTACCTCGGGCTGCTCACGATGATGAACGAGGCAGGGCTCGGGACGACGATCATCGCCATGCGTGACCTGCGCGGCGACCGACTCGGCCAGATGCACTCGCTCTCGACGATCATCGGCGTGGCGGGCTTCATCTTCTCGTGCATCATCGCCGGACCGATGGCGGCGTTCTTCAAGGCCCCCGAACTCCGGTGGGTCGTGATCGTGTTGAGCGGGAATTTCGTCATCATGTCGCTCCGCACGGTGCCCCAGGCCGCGCTTCAGCGACAGCTGCGATTCGGCCGCGTCGCGTTTCTCGACGGTGTCAACAGTCTCGTCACCGCGACAGCGTCGATCACGCTGGCGTTCGCCGGACTTCGCTACTGGGCGCTGGTCCTCGCCGCGCTGCTCGGCAGCAGTATGGCGACGGTCATCGCGCTGACGTCGTTGCCGCTGCCATTCCGACGCCCGAAGTTCGACGAGCTTCGAGGTGCGCTCCATCTCAGTCGCGATATCATCATCGGGTCGATCGCGTGGTACGTGTTCCAGAACGCGGACTTCTTCGTCGCCGGGAAATTGCTCGGCGCAGCCGCGCTCGGTGCGTACACGTTTGCGTGGAACCTCGCCTATTCGATCGTCGACAAGGTCACGAGTCTCCTCACGGGGGTGACCTCGTCGATCTTCTCGGCGGCGAAGCATGACTCGGCGCTGCTCACGCGGTACCTCACGCAGATCACCGGGACGCTCGCGCTTGCATTGCTCCCCGCGACCATGGGGCTCGCGCTCGTCGCCAACGATCTGTTGGCGATCGTGGGCGACAAGTGGAAGCCGGCCGTCACGCCGCTGCGCCTGCTCGTGTTGTACGCCGGCATCCGCTCACTCACACCGATCCTCTCGCAAGCACTCACGATTACCGGCGACGCGCGCTACACGATGAAGCGGAGCGTCATCGCGGCAATCGTTCTCCCGTTAGGCTTCGCCGTCGGGGCCCGATGGGGTATCAATGGAATCGCCGCCGCGTGGATCGTCTGCCACGCACCGATGGTCATGTTCCCACTGCTGCGGCGGGTGGCGACGCACCTGGGAATCGGGCCGCGATCGTACCTGCCGGTCCTCCGCCCCGCGCTCGTATCGACCGCCATCATGGCGGTCGGTGTGCTCGCGATCGCCCTCGTCATTCCGCCGACGACGCCGCGGCTGGCGACGCTCGTGATCAAGGTCGTGGCGGGTGCCGTCTGTTACGCGGGCGCGCTGTGGTTCCTGTTCCGCGAGCGTGTGCTCGCGCTCGTGCGTGTCGCCATGCAACTTCGAGGGAACGCGCCGGCGGCGGCTGCCGCGGCGCCCTGACTCGACGGACGCCCATGGATACGAGCACGCCACTGTCAGGCACTTCCTCGATGACGGGCGATCTCACACCATCGCTCACACCATCGCTCGCTGCGGGAACCGAGCCGAGAGCCGAGCCCGTGCTCATCTCGCTCGTTATTCCCGTGTTCAACGAGGAAGCGACGCTGGACATGCTCTTCTCGACCATTCGCGACCGACTCGCGACGCTCGGCGTGTCGTATGAAGTGGTGTTGATCGATGATGGTAGCCGCGATCGCACGGCGGAGATGATCGCCGAGATGACGCGGCGAGACCCGCGGTTCCGGAGCGTGCATTTCTCACGGAATTTCGGCCATCAGGCGGCCGTCACGGCTGGGCTGCACTTTGCTCAGGGAAGCGCCGTGGTCGTCATGGATGCAGATCTCCAGGATCCCCCCGAGCTGCTGACGGTCATGATCGCGCGGTGGCGCGAAGGCTATCACGTGGTGTACGCGCAACGCGTGGCCCGGCGCGCGGAAGGTGCGTTCAAGCGCGGGATCGCGTTCACGTACTACCGGTTGCTCCAGCATCTCACTGACGTCGAGATTCCCGCGGACACGGGCGATTTCTGTCTCATGGATCGGCGCGTGGTGGACCTGCTGAACCGGATGCCCGAGCGCAATCGATACCTGCGCGGGCTCCGGGCCTGGCTCGGATTCCGTCAGACCGCGGTGCAGTTCGAGCGGCCGCCACGTTATGCGGGGGAGCCCAAGTACACGTTCTGGAAGTCGCTCGCCCTCGGCATCAATGGGATCGTGTCATTCTCCAAGGTCCCACTGCGCGTGGCCACCTATCTCGGCCTCACCGCGTCGACGATCAGCCTCGTTCTGACCGGATGGGCAGTGTATCAGCGGCTGGTCGGTGCCGATACCGTGCAAGGGTGGGCGTCGACGCTCGTGGTCATTCTTCTGCTCGGCGGCGCTCAGTTGCTCATGATCGGTATCGTCGGGGAATACCTGAGTCGCATCTACGACGAAGTGAAGCAGCGTCCCATGTACGTGATCGACGAGCTGCGCGGGTTCGAAGGCGGCACCGGCGCCGATTACCTTACGACCCATGCCGCCGACGGCGTTACGGCGCGCTCCAGTCCCGTCGTTTGATGGCTCCCGCGCCGAACTCTCCTTCAAATCGATTTTCGATCGATGACTGCAACGACCGCGCATCCGCCGCTCACGATCCTCTCTGAGGACGAGCAGATGTTCCGCGACGCCGTCGCCGGCTTCGCGAACGACGAAGTTCGCCCGCGCGTGCAGGCGATGGAGCGTGCGTCGAAGATCGATCCGGAGCTCTTTCCGAAGTACTTCGAGCTCGGCCTCATGGGGATCGAGGTTCCGGAGCAGTACGGCGGCGCCGGCGGCACGTTGTCGATGGTCGCCATCGCGGTGGAGGAGATCAGCAAGGTCGACGCGTCGGCGGCGATCGTGTGCGACGTGCAGAACACGCTCGTGAACTATCCGATTGCGCGATACGGCAACGACGCGCAACGCGCGAAGTACCTCCCGCGGCTCGTCGGTGACACGGTGGGCGCCTACGCGTTGTCGGAGCCGTCGTCCGGATCCGACGCGTTCGCGCTCGCGACGCGCGCCGAGAAGCGCGGTGACCGCTACGTGCTCAATGGCCGCAAGATGTGGATCACGAATGGCGCCGAGGCCCAGATCTACGTGGTGTTCGCGAACGTGAATCCCGCCGCCGGATACAAGGGAATCACGGCGTTCATCATCGAGCGCGAGTTTGCCGGGTTCGCGGTCGGGAAGAAGGAGGACAAGCTCGGGATTCGCGCGTCGAGCACGACGGAGCTGATTCTCGACGGATGCGAGGTGCCTGACGAGAACGTGCTGGGTCCGGTGGGCCAGGGGTACAAGGTGGCCATCGAGACGCTGAACGAGGGCCGCATCGGCATCGGCGCGCAGATGATCGGCGTGGCGGCCGGCGCGTTAGGCGTCGCGGTCGACTACGTCCGGGAGCGCACGCAGTTCGGCAAGTCGTTGGCGGAGTTCCAGGGGATTCAATTCCAGATCGCGCAGGCGGCGACGGAGCTCGAGGCGGCGCGGCTCATGGTGTACAACGCGGCGCGGCTCAAGGACGCCGGCCACGACATCGCTCGCGAAGGGGCGATGGCGAAGCTGTATTCCTCGCAGGTGTGCGAGCGCGTGACGTCGCTCTGCGTGGAGCTGCTCGGCGGGTACGGCTACACGAAGGACTACCCGGTTGAGAAGTTCTACCGGGACGCGAAGATCGGGGCGATCTACGAGGGCACGTCCAACATGCAGCTCCAGACGATCGCGAAGCTGCTGCTGCTGCGTTAGGCGCTCTCGTGATGTGACGGCAACGACAACCGGCAGTCACCGCCGAGGACGCCGAGGACTGCGCCAACAAGCATCTCAGACGAAGGGGCAACGGATTCGTCTGATCTGGCGGATTGATTCCCTTATCATCACGCCGAGCGCGGAACCCGCCGCGGGCGGGTGCATGACGAGGGATGACTGACAATCGCTGGCGCTCGGGATGACACCGCATGCGCGAGCCCTCGTCTCGTGCATGGAGTCGATCCGTCAGATCCCCGGCATCCGTTCGTTATTCGTCTGAGATGGCTATAGACGGCCGGGGCCGATTGCCTTGGGGAAGGCACGAGGCCATCCTACGTTGACGGGCTGCCGCGCCGACTGCGGTGGGCTTGGGCTCACTCCCTCAGGGTTCTCGATGGTTGCTCGCGACTCCCGCTCAGGCGAAGCTCCTGGCCCCACAGAATCGGCGGATGGACGTCCGCAGGCAGTCGCTCGCTGGGAGCGCACGCGGGCCATGGGGCGCTCCACGTTCATCTGGCGGCGCGGCGTGTTCGGCTGGGGCATCCCCGTCGCGCTCGTGACCATCGCCTACCAGGTCGTCCAGGAGCAGGGCTTCGTCTGGCGGCTCGTCATGACGCAGCACCTGAAGACCGGCATCGGGGTCGCCATGCTCGTCTTCCCGCTCTGCGGGTATCTGTTCGGTCGGTACCTGTGGACCACGAGCGAAGAGAACTACGAGCGCATGGTGGACAGCCGCGCGGCCCGGGAAAGAAACAGCCGGGCTGGCGACCGGACCGACCATCCCGGGTAGCCTGAAGATGGAGGTCGAGACGGGCGTCCCACGTCGGCTCGACCTTTGCACTCCCCCACCGAGCGTGCCCGGGGCGGCGGGAACCGTCCGACCCGGAAAATCGGCCGGTCCACTCGTCCGCTCCGCGGCCGCACCAACTCGTCTCCATCAATGACGCTCGCCTCGGTCTGATTCCCCGGCGGCGTCAGTCACATCGTACCCCTCCATGCCCCTGAATGCCGGTCCCACGCGTTGCCTCGCCCAGTCCTGCCTCCAATGCGGCCTCGAGATCGAGTCGAGGCCCCGTGGCTGACGCGAGCGGCAACGTGTTCTCCGTGGACGTGGAGGACTACTTCCACGTCGAAGCGTTCTCGGACGTCGTCGATCGACAGCGCTGGGAAAGTTACCCGTGTCGGGTTGAGGCGAACACGCAACGGTTGTTGGATCTCCTCGACGAAACCGGCGTGAAGGGCACGTTTTTCATTCTCGGTTGGGTCGCGGATCGGTACCCGAAATTGGTCCGGGACATCGTCGCCCGAGGACACGAGCCTGCCTGTCATTCGTACTGGCACCGGCTCATCTACAAGCTCGATCGCGAGGAGTTTGCCGCCGACACCCGGCGCGCCAAGGACGTGATCGAGCAGGCCGCGGGCGAGGCTGTATTCGGCTACAGGGCGCCAAGCTACTCCATCACGATGAAGTCGCTCTGGGCGCTCGAGGTGCTCGCGGAGGCCGGATTCACGTACGACTCCAGCATCTTTCCCATTCGGCACGATGTCTACGGCATTCCGGACGCGCCAAGGCAGCCTTTCCTCGTTACGACCCCTGCGGGTCCAATCGTCGAGTTCCCGATCACCACGTTCCGGATGGTCGGTGAACAGAATTTGCCTGTAGGCGGGGGCGGATACCTGAGGATCTTACCCTTCTGGTACACGAAGCTCGGCTACCGGCGGGCGCGGGCGGAGAACCTTCCGCTCATTGCCTATATCCACCCGTGGGAGGTCGACCCCGACCAACCACGTCTTGGCGGGCGCAGGCGTTCTCGCTTGCGCCATTACACGAATCTCGGGAAAACGCACGATCGGTTACGTCGCTTACTCGCCCTCGGGCGTTTCTCGAGCTTTCGCGGCAGCGGGCTGGCTGATACCGCCCGCGCTGTTCCCTTCCCTTCGACTGTTTGAACCGCCCAATGAAGACCACCGAGGACATCAAGGTCGCGCAGTACTGGAACAACGTCGCCAAGGACTTCGACGCGATCTATACCGGCGAGAACAAGAGCGCGTTCGCGCGATCGCTCGACAAATGGCTGCGTCGTGACATCTACGAGCGATTCGACTGGGTCATGCGGAAGTCCGGCGATCTCACGGGCAAGACGGTCTGCGACATCGGCTGCGGGTCCGGGCGGTTCGTGGCGAGCCTGGCGAAGCATGGCGCCACGCGCGTGATGGGCGTGGACGTCGCGCCGGAGATGCTCAAGCTCGCGCGCGATCTCGCGAAAAAGGAAGGCGTTGCGGGTCGCACGGACTTCGCGCAGATGGACATCGTCGACTGGAACCGCAGCGACGTGTTCGACGAGACGATCGCGATCGGGCTGTGGGACTACTTCGCGGACCCGACGTCGCGTCTCAAGATGATTCGCAAGATGACGCGGGGGCGGTTCCTCTCGGCGTGGCCGCGCCTCTGGACGTGGCGTGCCCCGATCCGGAAGGTGCGCCTCACGGCGTTAGGCTGCCCGGTCTACTTCTTCAGCAAGACGGATGTGAACAAGTACATGCAGGCGTCGGGCTTCAAGGTCGTGTCGATCGAGACGATCGGGAAGCTGCACTGCGTGGACGCGGTTCCTGCCTAACGTGCTGGTGGCGGACCGAGCGTCCTTGTCATTCCGAGCGGAGCCGCGAAGCGGCGCGGGTGCCCTCTGGGGCGGGCACCCGGCTGACGCTCGCTCGGAATGACAGCCATTTTCTGGGCGTCCGCGGCGCTCGCCGTGTACGTCTACGCGGGCTATCCCATCCTCCTCGCCGTACTCCGGCGCGTGGCGAAGCATCCCGTCGCCAAGCGACCCATCGAGCCCACCGTGTCGCTGCTCGTCGCGGCGTACAACGAGGCCGATGTCATCGAAGCGAAGATCCGGAACGCCCTCGAGCTCGACTATCCGGCCGATCGCCTCGAGATCGCGATCGCGTGCGACGGGCCTAACGACGGCACAACAGCCATAGCACAGCGCGTCGCTGCGCAGATCGGTGGCGGACGCGTTCGCGTGTTCGCGTATCCCGTGAATCGCGGCAAGCTCCACGCGCTCAACGACACCATACCGCAACTCACGGGCGACATCGTCGCGTTCTCGGACGCGTCGAGCATGCTGGCGCCTGACGCGATGCGGCTGCTGGTGGCGAACTTCGCCGACGAGGACGTCGGTGCCGCGAGCGGCGTCTACCGCGTGCTTCGTGGCGACGAAGCCGCGCTCGGCAAGCAGGAAGACTTCTACTGGAAGTACGAGACGTATCTCAAGCTCGCCGAAGCCGACGTTGGCTCCATTCTTGGCTGTCACGGCTCGCTCTACGCGATCCGACGCGCGCTATACCCGTTACCGAAGCCGGGCACGATCAACGACGACTACGTGATTCCGATGCGCATTCTGTCGCGCGGGTATCGCGTCGCGTACGAGCCTGCGGCCGTTGCGTACGAGGAAGCGGCCGAGATGGGCGGCTTCAGCCGTCGCGTCCGCATCATGACCGGGAACTTCGAGCAGTTGCGGGAGATGAAGGCGCTCATCCGCCCACTGCGCCCCGGCCCGTTGTTCTTCTTCCTGTCCCACAAGGCGGGACGTCTCGTCGTGCCCATTGCGATGCTCGCGATGCTCGGCGCGAATCTCTTCCTGCTCGACCGGCCGTTCTATCGCGCGCTGTTCGCGCTTCAGCTCGCGTTCTACGCGCTGGTGCTGCTGGGCGCGCTCGTCCGTCTCAAGCCGAAAGTGCTTCGCCTGCCGTACTACTTCTGCATGATCAACGCGGCGGCGTTTCTCGGCATGTACCACGCGCTGCGGGGCGGTCGGACACTGGCATGGAAGCGGGAATAACAACGCAGACCGCTCTCGATGGAACCGGCTTCCGCCCAGTAGGTTAGAGAGATCAGGTCAGATCGTTCAGATCCCGGGGGTCAGACTCCAATTCGATCACGTGGAGGCGCCCAGCAGGGTGGTCTCGCGAATTGGAATCTGACCGCACTGTGGAATCTGACCCCACCGGAGGACTCTCGTGCGGCTCCGTCTTTCTCTCGCATCGCTCGGTCTCGCCGCTGCGATCTCGTCGCTCGGCGCCCAGGTTCCGGCAGCAGAGTATGCGCAACGGCGCGCGGCACTCGCCGCGAAGATGCAGGACGGCGTACTCCTCGCGATCGGGGCGCAGGAGCCCGCTCAGGACTACCTGTCCTTCTATCAGAACGAGCCGTTCACGTACCTCACCGGCTACAACGAGCCGAACGCCGCGCTCGTGATCGTGAAGCGCGGTGGCCAGACGTCTGCGACGTTGTTCGTCGAAGATCGGAACCCTGCAGCCGAGGTCTGGACAGGCAAGCGCTTCGGACTCGACGGCGCGACGAAGGCAACCGGCATCGCTGCTCGACCGGCTGAACAGCTTCGCGTGGTGCTCGACTCGCTGCTGAGCTCGACGTCGCAGTTGTATGTGGTCGGCGACGTGCGGCTGGGCCAGCGTCAGGGTGAGGAAGCGGCCGTTCTCAGCCGCGATGATCAGTTCGTTCGCGCCCTCGCGGCGACGCACCCATCCGTGAAGCTCGCGTCGGCGAACCAGTACGTGATGATGCTTCGCGGGACGAAGAGCCCGGCCGAGCTCGACCTCATTCGTAAAGCCGTCAGTGTCACGGTCGACGCGCAGAAGGAAGCGATGCGCGCGATCGAACCGGGAATGAACGAGTTCGAGATTCAGGGGCTCATCGAGTACACGTTTCGGCGAAACGGAGCGGACCGGCCGTCGTTCGGCACGATCGTCGGCTCGGGTCCGAACTCGACGACGCTCCACTACAACGCCGACGATCGGTTCATGAATGCCGGCGACGTCGTCGTGATGGACATTGGCGCATCGTACCGCGGCTATGCGGCGGACGTCACGCGCACCGTGCCGGTGAGCGGCACGTTCACAGCCGACCAGCGCGCGATCTACCAGATCGTGCGCGACGCGCAGGCGGCCGCGGAGCGTCAGGCAAAGCTCGGGGCCAAGGCTGCGCTCATGTCCGACTCGGCGTCAGCGGTGTTGGCCGCGGGGCTCGCGCGCGTCGGCCTCATCGAATCACCCAACGCGACCTACGACTGTGGCTCGGCCCAACAGCCGCAGCAGTGCGGACAGCTCGAGCTGTACTACATGCACGGGCTGGGGCACGGCATCGGACTCGAGGTGCACGACCCGGATCAATTCTATTTCACCGGTACGATCGCCACCGGCAGCGCGTTCACGATCGAACCCGGTATCTACGTGCGTGAGAACCTGCTCGAGATCCTGCCGAAGACGGCGAAGAACGATGCGCTCATCGCGAAGCTCCGGCCGGCGGTCGAGAAGTTCAGGAACATCGGCGTGCGCATCGAAGACGACTACATCGGCACCGAGCAGGGCGTCGAGTGGATTTCTCGGGCGCCAAGGGAGATTGCCGAAGTCGAGGCGATGATGAAGGAGACGTTGGCCGCCGGAACGAAGCGCGACCAGACCAAGGTGGACTGGTACAAGCGCACTGCCGGACCGCAGGCTCCCTGACGGATCGGCCTAACGACCGGATAAACGACCGGAGCCGCTCACACGCGGCGACAAGGAAGACTCGCGATGACTGTACGATCGCTATTCGTTCTCGCGTTGTTCGCTCCGGGCACGCTCGTCACGACGTGTGTCACGACGCTCGGCGCGCAAACACGCCGTCCGATGACGTTCGAGGACTTCGCGGCGATAAAGTCGGTGTCCGACCCGCAGCTGTCGCCGGATGGGCGGACAATGCTGTACGCGGTGCGGACGACCGATGTCGAAGCGAATCGACGTTCGGCAACCACGTACGTCCAGACGTTAGGCAGCTCCGCTGCCCGAGCGTTCCCCGACGACACGACGCACGCCACAGAGGCGCGGTGGTCGCCGGACGGGCGCCGCGTGGCGTACACCGCTGGTGGGCAACTCTGGGTGGCGAACGCCGACGGCAGCGGGCGCCGCAAGCTCACGACGCTCAACGGCGGAGCCAGCGGCCCCGTGTGGTCCGCAAACGGCGAACGTCTCGCGTTCGTGTCCGCCGTGTGGCCTGACTGCACGACCGACGCGTGCAACGCCGAGAAGGACAAGGCGAAGGAAGCAAACAAGGTCAAGGCGCATGTCGCCGACAACCTGCTCTTCCGCCACTGGAACGCGTGGGATGAAGGCACGCGCTCGCACCTGTTCGTCGTCGGCGCTGATGGTGACGACCCGCGAGACCTGACCCCGGGCGCAACGTACGACGTGCCGCCCGGTCCGTTCGGTGGCAGCGAGGGCTACGCGTTCTCGCCTGACGGCCGAGAGATCGCGTACACGGCGAAGGACCAGGGGCGCACCGAGGCGTGGACGACGGACGTGAACCTGTACGTCGTTCCTGTCAGCGGCGGCACCGCGACGGTGATCACGAAGTCCAACGTCGGCGCGGACCAGAACCCGGTGTATTCGCCGGACGGCAAGTACATCGCGTACGGATCGCAGAAGCGTGGCGGGTTCGAATCGGACCGATTCCGGCTCATGCTCTACGATCGAGCGAAGAAGACGTCTACCGAGGCGTTGCCGAAGTGGGATCGGAACGCGGACGGGTACACGTTTGCGCCCGATGGCAAAGCGGTGTTCGTGTCGACGACGGATGCCGGACGGGACAAGCTGTATCGCGCTACGTTAGGCGCGGATGGCGTCGCGACCGGGGCACCGGCACTCGTGATCGGAGAGTCCAATAACCTCGGGTTCTCGTTCTCGCGTGATGCAAAAGCGGTCGTCTGGTTGCGCGACGCGACGAACCGGCCGCCCGAGGTTTATGCGGCATCACTCGATGGCGCGCGAGTAACGGACACCCGTCAGGCGACGCACGTCAATGACTCGCTCGTCGCGCAGCTCGCGCTCAATCCGGCCGAGGACTTCTGGTTCAAGGGTGCGGGCGGTGACAGTGTGCAGGGCTTCATCGTGAAGCCGCCGCAATACACGTCAGGGCGGAAGTATCCGGTGATCCTGCTGATCCACGGCGGACCGCAGGGTGCGTGGCTCGACAATTGGCATTC
>Ga0207701_10004928_pt1 | contig 13486 bp, 13 predicted proteins | sample KBSSwiSSwithPhiX_FD_184294 | JGI IMG/M metagenome (GOLD analysis project Ga0207701, IMG submission 184294) | Switchgrass rhizosphere bulk soil microbial communities from Kellogg Biological Station, Michigan, USA, with PhiX - S5 (SPAdes) (version 2) | ecosystem: Environmental > Terrestrial >... | reverse complement strand
AGGTGCTGTACGGATGCCAAGGTTTTGCTGGACGCGCGGACTGATGATCACCTTCCCCTCGTCCGTGTCGTCGCCGGCATATTTCGGCACGAGCATCATGTTCATGAAGGGCGACTTGCCGGGCGTTTCGAAGGTCTTTCCCGGCACCATGGGGTCGCGATAGAAGAGGATCTTCTTGCCCGTCGCCGGGTCGACGTCGCCTGCCTTGAGCCCATCCTTGATGTGTCGACGGGTCGCGGCTTCTCCGGCAGCGACGTTATCTGCGAATGTCTCGGCAGTCGCGACGGTGGGTGTTCTCTCTACCGCAGCGGACACTGTCATGCCGTGACGCATGCCGATCGAGTACAAACCGTAGCCCGCGCCAGCGAGTGCTGCGATGGCGACAACGGAAAGGACAATGGATTTGGTGGTCATGTCGTTACCTCACCCGCGCACGCCGCGATCGGCGTGCTCGGGCGGAAGCAGAAAATAGAGGCGCGCCCATACGCGAGCGGACTCGAGCTCGAGCTTCAGCCGTTCGATGGTCGTGTCGATCTCGCTGCGTCGGCCGTCAAGCACCGACGCCAACGGGCCGGTGCCGCTTCGATAAGCGGTCATTGCTGCCCGCGTGCGTTCCGTCGCCAACGGAACCAACGTCGAGTCGTAGCGCGCGAGCCGCTCGCGATAGCTTTGCCATTCCTGCCACATGACACGGATTTCCGCGAGGTGATCGCGCAACATCTCCTCCCGCTGGGCACGCGCTTGGTCGGCTAGAGCGAGCTTGGCGGCGACTTCGCGGTCTTGGCGATTCCGCTGGTCCCACTGCAGCGGAATTGAGACGTTGATCGACACCATGTTCGAATAGCTGGGACCACGCTGGCTGTACATCAACGCGAGGCTCCAGTCGGTGTCCTTGGCGGACCGCGCGACCTCGGCCTCCGCCTGCGCGACTTCCTCCTGCTTCGTCAGCACCGCAATCGCGGGATGGTGGGCGAGGCGTGAATCCAGGTCCGCGACGTCGATGGGAGAGGTCGCGGTCGATGGCGGCGCGGCAAGCGGATCGTTTGCCGGCGACCCGACCCAGCGCCCAAGCATCGTCTTTGCCGTGAGAACTTCACGGTCGTTTTGCGCGATGCGGTCGTCGATCATCGCGACAGCCGCTCGGGCCATGATCACCTCGCCCTGGCTGCCGCGACCACCACGATAGGCTGCCTCGGCTGCATCGATCGAAAGCATCGCTTCGTGTCGTTGACGGCGAAGCGTCGTGGCGATCATTTCCTGGTAGTAGCGGTCGAGCCACGCGAGCGCCGTGTCGCGCGAGAGGTTGGCAACTGCGAGCTGTTTACCGGCCTCCGCAGATTCGGCTTCGCGCTCGTACCGGGCGCTTCTCGCCTTGCGCTTGCCCTCGCGCGTGAACTCCTGCATGACGCCGATGGACCGCATGGTCATGAAGTCGTCGGTCAGGCTGAAGCGGTCTGGCCCCGTGACGGGGAGGTTGTTGATCCCTACCGTGAGAGTCGGATCCGGAAGCTGGCCGGCGGCGACGGCGAGCTCGCGTGCGGCGGCGGCCGCGGAATCCTGGGCCACGACGGCTTGCGAGCGAGCCCGTGCGAGCTCCAGCGCGCGATCGAGAGTAAGTGGCTGCGCAACGGCGGCGCGCGCAAGCCACGCACCCGTTAGCGCCACCAGCAGCGTGGGGAGAAGTGTCCCGACAGAACGAATCGACATGTTGCACCTCCAGACGATAAACGGACTAGGGCATCGCTCTGCCGAACGAGCGACGCCAGTCGATACGCCGCCTCAGGCGGCGCGGTCTAGAGGATCAAATGCGGAAACAGCAGTGGAGAATCGAGTGCGGAGGAGGTCGGGCAGCGGTGGACCGATGCGTGCTCGATCCTCGGCTCGAGGCTTGGGACGCAGCCGGGTCGTAAAGGGAAACGACGAGCGCAGGAAGCACTGCCGGTACGGCACTTGGCTGCAAAGAATGGTCGAACGTCTGGTCACCAACCTGGCAATGCGCAAGGCAAAGGTTCGGGACGATGGGATCGAGCCCGGTCATCTCGTCGCAACCCGGCATCGCCTCAGCGACCGGCGGGACAATAGGATCAGCCGATCCCGGGCAGGCGTACGCGCTAACCGCACCCTGCGCAAACAGAAGGGCAGCCAAAAGAAGGCGGGCGATGAATTGTCGGTACTTCCGCGGCATAGGCCAACAGTGTACTTCAATGTCCAGGTGACCTGCCTGCGGCTACGCCGTCCGACGGCCCGGCTGTCGGTTTGGCTTGCTAGTGCAATCCGAGCTCCAGAAGTGCTGACAATCCGAGGACGGCAGAGGCGCCGACACATTAGGGGCCAGATGAACCCTGGCGCGCAGCGCTCGATGGCGCAGAGTCCTACCTGCGAATCAGACGCGGATTGATAGGTCGAGAGCGGAGGGCACGGGATACTACGCCACGCCTAGCTGAACCCACCAAGTGATCATCCGTCGACTGTTCTTCCTGTTCCCGCTGCTCGCGCTCTCTGCCTGCCAAGGGGTTGATAAAGCTCCAGTGGAGACGACCTCCATCACCGCTGCGACCGGCCCACTGCCCCCACGGGAGCGAATGCCCGGTACGGTTGCTACCGTCGAGCATCCAACCTCAGACGCAGATCGCACTACGCCCAACGAGGGCTCCTAATTCCTGGGTGGCACCATAGCTATCGGCACCAGTAGATGACGGACGCCACTCGCCGAAACAAGCCGCTGAACAGCTCGCAAGTCGCTCTCGACGAGCGCTGGCAGGTAAGCTATTGGACTACCGCTTTGCGTTGCAACGAAGGTGAGTTGCGCGAAGCCGTCGCAGCTGTCGGCCTATTGGTTGCGAATGTGCGCCGGTACCTCGCGGCCAAGCTCCAGTAAGGGGAGTCCGATCCCTCACCGACCGACAATTCTTAACGCGGCAACCGGTGCCGCGCGAGGGACTCTGACAATGAAACTCGTCCCCGTATCCATCGCGGACACAACGGAAATCGAACCCCCATGTGCCAGGGCGATTTCGCGCGCGACGTAGAGGCCCAACCCTAGCCGCACACCGCTTCGATCGCCCTCATTCCCACCGCGAACCAGGGGATCGAAGATGTCATCTATGCCATCTGAGGGGATGGGACATCCTACATTGTGGACGACGAGTTCCACATCGTCCGACTTTTCGACGATAGATACCTCGATGGACCCGTTTTGCTCCCCATGCTGCACGGCGTTCGCGACGAGATTTGACGCCAATTGCTCAATGCGCAAGGGGTCCACAAAGGCCCGCGTATCGCCGGACTGCGTGACTATGATCTCGGGGTGCAGCCCGATGAGTTCTCCGACGACGTTCCGACAGAGCTGCGCTACGTCGCATTCCGATCGGTTGAGCTTGGTGAGGCCGCCCAACCTAGAGCGGCTAAAGTCACCTAAGTCGCCGAGTAGTCTTTGCAGTCGCGACGTTGCGTCCTTTATCCGACCGAGCATGATTTGAGCGTGTTCAGGTAGCCCATCCGACTTCGTCAATACGTGAGTGGCAAGCACCACTGAATTCACGGGATTTCGCAAGTCATGGCCGATCGCCGCAGTGAAGAGATCAGAATCCCAGTCCAGCTTGGCCGCAAATCGCGTAACTGATTCCGCCATGAGTTGATCGATGGCTTCATTGAAGCGGACCAGCTGACGGGCCTCGTCTATACCGATACCCGGTACATCGAGCCACATCATCGTTACGCTCGCCCGCAGCGCGCGAAACTCGGAGACCATCTCGCCGAGCGTGAATCTGTCGAGCGCCCGGGTCAAACCGTGTTGTTGAGCAGCACTATGCTCCCCGCCGGGCGAATGAAGCCCTTGGCCGAGTGATTTTGCAAACCCCTCTGCTTCGGTTTGCTTGCTTTCAATGTCCGCAGCAATGAATCGCAACATCTCTTCAGCGTGATCTCGCAGGGCCGAAACCGTCAACGAGCGACCCGGGAGGAGGGACCTAGCGAAGGCCTCCCATGCCTGAAGAATCTGTTCAGAATGATCGAGAATAAAGACGGACAGCCGCATGTCTCAAGCTAACATGTAAGTCCAACGCGCCCGGGCTAACGCGTTTGGCGACGCAACGGGCAACCAACTGATAGGACCGTTTCCGGCGACGCCGTGCCCTGTCTCCTGGATCCACTTCTACGCTACGGCGGTTTCCTTGCTACCGGACGTTGCCACCTCGCTCCGGGGGGAGGGCGTTCGGCAATGGGTGCGAACTGCTCGCAAGTAGCCCTCAGCGGCAGCGCCGCGCGGCGCCGCCGCCCGAACCCCCACTGACGACTAGTTACCGATGATCGCGGGTCCCGCCTGCGCCGGCGTGGGGTTGTTGAGACAGGTTGGATGACCGAAGCCAGACGCGCTTATGCCCGTTCCACCGGACGGGTTCGGCGTGACGTCCTGGGCCATGGCATCGAAGCCGGCCGCGTCTGGGACCGTTGAAAAAGTTGTGATGGCGCGCACCTTCCACGCCACGACGTGATCGGTGCAGGACGTATCCCCCGAAACGCCGATAGCGCCGATCTTCTTGCCGTTTCGGTAGAGCGCAAGGCCGCCGCCGAAGACATTGATGCCGCCGATCCGATGTCCGACCAGCGGATCCTTGGTTGTGCCGAAATCCGCGGCCCGGCCGGCGTAGGCCGCTGTCGCGTCCACCGGGTTGCTCGCTTGCAGGCCGTACAAACTTCCACCGGGCTGAACGGCGGAGTACAGATTTGCGGTCGACAACGCCAGCCTGCCGGTGCTGAACGCGTTCGCGGTGTTCGCTTTTTGCGCCGAGATGACCCGGCTGCCGAGCCAGATGTCGGCCGTCGCATCCGCGTTGTGGGCAGAACCGTCGAGCGAGTTGGTCACGGCACAGACCATGCCGCTGCCATCGACCAGCGTCAGCCACATCGGGCCGCCGAGACCGCCGTTCGGCGTTCCCGCCGGCGACACGACACTGCGTAACGCGCCCTTCAGGCTCGCGTCGGTGAGGCCGGCCGCGGCAAGTTCGGTGCAGGTTTCCGCATGGGCAGTTCCCAGCGAAAGCCCGACGGCGATCGCGAGGGCCGCGGGATTGCAAATGCTCTTCTTCATCTTAGTTCTCCTAGGAGTATGGGTCTTAGATGCCGACGGACGTTCCGCCGGCCGCCGCGGGTCATGTATTCCCGGGACGTGCGCAGTGTGCGAAGGGAGAACTCACCGATCGCATACCGATTTGCCTTCGCGGGGATCGAGCCTCGAAAGGGGATGCGAATAATCCGGAGGCTTGCGGGGCAGCGCCCTCATACCGGGGACACATGCACGTGCCGTTCGCGAACAGGATCTGCAGTCGCCGGACTCACCCGACGAATTCGTAAGCGATCCGCAAGTTCCTCATCTGCATAGTGCCGCTCATACGGGACCCAGCGCCGGCCGTCGCGAAAGTCGGCGCCCGATTGCGCGCGTTGCGGGCAGACACGGAAGGAGCGCATCCATGCAGCTGAATTTGGTATCCGAAGCGGCTTTATCGCCGACGGCCCGGAGGAATCCGGGCCGAGAACCTCTTGCCGTAATCCTCGCAAGCGGTCCCGAGGACAGCGGTAAGCGCGCCACTCTGGCGTTCGCCGCGGCCTGCACCGCGCAGGCGATGGATCTGGACACGATCGTGTTCCTGCTCGGCGATGGCGCGCACTGGGCCTACGCCGGGTACGCCGAGCAAGTGCACGCGCCCGGCTTTCCGGCCTAACGGGCCTCATCGATCTGTTTATCGAATCAGGCGGGCAGCTTCTCCTCTGTTCCGCATGCGACGGCATCTGCGCTCTACCGAGCAAGCGCCGGCGCGATGTTCGCGTCGCGGGGCTCGCCTCGCTCTTGTCTCACAACGTCGGCGGAAGCGCGATGACGTTTTGAACTGCATGACCGCTTTCGAGCGCGACGCCTGCGCGATCGTATGGACGCATATCGTCAGCCAGGCCGCTTAGCATCTTGCGCACCTGCGCGTCCGTGATGTTGGCCTGCACACGGAGGAAATCGCCGAGGCACGCGAGGCAACCGTCGCGCTGGAGATCGGTCCGCGGGCGCGATGAATGCTGCGCGTCCCCAATGGGTCGGAGAAGCGCCGACACTCGAATCTGGGTCCGACCGATGCCGGCTGGGGGCTGCAGGCGCGAATATGACCTTTAGGTAGGGCCGAAGCCATGTGGCTCGGAAGCATGTGACGCGGGATCGCGCCGCTCGACAACGGAAGCGCCGAATATGCGCATCGTTGTATTGGAGTGACGACTGCCGTCACGTCGATCACTCAGGAGATAGACTCAGGAGATAGCGATGAACAGATCACGTTCGGCAAGCTTGCTGCCAGCTTTTGCGCTCGCATTGTTCCTGCCCGCATGGGCTGTCGCGCAGTCGGGTCAGGAGAAGCAGGACAGCCCTACGGCCGTATCAGCGAATCAAGGATCGAGCAATAGCAACGCGCCTGGTTCCACACAGACCAACGTGGGCAAGGCGCAAGGTCAAGACGGCAAACAAGACGGCAAACAAATGGGGCACGGCCCAACCGCCATAATGGACCGTGCTACCCCGATGGAGAAATCGGTCGATGCCGATTCATCGGCCAAGCATCCGCCGACCGTTCGGATGGACAACTCAACGCCTGACCAAAAGTCGCCACCGTCGACGTCGAGCGGCAACGACGCAAAATCACCGGGCGCGTCCAAATAGCGAGCTAAAGTAGTTGGCTTTGGAAGCGGGGCGCGCGGCGGACGCAGCCGGTGTCGCCCCGTTCTTAAAGGTGGCTCGCGTGAAACCGGATATGATCCTCGATGAAACTCGAAATGAAGAAATAGCTGTGATCGTAGCCGGCCTGCATCCTCAAATCGAGCGGGATACCACGGTCGACGCACGCCGCTCTCAACAGATCAGGCTTGAGCTGGATTTCCAGGAATTGATCCTTCGTTCCTTGGTCGATGAGGAACGGCGGCCCGTTCCAACCGCGGTCTTCGATCAACGCCGTCGTGTCGTACTCGCGCCATCGCGCGCGATCGCTACCGAGGTAGGCGGCGAGGGCCTTTTCCCCCCACGGACAACGCATCGGCGAGCATATCGGCGCAAATGCGGAAACGGACTTGTACGCCTCGGGATTCTTGAGCGCGATGCTCAGCGCGCCGTGCCCGCCCATCGAATGACCGAAGATTCCCGTCCGCGACGGGTCGACGGCAAAGCGGCCGGCGACGACATCGGGTAACTCGCGCGCGACGTACGAATACATGCGGTAGCCCTTCGACCACGGCGCCTCGGTAGCATCGACATAGAAGCCGGCGCCCAGACCCAAATCGTAGCTCGCGGCTTCTCCCGGGATGGCGAGACCGCGCGGGCTGGTATCCGGCACGACGAGAGCGATGCCCAGTGCAGCTGCAACGCGCTGAGCGCCGGCTTTGACGATGAAATTCTCTTCGGTACACGTCAATCCGGAGAGCCAATACAGTATCGGGACGCGACGCGTGTTCGCCTGCGCCGGCAGAAATACGCCAAAGCGCATCGTGCAACCCGTCTCGCTCGACTCGTGGGCGTACGTTCCCTGCACGCCGCCGAAGCATCCGTTCTCAGTGAGGGTCGTGATCGTCATGGCGCAAGTCGAACGGCGCCTCGCGATGCTGAACCATCACGCTCGCACGGCCACACCCTTTTTCTTCGCCGCGTGCGTGGCAATGAGATCCATGATGGCCGGAGACAGGCAATCATAGGGCTCCAGGCCAATCTCCTTCAGTCTGGCCCTGACCGCATCCATGTTCGCGGGATTGGCTCCCGACTCGATGATGGAGGAAACGAAGGCCGCGAATTCCGCGGGTGCCCAACCCTGGTCGGATGACAGTTCGGTATGGAAGAAATCGAAGCCGTACAGCGGGTGATCGGTATTGTCGATACGTCCGTACATGTGCACGCCGCAGTCTTTGCATGCATGTCGCTTGATCGCCGCGTTTGCGTCGACGACCTTGAGCTTGTCCTCGTTTGCGGTGACGCTCAGGTTCGCGCGCGGTGTGACCGCAATCTGCGAGAACAGCGCGTTGCCCGGCTTCCAGCACTTCGTGCAGCCGCAAACGTGGTTGAAGGCAGCCTGGCCCTTGATCGAAACCGCAACCTTGTTGGACGAGCATTTGCAATAAAGTGTGCCGCCGGCAAAATTTGGAGCTGCAGGCTTGAGGCCTTGATCGACTGCCGGATGGATCGAGACTGGGGTAGCCATTTCAATATCCTCCTCTTTGAAGATTCTCCGCCGAACCGCCGGCGCCATCACTTGCGTCGCAAGTCCTGAACCCAATGCGATGCAGACGCAATTGTCGAAACGCGGTGGGAAATCGAAACGAAAGCCTCGACGTCAGTAGGTAACGACTGCTCGAATCGACTTTCCCGCATGCATCAAGTCGAACCCCTCGTTGATCCGCGAGAGGGGAAGGACGTGGGTGATCAGATCGTCGATGTTGATCTTGCCATCCATGTACCAGTCAACGATCTTCGGGACGTCGGTGCGACCGCGCGCCCCTCCGAAAGCAGTGCCCTTCCATATGCGGCCGGTGACGAGTTGAAACGGGCGCGTCTTGATTTCCTGGCCCGATCCGGCGACGCCGATGATGACCGAGACTCCCCACCCGCGATGGCAGCATTCCAAAGCCTGCCGCATCACGTCCACATTGCCGATGCATTCGAAGCTGTAGTCAGCGCCCCCGCCAGTCAGCTCGACCAAGTGAGGCACCAGGTCGCCCGCGACGGTCTTCGCATTGACGAAGTGCGTCAGGCCGAATTTGCGCGCCAGCGATTCCCGCGCCGGATTGACGTCGACGCCGACGATCATGTTGGCGCCAGCCATGCGAGCGCCCTGGACCACGTTGAGTCCTATGCCGCCCAATCCGAAAACAACGACGTTTGCTCCCGGTTCGACCTTGGCAGTGTTGATCACCGCACCGATACCTGTGGTTACGCCGCAGCCGATATAGCAGACTTTTTCGAATGGCGCGTCGTCGCGGATCTTCGCCACCGCGATTTCCGGCAGCACGGTGAAATTGGCGAACGTCGAGCAGCCCATGTAGTGATACAGCGGCTTGCCATTGAGAGAGAAACGGCTGGTTCCGTCGGGCATCACGCCTTTGCCCTGCGTCGCCCGAATGGCCGTGCAGAGGTTGGTCTTGCGCGACAGGCAGGACTTGCACTGCCTGCACTCGGGCGTGTAGAGCGGAATGACGTGGTCGTTCTTCTTGACGCTCGTCACTCCTGGTCCAACGTCGACGACGATGCCGGCACCCTCATGACCCAGGATGGCGGGGAAGAGGCCTTCCGGATCGGCGCCCGAGCGCGTGAATTCGTCGGTGTGACAGATACCGGTTGCCTTGATCTCGACCAGCACTTCGCCGGCCTTCGGCCCGTCGAGTTGCACCGTCTCCACCTCCAACGGCGCCCCTGCGCTATGCGCGACCGCAGCACGAACGTCCACGATTCCTCCCTTGCGTCGGAGTCACTCCGATGGCGATTGGTACCTGAACCCCCGTAGCCTCAGCGCAGCGTCGAAGCGGCGCCGATTCGCGGCGAATCGAGCTTCATGCGTGCGTTAAATTCAAGATCCTGATTATCGACCACCTTCGCCTCGAGCTCGCCGTTGGTCCCTGGAACAAAATAGAAACGGAAATTTGGATTCTCGCTGATCGAAAAATCGACGTCAGCGCTCATGATCAATTTTCCGCCGTACAGGACTTCGACGCCGCGCACGAAATGTGGGGTTGCATAGGTGCGCGTCACCTGGTCCAGCGCCAGTCCCGAGTCGTTGGGATGGCTGATCATCAGCTGAGCGACTGCAGGTCGGCCCGGTTCGAACGTATCGCCGACGCGAAGGCGCATCTTGCCGAGGTTTGCCTTCGCGGCGACTGCGTCCTTTCCCGCAGGGGCAGAGCAGCCACCCGACGCCTTGACGTAATTGGCGGCCATGTGAAACTTCCCGTCGTTCGTGAGCGCAATGGCACGAACGTAGGTGTACTCCTCGACGCGAACGCGTGTTTCGATGTCGGCGCGGCCACTTTCCAGCGTGAAGCGGAACACCGCTGCGACCGGGGACGGATTATTGTCGATGATGAGCCAGATCTTCTGGATATGGCGCTCCTTCGTCTGCGGGAACTGCGCCCGGATCGCCAGCGGAACGATCGCCGCATCCTCGGCGCGCTTCGGCGTATCCAGCACGATCACGTTATCGGCGGCTTCGAGCGCAGCGTTGGCAAACACGCTCGCGTGAACTTTTTTCCAGACAGCACTGTCCCCGGGGCCAGCATCCTGCCCGCGTGCCAAGCCGGCGGCAGCGAGTCCGAGCGCCAAAATCATCCAGATAAAGCTACGCCTCAACACAGTCTCCAACCGGACCGCTACAGCCGTCTCTGCTCATGGGTAGCAGGTGGAACATACCCTAACCATGATACGCCTTCGCGATCACTCCTCCCACTCCAGTTCGGCGTACGCCGCAGTGACGTTGCGTCGATGGAACTCGTCGAACAAGAGCCATTGTTCGCGCGCACCCTCGAGGGTCACCAGAGTTTCCGCCAACGTGCGTCGTGCCTTGATCGCCGCGCGTACTTCGGCCTGCAGGCTCTTGAGGTACCGCTCTTGAGGCGCAATCGCCTCCGGCCATGCAAGCGCGCGACCATGCCCCGGTATCGCGAGACGCGCACGGATGGTCTTGACCTCTTCGAGCACGGCCAGGAATCCGCGCAAGCTGCCGTCGAGCACGGGTACGTGACCGACGAACCCCAAATCGCCGAGCCACAGTGTTCCGCTTGCCTGATCGAAGACCGTGAGATCGGTGTCGGTGTGTGCGGTCGGCCAGGCGCGGAGGGTCAAGGCTCGTCCGCCCAAATCGAGCTCTTCGGTGGCCGCGACCGCGCGCGTCGGCATCACGAGCGTCGTCTGATTGGCGGTCTCACCAAGATCGCGCTGCAGCGCTTTCAGGTAGTTCGTGCCGCGCCGGCGCATCGCATCCGCAAGGTGGAAGTGACCGAGGAATTCGGGGCGATCGTCCACGAACGCCGCGTTGCCGAAGATGTGGTCCGGATGGACATGGGTATTGATGACATAGCACACCGGAACTGTTGTAACGCGGCGAATCGCCTGTCGCAACGCCCGGCCTGCCGCAAACGTTCCTCCGGTGTCGACGACGGCAACGCACTGGGCACCGACGACGAAGCCGAGATTGGCAACGTCGCCGAAGTTGCCGGGCGTCATCTCGGCTTGCCGCCCATAGTGGACGTATAGGCCCGGAGCCGGGTTTTCCAACGTGAAATCGCGCATTTCGGGCGCCGACCCAAGGACCGACTGCGACCACCCGATTGCGGCAAGGACGAGGCAGAACGCCCGCCTGCACCGGGAAATCACACGCCGCGCAACGCAAGATCGACCACAGCGCACGCCCATCTACTCGTTCTTGATGAAGCACGCCTTCTTGGCGGCGTCCTGCAGTTCGCGAAACGAAGTAATCAGCTTGCGCCCGTCCTTCATGTCGCGCATGACGCCTCCTCGTTCTCCCGCAATCGTGGTGCCATTCGCGACGGTCGAAAGATCGACCCACGTCTTGTAGTCGACCTTGCCGGCGATCGCGTCGATGGCACAGGAGCACTTGTACATCGACTCTTGCTGCGGCGCTTTGCTTTCTCGCATGCACGTCAGCACGAACTCGACCCGGGCGCGGGTCGGAAAGTCATTCGCGCATGCAAACGACGACAGGAAAGGAGCTATCAACAGTGCATGACGTATTCGCATGGGCGCGCTCCTGCGCGAGCCGTCGGTCTGACGGCGACACGGTTCGCGGTCTATGCAGGCTCTATCGATAAACGCCCAACCGCCCAAGAGCGTCATGTAGCCCGAGCCGCAAGGTCCCGATCCAGGTAGACGCGCTTCAATTCCACGCCCTGCGAAGCCGCGGCATTCCCGACGGTTGCATTGGTGATCGCCGGTCCATCCCCTGGCTGCGGTCTCTATTCAATAGGGTCACCGCGTTCGTTCACCAACGGGATGCCGTATTCCCGCAGGATTGCAGTGATCGCCGCTTGATTCTCGCTGATGAGCTTTTGCACGGTCGCCTTCCATTCGGGCTCTCCGTACCGCACCCCCATTGCAATCTCATAGTCGAATTTGACGCCGGGTTCCGACTTGAGCGGAATCGCGACCAGCTCCACGTTCCGCACCCGCTTGGCGTAATAGCCGGCGATGGGGCCCCAAACGATTGCCGCGTCGATCTTGCCTTGCGTCAAATCCTTCTCGATGATCTCCCCGGGGTATTGTTCAGGATCCGGCGATAGCATCGAGTACGGCTTCGCCTGCGCTTCCAGGCCGTGCTTTACGAGCCACGCGGATGCGGGTGACTTGTCGTAGATGCCGATTTTCAGCTGGCTCCGACGATCGGATGGCAAGGCGGCCAGGTCGGCGCCGCTTCGTACCAGATCGAGACCCTTGCCCTTGGGATATACGAGCATGTAGGTGGAACGGTAATACGGGCTCGTCGCCGACACCTGATCATAGCCGCCGGGCACGCTCATCACGATGTCGCAGCGGAAATCTTCACCGGGCACCTTGTACCGCAAGGTGTTGCGGATGAAATTCATGCGCTGCGGGAACGCGTAATACTTCACCGGCAAGCCCAGCTTTTGTGCGAACAACTCGGCAATCCTGTTCTCGAATCCCTCGCCCTTGACGTTCGCAAACGGCAGGTTGCCCGGGTCGATGCACGGACGAAACGCGGTACGCGCCTCTTCGGCGCTCGTACCCATGCTGCCGAGCGCAACGGCCAGGACTAGCACCTTGCAGCTTGCGCCGACAATCCCTGTCGGCGACGGCCTCCACCACGACATGAGCGCTTTGCGACGCAATGACCACGTGCCGCGGACCCCATCATCGATCATTGCTTCAGCTCTTCGACCTTCGCGCGCGTAATCGCGCCGTCAGAGCGACCCTTCAGGTAAGAGTAAAGACTGTCGATGTTGTCCATGACCGTCTTGCTGGTCGAAAAGCTGACCATACCTTTATCGAGCCTGCCGTCGCGCACTGTCTTGATGAAATCTTCCTTGCTGAGCGTCTTCATGCTTTCCAGAAGCGACGGCCCGACGAGACCATCCTGATTCGCCCCGTGGCAACGATCGCACGCACCTGCACGCCAGGCGCGAAAGCCGTTCATGGTATTGGCATCCACCTTGTAGCCGTCGACGACCGTGTACGGAGGATTTCCCGCCGTCGGTGGCTTGTTCTGCGCGACGGCGTCCCCGGGCGCGATCAGTGTGGCACCAAAAAGCAACGCTGCGGCCAGCCACGCCACGGAGCAAAAATCGCCGGCATGGCGCCCGCCACGCCGGCGATCGTCAACGCGTATCAGCACTATTGCGGAAGCGCGAATACCGTGAGCGAGCCACCCAATTCAGTGAAGTCGCGGAGTTCCTTGTAGCCGCCGACCGCACCCAGCCCATCCGTGTCCTTCTCGAGCCCAGCCGCCAT
>Ga0207701_10004926_pt1 | contig 13495 bp, 7 predicted proteins | sample KBSSwiSSwithPhiX_FD_184294 | JGI IMG/M metagenome (GOLD analysis project Ga0207701, IMG submission 184294) | Switchgrass rhizosphere bulk soil microbial communities from Kellogg Biological Station, Michigan, USA, with PhiX - S5 (SPAdes) (version 2) | ecosystem: Environmental > Terrestrial > Soil... | reverse complement strand
TGCGCGGCACCTATGCGGCTTTGACCTGTCCGGCTGTAATCGATTATCTGAAAGCGCTCGGCATCACCGCGGTGGAACTGCTGCCGGTACACCAATTCATCGCAGACAAACACTTGCTCGACCGCGGCTTGACCAATTATTGGGGCTATAATTCGATCGGGTTTTTTGCCCCTGATGCGCGCTATTCCAGCAGCGGAACCATGGGGCAGCAAGTGTCCGAATTCAAGAGCATGGTCCGAGCCCTGCACCGCGAAGGGATCGAGGTCATCCTCGACGTCGTCTACAACCATACCGGCGAAGGCAATCAGTTGGGCCCGACACTTTGTTTCCGCGGCATCGACAATGCTTCCTATTATCGTTTGGTCGAGAACGACCGGCGCTACTACATGGATTATACCGGCTGCGGCAACACGCTCGACATGACCCATCCGCGCGTGCTGCAACTGATCATGGACAGCCTGCGCTATTGGGTCGCCGAGATGCACGTGGATGGGTTTCGTTTCGATCTCGCATCGACGTTGGCCCGTGAGCTGCATGACGTCGACCGCCTTGGCGCTTTTTTTGACATCATCCAGCAGGACCCGATCATCTCCCAGGTAAAGCTCATCGCCGAGCCTTGGGACCTGGGGCCGGGCGGTTATCAAGTGGGAAATTTTCCGGTTCTATGGGCCGAATGGAACGCGGCCTATCGCGACACCGGGCGGCGCTTTTGGAAAGGCGACGGTGGACAGGTCGGCAGCCTCGGCTTTCGTCTTACCGGATCGAGCGATCTGTATGGCCACAACGGCCGGCTGCCCTATGCGAGCATTAATTTTATAACCGCTCACGACGGTTTTACTTTGCATGATTTGGTTAGCTACAACGAAAAGCACAACGAGGCCAACGGCGAAGAAAATCGCGATGGCCACAATGAGAATCTCAGCTGGAACTGGGGCGTCGAAGGCGACACCGACGACCCGAATATTCTCGGCCTGCGCGAGCAGCAAAAGAGAAATTTTCTCGCGACCCTATTGTTGTCGCAGGGCGTGCCGATGCTTTTAGCGGGCGACGAAATCAGCCGCACGCAAAAGGGCAACAACAACGCCTATTGCCAGGACAACGAAATCTCTTGGCTCGATTGGAAGCTCGACCGGCCGCGGCGCGAGTTGCTCGAATTCACCCGCTATCTGATTCGGCTGCTGCACGCGCACCCGGTGTTGCGCCGGCGCCATTTTTTTCAGGGGCGGCATATCCGCGGCTCCGAGGTCAAGGACCTGGCTTGGTTTCGCCCCGACGGCAAGGAGATGAGCGATGAGGATTGGAATAATCCCGAGAACCGCTCCTTCGGGCTTCGGCTCGCCGGCGATGCGATCGAAGAGCTCGACGATCGCGGCAATCGCATCGTCGACGATACCTTGTTGATTCTCCTAAATGCGCATCACGAGGCCGTTCCTTTCATCTTGCCGGCGCATCGGCGCAAGGTCCGCTGGCAGGTGCTCTTGGATACCAGCGAGTCGACTTTAAGCAAGGCAACCCATCGCTCGATACGCGGCGGCGAAGCGTATGAGCTAAAAGGCCGGTCGCTGGTTTTGTTGCGTTTGCCGAAATACGTCGAAGCGGAAAATACCAATGGGGAGCCGCGGGTTGCGTCGCGTCGCGTGCGACGTAGTAGCGGCGCCGCGGTCGCTGCGCTGCAATGAAGATCCCTTCGGCCACCTATCGCTTGCAATTCACGCCGGACTTCGGCTTCGCCGAAGCGAGCGAGGTTTTGCCGTATCTGCACGACCTCGGCATCAGTGATATTTATGCATCGCCGATTTTTCACGCGCGCGCGGGTAGCCGGCACGGCTATGACGTGGTCGATCCGAACCGGCTCAATCCCGAGCTCGGCAGCGACGAGGCCTTCGCATCGTTGATCGAGCAATCGCACCGCCAAGGCTTGGGCTGGGTCCAGGACATCGTGCCCAATCATATGGCCTACGATGGCCAAAACCGCATGCTGATGGACGTCCTGGAAAACGGCGAAGCCTCACCTTTCTTCGATTTTTTCGATATCGATTGGCAGCATCCCTACGAAAGCATGCGAGGAAAAGTGCTGGCGCCGTTTCTCGGCGGCTTTTATGGGGAGTGCCTGGAGAAGGGAGAGATCGCGCTGCATTACGACCGGTACGGGCTCGGCGTTCGCTATTTTTCTTTGCAGCTCCCGGTCAATCTCGAATCCTACAGCGAGGTGTTGACCCAGAATCTCAACTTGCTCCGAAAACGTCTCGGCTCCCATCATCTCGATTTCATCAAGCTTCTCGGCGTGCTTTACGCGCTTAAAAATATTCCGCCGAAGCAGGAGAGCGCCGATCGAGCCGATCAGATCCTCTTCGTGAAACGAATGCTTTGGGAGCTCTACACGGGTACGCCGGAAATTAAAGAGCACCTGGACACGAATATCGCCAGATTCAACGGCACCCCCGGCAATCCGGAAAGTTTCAGTCTGCTCGACCGGCTGTTGTCGCAGCAACATTATCGCCTGTCATTTTGGAAGGTCGCGGCGGAGGAACTTGATTATCGGAGGTTTTTTAATATCAACGAATTGATTTCCCTGCGGGTTGAAGATGAAAAGGTCTTTCGCCATAGCCACGCGTTGATCTTCAAGCTCGTTCGGGAAGGCAAATTCAGCGGCCTCAGGGTCGATCACGTCGACGGTCTGTATGATCCGCTCGGTTATCTCGCCAGACTGCGGGGGGAAGCCGGCAATTTATACCTAACCGTAGAAAAGATTCTTGGCGTCGATGAAGAACTGCCGGCGGATTGGCCCGTCGAGGGAACCACGGGTTACGACTATCTGAATGTCCTAAATGGCATTTTCTGCGCCGGTGAACAGCGGCGGCGGTTCAGCCAAACCTACGAGCGCTTTACCGGACTTGAGACTTCCTGGCCGGCGCTGATGACGGAAAAAAAACGGCTGATCATCGGCAAGTACATGGCCGGAGATATTGAGAGTCTCGCTTACCTGCTCAAACGAGTATCGAGCCGCGACCGTCACGCTGCCGACGTGACACTTTACGGACTCAAAAGGGCGCTGGTCGAGGTGCTGGCATTTTTTCCAGTCTACCGAAGTTACGTCAGCCCCGGCTCGTCTAGCGCTCAAGACCGAAGCCAACTGACGACGGCGGTCGAGCGAGCCAAGGAAGGGAACGCCGGTTTGCTTCTCGAATTGAATTACATCGGCCGTTTTCTACTTCTCGATTTTGCCGATCACGCCACCGTCGAAGAGAGAAACCGCTGGACGGACTTTGTCATGCGCTTCCAGCAACTGACCGGGCCGCTGATGGCCAAAGGCTCGGAAGATACCGCCTTGTATGTTTATAATCGTTTGCTGTCGCTGAACGAAGTGGGCGGCGCGCCGGATCGGTTCGGCGCATCGGTCGAAGAGTTTCACGATTTCAACCTGCGGCGTTTGGCGCGCTGGCCGCACGCCATGAACGCCACGGCCACCCATGACACCAAGCGCGGCGAGGATGCGCGCGCGCGCATCAACGTGCTCTCGGAATTGCCCGCCGAATGGGAAAAGAATTTGAGAACATGGAGCAGAACCAACCGGGCGAAAAAGACCAAGCTCAGGGGCGCGGAAGCGCCGGACCGCAATGACGAATACTTTCTCTATCAAACTCTGATCGGTTCCTACCCGCTCCATCAAGACCAGGATGGGCAATTTCTAGAAAGACTTACCAGCTACTTGATCAAAGCCGTCAGAGAAGCCAAAGTCCATACTGAATGGCTCAAACCGGACGGCGCCTATGAACAAGCCTTTGTCGATTTTGCCCGGCAGATCCTCGCGCCGGCCGCAAGCAATCGCTTCATGGAAGAATTTCTTCCCTTTGCAAAGAGGATCGCCTATTGCGGCATGTTTAATTCGCTGTCGCAGACGCTCCTCAAAATAGCTTCGCCGGGAGTGCCGGATATTTACCAGGGAACCGAGCTTTGGGATTTAAGCTTTGTCGACCCGGACAACCGCCGGCCGGTGGATTACGCCGAGCGGCGCCACGTACTCGAAGAGCTCAAAGGCGCAGAAGTGAAAGACCGCCCGGGCTTGCTGCGCGATCTAATGTCGCGCTGGGAGGATGGCCGGATCAAACTCTATCTGATTCACAAGCTGCTAGACTTTCGCCGGGCGCACCAGGAGCTGTTTACTGACGGCGAGTATCTTCCGCTCGAGGCCACAGGGGAGTCGAGGCAAGCGGTTTGTGCGTTCGCCCGACGCAAAGGTCAAACCTGGGCGCTGGCGGTCGTGCCGTGCTTGGTTGGCAATACGGTCTATCACGGAACACCGCCGCTGGGAGCCGGGGTTTGGAATTCGACCGCGCTCAGCCTTCGCGACGATATGCCAGGCCGGTGGCTCGACATCATCAGCGGCGAACGTTTGGAAGCGTCGGACACAGCGCCAACGAAAAATCTGCTTCTGCGCGGCGTATTCAACAATTTTCCGGTGGCGTTGCTTTATCACGAAGACGCTTTGGCGGAATCACAGCTCATTGGGGAAAGCTTGCATGCAGCCATCGTTTAACCCAGCGCGGGACGGCAGAAGCCGGGTGGTCATCGAAAACGTCACGCCGGAAATTGACGCCGGTCTGTTTCCGGTCAAGCGTACCTGCGGCGAGTCAGTGACGGTAGAAGCCGACATGTTCGCCGACGGCCACGAGGTCATTTCCTGCAGCCTGCTGTTCCGGCGCGAAGAGGAAAAAAATTGGCGCGAAGCGCCGATGAAATTGCTCGTGAACGATCGTTGGCGCGGCGTGTTTGTCGCTGCCGAGATTGGCCGTTACGTTTATACGCTTGCCGCATGGGTCGATCAGTTTAAGTCCTGGCGACGCGATTTGCAGAAGAAAGCCGAGGTCGGCGCGCACACGGAATTGGACTTTCTGACCGGTGCTCTGTGGATCGAAGAAGCGGCAAAGCGAGCTGCCGCCGCCGATCAAAAAAAACTCGCGCAGGACGCAAAAAGCCTGCGCGCCAACGACCAAACTTTATCAGACAAGCTCGCCATGGCGATCAGCGATGATTTGCTGGGATTGGTCGGACGCTATCCCGATCGAAACGTCGAAACCCGATATTCCAAGGAACTCGCCGTGGTGGTCGACCGCGAGAAAGCGCGCTGCGGCGCTTGGTATGAGATGTTTCCGCGGTCGTGCGCGGCCGAGTCCGGCGCGCACGGGACCTTTAAGGACGGCGAACGGCTGCTTTCCTATGTCGCCTCGATGGGCTTTGACATTGTGTATCTGCCGCCGATTCATCCGATCGGGTACACCCACCGCAAGGGGAAAAACAATTCGGTGACGGCCACGGCAAATGACCCGGGCAGCCCCTGGGCGATCGGTTCTGACGAGGGTGGCCACAAGTCCGTTCATCCGCGTCTCGGGACTCTCGAAGATTTCAAAAGATTCGTCCGAAAAGCCGAGACTCTTGGCCTCGAAGTCGCTTTGGATCTGGCCTATCAGTGCAGCCCCGATCATCCCTATGTCAAAGAACATCCACAGTGGTTTCGCTGGCGTCCGGATGGTACCGTTCAGTACGCCGAAAACCCGCCGAAAAAATATCAAGATATCTACCCCCTGGATTTCACCTCGGATCAATGGCGTGAGCTCTGGCAGGAACTAAAAAGTGTCGTTGAATTTTGGCACGAACAGGGAATCCGCATTTTTCGGGTCGATAACCCGCACACCAAGCCGCTGCCGTTTTGGGAGTGGCTGATCGGCGAAATGAAAAGAGATCACCCGGAGGTGATCTTCCTTGCCGAAGCGTTCACCCGTCCCAAGGTGATGTACCGGCTGGCCAAGCTCGGCTTCAGCCAATCCTATAGCTACTTTGCCTGGCGCAACACCAAGCCCGAGATCACGCAGTATTTTCAGGAGCTCACGCAAACCGAAGTGCGCGAGTACTTTCGCCCCAACCTGTGGCCGAACACGCCGGATATTTTGACCGAGTATTTGCAATTCGGCGGCCGCCCAGCCTTCATGATCCGCCTGGTTCTGGCGGCGACACTGGGAGCCAGCTACGGGATTTACGGACCGGCGTTCGAGCTGCTCGAAGCCCGGCCACGCGAGCCCGGCAGCGAAGAGTATTTCAATTCGGAAAAATATGAGATTAAACATTGGGACAGGGAAAGTGCGGACAGTCTGAAAGAATTTATCGCGCGGATCAACGGGATTCGCAGGGAGAATCCCGCGCTGCAGAGCGATTGGAGCCTACAGTTCCACGAGGTCGATAACGAGCAGATCATCTGCTACACAAAGCAGACGGAGGATCTCGGCAACGTGGTCGCCGTCGTGGTGAATCTGGATCCGCACCATGTGCAGTCGGGGTGGGTCAAAATTCCGGTGGAAGCGCTGCGGCTCGATGCCTCGTATCAGGCGCACGATCTTTTGAGCGGCGCGCGTTTTCTTTGGCATGGCGAAAAAAATTACGTCGCGCTCGATCCGAATATGGCGCCGGCCCACATCTTACGGCTGCGCCGGCGCGTGCGGCGCGAGCAGGACTTCGATTACTTCATGTGACGATTATGGAGCGGCCAAAGAAAAACTCGAAAGACTTCGCCCTCGACGACGATCCGCTTTGGTATAAGAGCGCGGTCATTTATGAGCTCCATGTACGGGCGTTTTCCGACGGCAACGCCGACGGCATCGGTGACTTTCAAGGGCTCACGGAGAAGCTGGATTATCTGTACGATCTGGGTGTCACGGCGCTCTGGCTTTTGCCGTTCTATCCCTCGCCGTTGAAGGACGACGGCTACGACATCGCCAGCTATACCGAAATCCACCCCGACTACGGCACGCTGAGGGATTTTAGAATTTTCCTGCATGAGGCGCATCGGCGCGGCTTGCGCGTGATTACCGAGATGGTGCTCAATCACACATCGGATCAACATCCGTGGTTTCAACGGGCGCGGCGCGCGGCGTCCGGCAGCAAGGAGCGCAATTACTACGTCTGGAGCGACAATCAGGAGCAATACAAAGAAGCGCGCATCATCTTCAAAGACTTCGAGACTTCCAATTGGGCATGGGACCCGGTGGCCAAAGCTTACTACTGGCACCGATTTTATTCCCATCAGCCGGATCTGAATTTTGCCCATCCCGCAGTTAAACAGGCGATTTTCGAAGCGGTGGATTTCTGGTTGGACATGGGCGTGGACGGGTTGCGTTTGGACGCCGTTCCCTATCTCTTCGAGCGCGAAGGCACCATCTGTGAGAATCTGCCGGAAACCCATCTGTTCTTAAAAGAGCTGCGCCGCCATATCGACCAGAAGTACCGCAATCGCATGCTGCTCGCCGAGGCCAATCAATGGCCGGAAGAGGCGGTCACCTATTTCGGCGCCGGCGATGAATGTCACATGGCGTTTCATTTTCCGGTGATGCCGCGCATTTTTATGTCGGTGCACATGGAAGATCGTTTTCCGATCGTCGATATCCTCAATCAAACTCCGGAGATCCCGGCCAATAGCCAGTGGACTTTGTTTCTACGCAATCACGACGAGTTGACCCTCGAAATGGTCACCGACGAGGACCGCGACTACATGTACAAAGTCTACGCCACCGATCCCAAGGCGCGGCTCAATCTCGGCATCCGTCGCCGCCTGACGCCGCTCTTGGGCGGCAATCGGCGCAAGATCGAACTGCTCAACGCGTTGCTCTTTTCTCTGCCCGGCACGCCGGTGATCTATTACGGCGACGAGATCGGCATGGGCGATAATTTCTACCTCGGCGACCGTAACGGCGTGCGCACGCCGATGCAGTGGAGCGCGGATCGCAACGCCGGCTTCTCTCGCGCCAACCCGCAGCGGCTCTATCTGCCGATCATCACCGACCCGGAGCAGCATTACGAAGCGATCAACGTCGAGGCGCAGCAGCAGAACCTGAGCTCACCGCTGTGGTGGATGAAGCGGCTGATCGTGCTGCGCAAGCGCTATCAGGCCTTCAGCCGGGGGACGACCGAGTTTCTTTTCCCCGAGAACCGGCGGGTTTTGGTTTTTATCCGCCGCTTCCAAGACGAGATCATCCTCACGGTGGCCAATCTGTCGCGCTTCGTTCAGTGCGCCGAGATCGATCTTTCGGAATTCAAAGGGAGCGTGCCCGTGGAGCTGTTCGGCCAGACCGAGTTTCCGCCCATCGGCGACCTGCCATACTTTATCACCTTGGGGCCGCACAGCTTTTACTGGTTCAAGCTCGAGGCCGCGCACCCCGCAGCGCCGCGCGCGGCGGATGAAGCGCAACTGCCGTCGCTTGAAGTCGCCGGCCCGTGGGAGAATATCCTCGCGCCCGGCACCAAGTCCCGACTGGAAAAAATTCTTCCGAGCTACCTTAAAAACTGCCGTTGGTTCGGCGGTAAGGCGCGCAAAGTGCGAGCGGTCACTCTCGCCGACTCGGTTTCAATTCCCTTCGATTCCGACGCCGCATACATGACGGTGGTGGAAGTCAATTACCGCGACGGCGAGCCCGAGAGCTATCTCCTGCCGCTCACGTTTATCTCTGGAGAACGAGCCACAGAATTAAGTCAGTCTTCTCCGCAGGCGGTTGTCGCCCGGCTCAAAACGCGCCGCGGCGAGGAAGTTGTCGATGGGATACTTTTCGATGCGCTCTATGATCGAATCTTTTTGGGGGTTTTGCTCGATGCCGTTTCGCGCCGGCGGAGCTTTCACGGCAAGTCGTCGGAAATCGCCGCGTCGCCCTCGAAGATTTTTCGCAAGCTAAGGGGTTCTCCCGACACGATCCCGGAACCGAACCCTGTGAAGAGAGAACAGAGCAACACCTCCATCGTCTATGGCGACCGGTTTATCCTCAAGATGTTCCGTCGCCTGCAGGAGGGCGTGAATCCCGATCTGGAGATCGGCGCTTTCCTCACTGAAAAGACTTCCTTCGAGCACGTGCCCAAGCTCGCCGGCAGCTTTCAGTTTCGTCGCGGCAACCGCAGCGCTACCCTCGGCATCCTGCAAAGCTGGGTGAGAAACGAGGGCGACGCCTGGAGCTACACGCTCGATCACCTGGGCCATTTCTTTGAAAGCTGCTCGACCACGGCGGAAATACCCGCGGAGCTAGCCCGGCCCGCCGGGCATCTTTTGGATTTCGTCGAGCGGGAAGTGCCCATGGCGGCGCGCGACATGATCGGCCCTTACCTGGCTTCGGCCCACCTCTTGGGCCAGCGCACCGGCGAGCTTCACGTCGCTTTGGCTTCGGAGCGCAGCGATCCCGACTTCGCCCCCGAACCCTTTACGCCATTCTATCTCCGCTCGGCGTATCAAAGCATGCGCACCTTGGCGGACCGAACTCTCATTTTGCTGCGCGATCGGGTCAAGGTGTTGCCCGAAGAAGCACGCGCTGAGGCGGAAAAGATTCTGGCGCTCAAGAACGAGATCTTTAATCGCTTTCGACTCGTCATCGATCAAGAAACGACGGCAATGCGGATCCGCGGCCACGGCGACTACCATCTCGGCCAGGTGCTGTTCACCGGCAAGGACTTCGTCATTACCGATTTCGAGGGCGAGCCGGCGCAACCGCTTAGCGAGCGCCGCCGCAAACGCTCGCCGCTGCGCGACGTGGCCGGCATGCTACGCTCCTTTGATTACGCGGCGCTCTCCGCCTTGAAGAGCGGAGATTTTCGTCCGGAAGATATGCCACGCTTGAAGCTGTTTGCCCAGGGTTGGATCTTTTGGGTGTCGGTGGTTTTTCTCCAGAGCTATCTGGAAGCCAGCCGTGGCGGCGGATTTTTGCCGGCCGCCACCGACGAAATGAAAGCCTTGCTGGATATGCATCTGCTCTACAAGGCGGTCTATGAATTGAGCTATGAGCTGAACAATCGACCGGACTGGGTCGGCGTGCCGATTCGCGGCATCCTCGATATCCTGCAAGCCGATCGTTAGGCGCCGCGTTAACCTTTCTCTTCCGGTTCGCGCGAAATCTTGCGCAGAGAAATTCTGATCGTCGTGGGATTGAGCTGTTGCAGGGTCAAATCCTGCGGATGCGGAACGTTTTGCTCCGAGAGCCTCAAGGTTCTGCGCCCCGCTTCCATGGTCGATGCATCGATGACGACTTTGAGTCGGGTCGGATCGAAGAAGTAAAAAGCGCGTTTCGGACCGGTGAACGTCGTGGTTACCTCTGGCGGCTGTACTTCTTCGAGCTGAGAGTCCGGCGGCAGGTTCTGCACTTGCACCGGTAATTTATAAGTCACTTCGACGGTGCTCGAACCGGGAACCAGAACATACCAGAGTCCGAGCGCCAAGGAGAACGTCACCAGCTTGGCGAGCCAGTTTTCCCGCAGCAGCGAAATAGAAATTTTCCGGTCGCCGGGCTGGGGATACTTTTCCTGCAGAAATTTCCGCAACAACAATCCCACTTCCTGCACGTTATCGACCTGTCGCAGCCGGCCGTCCCGCGCCAGAGAGATAGTTCCTCTTTCTTCGGAGACGGCGATACACAGCGCGTCGCTCAGCTCGGCGAGCCCAAGCGCGGCGCTGTGGCGTGTGCCCACGTTAGCCAGTTGTCGGAAATCATTGGAAAGGGGCAAGTGAGCGGCGAAGCGGGAAATGCGCTCGTTGCCGATGATGACCGCGCCGTCGTGGCCGGGCGAATGAGGATCGAAGATGCTTTTCAGCAGCGGCACGCTGATTTTACCTTCCAGTTCGATGCCTCCCCGGATGTGGCGGGCAATCGGGTCTTTCCCTTCGATCACGATCAAGGCGCCGATTCGATCCTTGGCTAAGTCGGCGAGAGTTCCGACCAGAATATCGACGGCATCGGAGCGCAGCGGCCGCATGCCTTTCGATGCCCAGCTCCATACTGCGATGCGCTCGAAAATCTGTCTGAGCTCTTCCTGAAAAATGACGACGATAATGATCAAGAAGATCGCAAAGAAGCCCTGAAACAACCATGCGGTCAACTGCAGATCGAAATAGCGCGCGATGATATAAACCGCGGCGAGTATGAAAATACCCCTGATGATAAACGCGGCGCGAGTCTGCTTGAGCCACGCAGTGACCGTGTAGAGCAGCACCGCGACCACGAAAACATCGGCGATATCGGCAATTCCTATATTGAAAAACGGCGTGAACATGATGTGACTGCGATTGTCGGTAAAAGTTATTAAAACATGAACTGCCGCCGGGTCGCAATCCAGCAGGGCGCGGAACCTATTTTTCGGCCGAGATTACGCGTCGTCGGTGCTCGCCAGCTGTCCCAGTAGCCGCTAGGCGCGACACAATCCTCTGGCTAACATCTCCAGAGACGCTCGTTGACCCGTAAGAGTGCGGGTGTTAGCGTTGATTCCGGTAGCGGAGCAGGCGCACAAAACGGTTGTGGAATAACCAAGGCCGTCGGTCGGCCGAGGAGGATCTTCCATGGCGCTTCGATCTGGCACCTCAAGCCCTACTGTCATCGGCTCATCAACCGCGGCAATCCCTGACATATACCGGCAAGGCATTGTAGCCGGCGTCCTCGGCGCGGCCACGATCGCGGTCTGGTTTTTTGTTGTCGACGTCCTGAGCGGGCGCCCGCTCTTCTATACGCCCAACGTGCTGGGCACGGCGCTGTTCCGTCACGGGGCCGGGCTCGATCAACCTCAGACGCTGGCTATTTCACTGGAGATGGTCCTCGTTTACACCTGGGTTCATGGACTGGTCTTCTGCGTCATCGGTGGCATCGCCGCCAAGCTGCTTGGGTTGGCGGAGCGGAATATCGATGTCGGGTTTGGTATCCTACTGCTCTTTGTCATCTTTGAATTCGGCTTCGTTGGCGCGGCGTTCATTTTCGCGGAGCCGATTCTCCATGCTTTAGCCTGGCCCTCGGTGTTAGTTGGAAATCTTTTGGCCGCCGCCGTGATGACGGCCTATTTCTGGCGCCATCATGCGTATTTGAAAGTTAGCCCCTAAGGAACCCTGTGATTGACTTGCGCGGCCGCGCTTCACTGTGCGAAGACGATTAATGATTGCGGCCTATCTGAGAGGTGACATCAACCATGGCCATCATCACTGTCTATCAAGGCGCCTCGGGTAGCGGCGAAGAATTGGCCAACGCCGTGGCCGAAACTTTGGGATGTGACTGTATCAGCCGGGAAGTGCTGATCGAAGCCAGCCTCAGGTACGGCATACCGGAGGCGAAGCTGAACGAGGTCATCGAAAAAGGATCGAGCTGGTGGAATCGGTTCATAGAAAACCGGGAGCCTTACCGGATCGCCTTGCAGGCGGCCTTTTGCCAAATCGCTGTTGCCGAAGGTCGCAGCCATCTTGTTTACCACGGACATTTGGGGCACGAGCTTGTGCCTGGTTTCAAACATGTGCTGAAAGTTCTGCTGACCGCACCGATGGAAAAGCGCATCGAGCAAATTAGGGCGCGCCATGGGTTCAGCGAAGCCGCAGCGCGCCGATTTATCGATGAAACAGACAAAGCTCGCAGCCGCCGTCTGATCGCCATGTTCGGGGTCGATTGGCGCGACCCGACTCGATTCGATCTCGTCGTTAATCTGGGACGATTGAGTGTCGCCACGGCGAAACAACTGATCTGTGAAACTGCGCGCTTGCCGGATTATCAGATGAATCCGGCTTCGAAACAGGCGTTCGAGGATTTTGCCCTGGCGTCCCAGGTAAAGGCCGTGTTGGCAATGTCTGCGGACATGCCGCGGACTCGACTTGAGATCAAAGCATCGGCGGGCAAGATCGCGGTCTCCGGTTCCGTACCCAGCTGGCTCTCAGAGCAAACGGTGGTGTCCAAGATCAGGCAGATTCCAGGTGTCAAAGACGTGAACGCGGATATTGTCAACCTGCCTGATCTCGGTGTCGCGGAGTGGCCCTGATCTGAAGTCCGACAGGTGAACGGCCGGCCTGATTTGCCACAGGATTCTTTTAGAGTGGCGCCCACCGAGAAAATATTACTGATGGGAAGACTGATTGTTGTGGGTTTTCTGGCGTGCTGCGTCGGTTTCGCTGTTCCGGCGATCGGCGCCGAGGCGGAAAAGTTCAAGCAATCGGTGCCCGAAGATCTGAGCGATGCCTGGGAGCGTCTCCAGCAAGTTTTGCAGGAATGGGGCGGACGTTTGAAGGAACGCTTCGGCGCTCGTGAATCAGCCGAGAACCGGCCGGCGATTTCACAGATGCTGAGCTACAAAGAACAGCTCGGGTTGTCGCCCGAGCAGGTGAAGAAGCTCGAGCAATTGCGCGATAACTTCCAGCGCCAGAGCATTCGTAACGAAGCGGATGCGCGGATCGTTGACTTGGATATTGCCGGGTTGCTTGATAGCCCGACGGTGGATGTTGCGAAAGTGGAAGCGAAGATTCGTGAAGCGGAAAAATTGCGCGCCGATCTGCGCATCGCGCGCATCCGCGCCCTCGAGCAAGCGAAAGCCGTGCTCACGGCGGAACAGCGAAAAAAATTCTCTGATTCGGTCGAATCGCGTCCACCTCGCCCGCCGCGCACTGGCCAAAACCCGCCGGCTAAGGAACGAGAACCACTTTCCCCGTAGTCTTGCGCGCCTCCAGCTGGCGTTG
>Ga0207701_10004925_pt1 | contig 13498 bp, 10 predicted proteins | sample KBSSwiSSwithPhiX_FD_184294 | JGI IMG/M metagenome (GOLD analysis project Ga0207701, IMG submission 184294) | Switchgrass rhizosphere bulk soil microbial communities from Kellogg Biological Station, Michigan, USA, with PhiX - S5 (SPAdes) (version 2) | ecosystem: Environmental > Terrestrial >... | reverse complement strand
GAAGCGAAATTTTCGACCTGGCTTTATCGGATCGCTTACAACGTTTTCCGCGAGAATGCCCGCAAACGCAAAGAACTTGTCGGGATCGACGAAGAGCAGTTGCAGGCTAAGGTTGATCCACAAACGATCGATCCCGGGTTGCGTCACGATCTCATGAACGCGCTGGCTACCTTACCGTTGCACGAGCGGACCGCCGTCACCCTCTGTTGCCAGAATGGGTTGTCTCACGACGAAGCCGCCCGCGTTCTCGATATTCCGCTGGGAACGGTGAAGACGAATGTCTTGCGCGGACGCGAGAAATTGAAGAAAATGCTAGCGGCCTGGGCGACCTGAAATGAACGATCCACTCGATAATTTACTCGATGCACGATTGCGTGACGAGACGCCCTATATCGACGACGCGGGCTTTACCGCCCGAGTGATGCAACAGCTTCCGCGCCGGCGTTTCTCCTGGAGCACGCAGCGCGCTTTCATTATCTTTGTGGCAACGATTGTATCGGTCGTCATCGCCTATTTCGCATCGGGCGAGGGGATGTTCGTGCACGATGCGTTTGCGCGGATGTCGGGTCTAAAACCGGTGCAATTGCTTCTTCTGATTCTGGCCTGTGGAACTGGAATGACCATTGCCGGGCTTTGGGCTGCGCTTACGCGAACACGCGACACGACCGTTTAAGTCATCCCGAGCGAAGTCGAGGGACCTCGACGAAGTATCTTTAAGCTTTCACATCGGGATTCCTCGACTGCGCTCCGAATGACGGTTATTACGCGGCGCAAAGCTCGCGCGCTTTCTTTACGTCAGCCGCAATTTGCTTTCCGAGCGCTTCGACGTTCTCGAATTTTTTCTCCGGCCGCAGGAACTGCACGAATTTTATTTCGATATCACCGCCATAAATGTCGCGATGAAAATCGAGAAGATGAACTTCGATCGTGCGCTCGGCCTTTTCGCCGGAAACAGTCGGTCGGAATCCCACATTGACGACACCGTGATGGAGTACGCCTTCGAACCAGGCCTCGACAAAGTAAACGCCGTTGGGCGGGAATTGTTCGCTGTGTGCACTCAAATTTGCCGTTGGAAAACCGATTTGCCGCCCCAGCTTTGAACCTTCTCTGACCGTGCCGAGAATGGTGTAGTCGCGGCCGAGCATTACGGCTGCGCCAGCAAAATCGCCGCGCTCAATCCGGGCGCGAATGGCGGTGCTGCTAACGACCGCCCCGTTCACTTTCACTGGCGGGATTCCTACAACGTTGAAGTGATGCCGAGTGCCAAGCTTGCGCAGGAGCGCGAGATTGCCGCCCCGATTTTTTCCGAATGACCATTCATGGCCGACACAAATTTCGCCCAGGCCCCTGGCGCTCTCCGTCAGTTGGGCAACGAAATCTTCCGCCTCGGTTTGGGCGAAATCTTTGTCGAAAGGAATTATCAGGAGATGGCCGACTCCAAGAGCGCGAATCAACGCGATCTTATGCGGCGTGGAAGTAATGAGATGAGGCGGATTCTCTGGCCGCAAAACTTTGGCAGGATGTGGATCGAACGTGACAACAACCGGCGTTCCATCTTCAGAATGGGCATGCCGCGCAGAAGTGGAGATCACGGCTTGGTGACCGAGGTGCACGCCGTCGAACGCGCCGATCGCGAGGAACAGCGGACCGTCTAACTGCGCGAGACCGGTCGTGGAACGGAGGATTTCCATCAGAAAAATGACGAATGACGAAACATTCGTGCTTCGATTTTCGTCATTTTCCCTGTTCTTGTTGTTTTCCGCTCCGCCAGATTTTCGCAAAGATGAGGTGCAACTCCCTTGCTTCCATCCAGAGTTTTCGCGCTTCAAGCTTTAGTTTTGGAACCGCGCGGACGGCCATACGCAGAAAATACTTCGTTTCACGCGCCTCTTTCTTGCAGGTACCAATACACTTGAGAAATTCTCTTTTGGAAACGGAGTCATCGGCTCCGACATAGTGCGCGCCGACACTTGTTGTCGCACCGATCGATTGGCTAATGATGCGGTCCGTTGTTGGGGCCTGTGGAATCGTCTTTGCGAAATTAATGACATCTTCCCCGAAACGCGCTGTTCGCTCTCCCAAATCGTAGATGGGCTTGGTGTCTGATTCTTCACGAACGAGCAACGTTTCACCATGCAACCAAAGCGAATCTTCATGCGCTTCTTCGGATTTCGTCCTTCGTCATTCTTGTTACGCTCCCCGCATCCGGGAAACCTGCGGCAACGAAAGCACACGTGCGGCAATTTCGGACGGGTCGCCATTTTTGATCTGATCGACCGAGACCGCGTTCGCGACATCGAATCGCCCCGATTTCACTCGTCGGAGCGAATAGAGATGGGCGCCGCAACCGAGTTCCGCGCCGATGTCGTGTGCGTAGGTTCGAACGTAAAAACCTTTGCTGCAGACAACGGTGAAATCCACTTTGGGTAGCGCGATCCGATCGATGGAGTAGCGGTAAACGTGCACTAACCGCGGCTCGCGCTCGACTGTTTTTCCCTGGCGCGCGAGTTTGTAAAGTGGAACACCGGCGTGTTTGATGGCGGAGACCATTGGCGGGGTTTGATAAAAATCGCCACGAAATTTCTCAAACGCGGGCCGAATTTTTTTTTCATCGAAGGCCGGTACCTCGCGCTGCTCAATGATTTCGCCCTCCTTGTCCTGTGTGCTCGTCGTTGCTCCAAACATCATCGTCCCCGAATATTCCTTGTCCTCAGCCATAAGGAGATCCTGAATTTTTGTACCGCGTCCGAGGGTGAGGAGGAGGAGGCCGGTTGCGATCGGATCGAGCGTGCCGCAGTGACCGACTTTCCGGATTTGCAAACGCCGCCGCACCAGCGCGACGACATCGTGCGATGTCATCCCTGCGGCCTTGTCCACGAGCAGAACGCCGTCAGGTGTTGCGCTCGATTGCTGCACAAGCTTGTTCCACGATTTTTTTCTCTACTTCCGGCAACGTCCCGCGAACGCGTGTTCCGGCGGCGAGGACGTGACCGCCACCACCAAACTGGGTACAAATCGCGCAAACATCGACCGCTTCGTTTTTCGAGCGCATGCTGACGCGGACTTTTCCATCGGGCAGTTCTTCGAAGAAAATTGCCGCGATCACGCCACGAGTAGCCCGCAAATGATCGATCAACCCTTCGTTGTCTTCCGGAATCACGCCGAGGGCGAGGGCAGCGGCCTGGCTCAAACTGAACCACGCCAGTTTTCCGTCGCAGCCGAATTGCATCGTGCCCAATAGTTCGCGCAGTAATTCGATGCGCCGGCGCGGAAAATTTTCGTAAAGTAACTGGCTGATTCGCCCGACCTCGACTCCGCAACGAACCAGCTCCGCCGCGATCTCGAACGTGCGCGCGGTTGTATTCGGGTACTGAAACGAACCGGTGTCCGTCGAGATTGCCGCGTAAAGGTTTTCCGCGATTTCCGGCGTGATCGGGAAATTTTGGTTCGTTAGGAATTCAAAAAGAATTTGGCCGGTCGCAGGTGCAGTCGGATCGATGTAAACAAGATCACCGTAACGCGGATTACTCGGGTGATGATCGATATTGATCCAAAGTTTGGCATGACGCACCGCGGAGGTAGTGGTGCCGAGACGATTCTGCACTGCGGTATCGAGCGCGACTACCACATCAAAATCTTCCGGCTCGCTTGGTGGTTGGGTTAACAGCTCGGCCTGCGCCAGAAAATTATATTTCTCCAGCATTCCCTCTTCATTCCAGGCCCGGACTTCCTTGCCGAGTCCTTTCAGCGACAATGCGAGAGCCAGCGTGCTCCCGAGAGCGTCTCCATCCGGGCGGACATGACTCAGCACCGCGAATTTATTATGCTCGCGCATGACGCGACCAATTTCAGCAAATTTGGTGTCCCGCTCGTTCACGCCTTGTTTTCGCGGGCCGAATCGATCGCCTGCATGATTTCGATGACACGGGTGCCGCGTTCGATGGAATCATCGAGATGGAAAACAAGGTGGGGGGTGTATTTCAAGACCACATGTTTTGCCAAGGCGGATTGCAAGGCGGCGCGATGCGCCTCGAGTTGAGTGATCACGTCCGCGCCCGCCGTGCCGAGGACGCTGACAAAAACGTGCGCGCTTTTCAGATCGGCGGTCACGTTCACCTGATTGATGGTCACGAGGCCCTTCTCAAATTTCATTTCGCGCGTGATAATTCCACTGAGCTCGCGTTTCAGCACTTCATTTACGCGCAATAATCGATGTTTCATTTGTAGCGCTCCGCTCTGTCAGGGCGTTTTTCTTAATCGCCACGGCGACAGAGCGCCGTGACTACAGTTCACAATTTCTGCGCGATCTGCTCGAGCACGTAACACTCGATGATGTCGCCCACCTGGTATTCGCTAAAATCTCCCAGCTTGATTCCGCATTCGAGTCCCGAGCGCACTTCTTTTACGTCGTCCTGGAACCGGCGGAGGGTAGCAAGCCCGCCATCATAGACAGGTTGACGACGTCGCAGGACCCGTGCTCGTGCTGTTCGCGCGATGCGACCGTCGGTGACAAGACATCCGGCCACGATCCCTCTGCTCAACTGGAATATCTGTTTCACTTCGGCATGGCCAATGACCGATTCGCGATGTTCCGGGTCGAGCAAGCCCGCCATCGCTTCTTTGATCTGATCGAGTAGCTCGTAAATGATCGAGTAAAGTTTGACCTGCACGCCTTCGTGTTTGGCCGCGGTTACCGCCATGTTTTCCACTTTGACGTTGAAGCCGACGACGACGGCGTTGGACGCGCTCGCCAGGAGAATGTCGTTTTCCGAAATTGGCCCGACTCCAGCGTGGATTATTTCGAGGTCGACTTTCTTGCTCTCGATTTGATTGAGGGCACCGGTCAGTGCCTCAAGTGAACCTTGCACGTCCGTTTTCAGGACGATGCGCAACCCCTTTTTGCCATCGGCCGCTTCCAGCAATGTTTCGAGAGTGGCGCGCTGCGGAGTCGCCAATTTGCCGGCGCGCTTTGATTCCAGCCGTTCTTCACTCAACTGTTTGGCTTCGCGCTCGGAATCCATCACCAGCAGTTCGTCGCCAGCGTTGGGCAATCCGGTGAACCCAAGAACCTTCACCGGCATCGATGGCCCGGCAGCCTTCACTGGTTGGCCGCGATCATCGATCAACGATTTCACTTTGCCACTGTAATCGCCGCAAATGAAGGCGTCGCCCACTCGTAAGGTACCGGTCTGGACAATGACGGTTGCGGTCGGCCCGCGCCCCGCTTCCACCTGCGCTTCAATAACAGTGCCGCGCGGCTTCGCGGTTGGCGATGCCTTCAGCTCCATTACTTCGGCCTGCAACGTCATCATCTCGAGAAGTTGATCGATGTTAGTCCCGCGTGTCGCTGAAACTGGAACCGTGATGGTTTCGCCACCCCAATCTTCCGGTGTCAGCTCACGCTCCTGAAGTTGCTTCTTCACTCGATCGATGTTGGCCGAAGCCAGGTCGATCTTGTTTATCGCGACCATGATTTTGACGTGCGGAGCCGCTTTGGCGTGATTGATTGCTTCAATCGTCTGCGGCATCAGCCCGTCATCAGCTGCAACCACCAGCACCACAACGTCGGTGACCGATGCACCTCGCGCGCGCATCGCAGTGAATGCGGCGTGACCCGGAGTATCGAGAAAAGTAATCGGCTGGCCCTTATACTCCACGCGGTAGGCGCCGATGTGCTGTGTAATCCCGCCCGCTTCCCCGGCAGCCACCCGCGTTTTCCGAATCGCATCCATTAGGGACGTTTTGCCGTGATCGACATGACCCATGAACGTGATGATGGGCGCGCGGGGCTTGAGTTCCTCCTCTTTCGCCGGCTCCGGAGGTGGCGGAGCAACGATAACCTTTTCTTCCTTATGAACACCGCCGCCTTTTTCCCGGCGCTCTTTTTCCAAAACAAATCCGTGCTTCTCCGCAATCTTCGTCGCCACATCGGGCTCGATCGTCTGGTTGGCGTTTACAAAAATGTTGAAATCGACCATCAGCTCCTTGATCAGCTGGAAATTTTTTACCCCGAGCTGCGTCGCCAACTCTTTCACAATGATCGGCGGCTTGATTGTGATGACGTTCTTCGGTTCTTCCTCGACTGGAGGAGCAGTTTCCGCGGCCGGTCCATCAGTTGATGGAACAGCGGCAACTTCGGCAACCGGAACGGGAGGGGCTGGTGGTGGTTCGATCGGCGCTGTCGGCGCGACTGGCCCCGGTTTCGCCATCAGTTTCGAAATCGGCGGCAAAATTGTTGTCCTGACCTTGGGAACGCCGTCTGCGGATTTCGCTTTCGGTTTATCGATCAGGGAAACCGATTCCATCTTGCTCGCTGACTTACGCTTTTCGTCAGTTTTCTCCGGCCCCGCGGCAGTGATCCGAGTGGGCTCAACTTCCTCTTTTGCCGGAGTTGTAGGACGCGCCGGTTTTTCCGCGGCCTTTGCTTTCGATTCTTTAGCTTTGGGCAGCGCTTCTTTCTGAGGAACAGTCTTCGCCGGTCTGCGCGCAGTCGTTGTCGCTTTGCGCGCCGGCGATTTCGTCGTGCTTTTCGTTGCCATCTTGTTCCTCAAAATTTTTGCTCATGGCTCTGAGCTCCTCAGCGGAGAGCCATAACTACTGAGCGGGTTCGGGTTCCTTCACCGCTTCGTGGATTTCGCGAGCTTTCGCTTCGTCGATCCCCAAAATATCTACCAAATCCTGCACGTCGGCGTCACGCAATCCCTCGAGATTGGTAAATCCCGACTTCACCAACGTCGTCGCCTGTTCCCCGCTAATCGGTAATGCGGCCGACAAAGCCTGGGCCGCTTGCGCCACCTTTTGTTCGACCGCCGTGGTAGCTGAAGTGTCCTTTTGAATGTTGATTTCCCAGCCGGTCAGTCGCGAAGTCAAGCGCGCATTCTGTCCCTTTTTCCCAATCGCGAGAGAAAGCTGATCTTCATCGACCGCAATCGTCACACTCTTTTTCTCCGTATCGAAGGTCAGATTTTTCACCTTCGCCGGCTTCAAGGCCTCGAGCACAAATTCCTTCGGGTCCGAGCTCCAGCGAATGATGTCCACCTTCTCGTTATTGAGCTCGCGCACGATGTTTTTCACGCGCGATCCACGCATCCCCACGCACGCTCCCACCGGATCAACTTTTTCGTTGGCGCTCCAGACCGCGATCTTTGTTCGATAACCCGCTTCCCGCGCAATCCCACGAATCTCGACTGTGCCATCGGCAATTTCGCTCACCTCGAGTTCGAACAGACGCCGCACAAAATTCGGATGACTGCGAGACACGATAATTTCCGGCCCGCGAATTCCATTGTCTACCGCCACGACGTAAGCGCGCAATCTGTCTCCAACATTGTAGTCTTCCACCACCACGCGTTCCCGTTGCGGCATAATCGCTTCGAATTTTCCCAGATCGAGAATCACATCCGAGCGATCGAAACGGCGCACCGTTCCGCTCACGATTTCGCCGGCGCGGTCCTTGAACTCCTCGTAAATCATCTCCTTTTCGACCTGGCGAATGCGCTGCATCATCGCCTGCTTGGCCGTCTGTGCGGCGATGCGTCCGAAATTTTTGGGTGTCACTTCCACTTCCACGACGTCGCCCACTTTTACCTCTGGCTTGATTCGACGGGCTGCTGTTTCCGAGATTTCGTCCTGCGGATTCGTTACCTTGTCCGCCACGATCAAATTAGCGAGGGCGCGAATCTCACCGGTTTTCGGGTTAATATCGATGCGGAGTTCCCGCGAAGCGCTCACGCTTTTCTTGGAAGCGGACAGCAATGCATTCGAGACCGCTTCGAGCAAAATCTCGCGCTTAATTCCGCGCTCTCGCTCGAGATAATCCAGCATCGCAATAAATTCCGCGTTCATAAAAACAGCTCGAGACCGCCAGACAAAAAAGAGTGGGACACCAGCTCCCACTCCAACGTCGCGCGGTCTAGAGTCAGCTAATTTAATTTACTCTGGCTTTTCGTCAAGGTGATGGGGTTGGCGCCGAGTCCGTCCACGAAGCCCGTCATCCCGAGCGTAAGTCGAGGGATCCCGTAAAGTTACCTTAAAGCTTACACAGCGGGATCCCTCGACTTACGCTCGGGATGACGAGGTGATTGTGAAAATCCGTTGGCAACCGCCCCTCCCGCCGTGAAAATCGCAGCTATGCATCAACCCAGACCCGGACGCCGGACCTGGCGAAAGATTTTTCTCGCCAAATGGTGGCAACGCCGCCGGACCCATCTCGTACTTTTGGTTTGGGCGGCCATTTATCTGCCCGGTCTTGGGTCGCTCGAAATTCGCGGGGAAGAAGGCCGGCGAATTTTGCCCGCTGTTACCATGTTGCAAACCGGCAATTACCTTGTGCCGCGTGTTGGAAGCGAGCCCTACTTTCGCAAACCGCCGTTGGTCAACTGGATCGTTGCCGCTTCCTTCAAGCTGACCGGAGTTCGCAGCGAATGGACGGCGCGTCTTCCCTCCGCCCTGGCGATTTTAGCGGTCGCGCTCACTTTCGTCACGCGCGGGCGGCGCGCGCTGGGAACGACGGGATCTTTGCTGGCGGCGATGGTCTGGTTGGTTAACGCCGGGAATATTGAAAAAGGTCGTTTGATCGAAATCGAAGCCATCTACGTCTCGTTAACTGCGCTTGCCTTTATTTTCTGGATCGCGGCTTATCGCGCGGAAGAAACAGGAAAAAAACTGTGGTTGCTGCCCGCAATTTTCCTCGGACTGGCCATGCTGGCGAAGGGTCCGCTTCCACATCTACTCTTCTTTTACGGGCCGGTGGTCGCGTTGCTCTGGAATGATCGGAAGCTGGCGCTGCTCGCAACCCGCGACCATTTCATCGCCCTCGTCGTCATGTTCGGAATGTTTGCCGCCTGGGCGCTACCTGCCTTTCTGCTGTCGGATTCAGCGCGCGTGGCGTCCATCTGGTCGCGGCAATATACCGGCCGCGTTTCCGGCAGCGGATTCCAATTTTCTTCCTGGATCATGAACATTCCACGCGGTGTCGTTTATTTCCTGCCGTGGTTGCCGCTCGCATTTCTTCAATTCGATGGGCCAGCGGAATTACGGCGCCGCCATTTTGCCCTTTTGCTCGGCGTCGTTGTCCCATTCGTGCTGGTCAACGTAATCCCCGGTGCCTTGCCCCGTTATGCCATGCCTGCGCTCGGTCCAGCGGCATGGTGGTTCGGCGAATTATTGACGCAGGAGAACCTGCATTGGCCGCCTTGGCTCTCCGGCAAAACGTTTCCTCCACGCTTGCGTAACAAGATTGTCGCCATCGTCGTCGGAATCGCCTGCATTGCGCTGTTGGTTTATGGCCTGATTGCAGTCCCGTTTTTGCGCAAACACGAAAAGGTTCGCCAACACGCGCGGCAAATCGATGCCATCATTCCCCAGAGCGTTCCGCTCTACGCTGTCAATCCCAAGTACCAGCCGTATTTGTTCTATGTCCACGCGCCCATTCGCTATGTCAGCAAAATTGAGCAACTACCGGCCGATACAAAATTTTTCCTGGTGCAGGGCGAGAATGAAACAGAAGCAGAGACGACAAAGCATTGGTCGCCCGGCCGGCCCCAGCTGGTCTTACGCATCATTGATTATCGCGAGTACGAGGCGATTATTTTTTCTGTTCCATCCTCGCGCTGATCCTGGTTGACAATGGCTGGCAAAGGTCTTGCTTAAAAGGTTAAATCGTTAGCCTGCTAACGATCTTCCGCATCTCATGAAGAAATTTGATCCCGAGACCTTTGGGCCCCTTCTCGGCGGCACGGCCAGAGCCTGGCGAATGAAACTCGATCAGCGGCTCAAGCCGATGGGCCTGAGCCAGGCAAAGTGGCGCACGTTAATTCATCTTTCCCGGGCGCCCGAACCGCTAACCCAATCACAGATCGCGGAACGCACCGGCATCGAAGAGCCAACCCTGGTGAGTTTGCTTCACCGCCTGGAAAAAGAAGGGTGGGTCGTGCGCAAGAATTCAGCAAGCGATCGGCGTTGTAAAACCGTGCATCTGCAACCTCGGACCGAGCGCGTGATCAATCGGATTAATGCGACCGCGCTCAGGCTGCGTCACGAGTTGATTAACGACATTCCAACACGCGACATGGAAGTATGCATGCGTGTACTGAATCATGTGCGCGAACGGATTGATCGCGCGCCCGGCACGAATGGAGACAGAGGGAGATACAAATGAGCTCGGTGGCTGACGTAAATACCGCGATGCGCGAGCGTGTCACACACCTTGAACGACGTTATGGCCGTAAACGCGTTTATCTCGTAAGTGGTATTGTCGTGATCCTGGTTGTTCTTTCGGCCATTCGCGTCATTACAAGTCGGCAGAAAGCAGCGCCGCCACCAGCGCCGCGGTCTGTGACAGTGTCAAAAGTTATCACCAAAGATGTTCCGTTGTACCTGGATGAAATCGGCACGTGCACCGCGGCAGAAACGGTACAAGTGCAGGCACAGATAAGCGGACAAATTCTCTCACGCGATTTCGAGGACGGCGCCGATGTCAAGAAGGGCGATGTGTTGTTCCGAATCGATCCCCGTCCATTCGACGCGGCACTCGCCTCCGCGCAAGCTGATGCGGCGCTCGCGCATGCTACCTTTGAGCGACAGAAGGAGTTGCGCACAAAGGCAGTGGTCGCCGGTCAGGACTACGACGTGGCGATGGCGAACGCGATGAAAGCTGATGCCGCCGTCAAATCGGCCCAGGTAAATCTCGATTATTGCACGATCCGATCCCCGATCGATGGCCGCACAAACATTCGGAATGTGGATGTCGGAAATCTCGTTGCGCCGAGTAGCCCTCCGCTCGTTACCGTGCAGCGACTCGATCCGATTTATACCGATTTCACTGTTGCCGAGCCTGACATCCCGCTCGTGCGCCAGCACCTGAACGGAGCGCCATTGCAAGTTTTAACCGAAGTCGAGAACGACAACCACCCACCGCGCATTGGCGAGCTTACGTTCATCGACAATGCGGTGCAGCCTGGCGCAGGCACGGTGAGAGCGCGCGCTACCACTGAGAATCACGACCACGCTTTGTGGGCGGCGCAGTTTGTGCACGTGCGACTGATCCTGGAGACGCTGAAGAATGCGATGTTGGTGCCGAGCAGTGCCGTTCAGATCGGCCAAAACGGACCCTATGTCTTTGTAGTGAAGTCCGATTCCACGCTCGATCTTCGTCAGGTAAAGCCAGGGCAAAGGCAGGAGGGCGAAATGACTGTTATCACGCAGGGAGTAACGCCTGGTGAAAGTGTCGTTACACGCGGTCAACTTCAACTTGCCCCTGGAATGAAAGTCGCCGCCCAGGAAGACAAGATATCGCCCGCGGGCGGTGCTCGCGAAGCCGCCACAGCTCAATAATGAAAACCGACGGGCGAGACGGCGGCGAAGTTCAGTTACCACGTCAAAGAGTTAGCGGTGCGGCGCAAAAGCTGACTCAATTCTCCTCCGGTCTCTCCCGACCGTTTATCCAGCGCCCTGTAATGACGATGCTACTGACGGTATCAGTGCTCGTCTTCGGCATCCTCAGTTACAATCAGCTCGCGGTGAATGACCTGCCCGCAGTCGATTACCCGGTCATTTCCGTGACCGCATCGTATCCTGGCGCTGATCCGGTGACAATGGCGAACACGATCGCGACGCCGCTTGAGAAACAGTTCACGCAGATTCCTGGGATCAGTTTGATCACAAGCGCAAGTTCGCAGGGCAACACCAGCATAACCATCCAGTTTGATCTCAGCAAAAGCATCGATGGGGCGGCGGGCGACGTGCAATCCGCAATCCAGCGCGCCAGCGGGCAACTACCGGCTGATTTGCCCAGCCCTCCGACATTTACCAAGGCAAATCCCAATGATCAGCCGGTGATGTACGTCGCGCTCACCAGCGACACTCTCACCGATGGCGAACTATATCGGTACGGCACGACCGAAGTCGCGCAACGCGTCAACATCCTGCCGGGCGTTTCCCAGGTGAACATCTACGGCGTGAAAGGCGCGATCCGCATCAAAGTGGATCCAGGCAAGCTTGCCACGCGTAACATGACATTCGACGAACTCGCCGCTGCGGTTACGGCGGGGACTGCCTACTCCGGCGCGGGCCAGTTCGATGGCAAAAACAAATCCTTTACGCTGCAGCCGCAGGGGCAGCTCGAGACGGCGGAAGGCTATCGCGATCTGATCGTAAAACGGGGGCCAAACGGCACGCCCGTCTATTTGCGCGATGTCGCCCGTGTCGTTGATGGCGTTGAGAACGAACGCCTGTCGCGCCACTTTTTCGTTCGCAATTTTCAACCGCCGGCATCGGTCATCGTTTTCGCCGTTTCCCGTCAGGCTGGCGCGAACGCAGTTCAGGTGGCGAAATCAGTGCGCGCTCTTTTGCCGGGACTCCAGCGCGAATTGCCGGGCTCGATTCGGCTCATTCCGGTATTCGACCGTTCGCAGTCGATCGTCAATTCATTGCACGATGTGCAATTCACGCTCGTACTTGCATTCGCCCTCGTCATCTTTGTCATCTTCGTTTTCCTCGGCCGCGCCAGCGACACTCTTATCCCCATGGTCGCGCTGCCGATGTCATTTTTGATCACTTTCGTGGCAATGTTGGTGCTCGGTTATTCCATCAATAACCTCACGCTCATGGCGCTCACGCTCGCCATCGGCTTTCTCGTCGATGACGCGATTGTCTTTTTGGAAAACGTCGTCCGCCGCGCCGAAGCCGGTGAATCCATTTATCGCGCCACCATGAACAGTGCCGGCGAAATCTCCTTCACCATTTTGTCGATGACGCTCTCGCTGGCGGCGGTGTTTATTCCGCTCGCCTTTATGCCGGGATTGCTTGGGCGTATTTTCCGCGAATTCGCCATCACCATTATCGTGGCCATTCTCGCCTCAGGTTTGGTGTCACTCACGCTCACGCCGCTCATGTGCTCCCGCATTCTCAAAGAGCGCGGTGCCGGTCATCGCAAGACGTGGACGGAGCGTTTCGTCGAGCGCTTCTTCAACCCGATTCGCGATGCCTATGGTCGCACCCTCCATTGGTTTCTCGATCGCGGTTGGATCGCCGCGCCGGTCCTGATTGCGTGCGTGATCGGTGTCTGGTTCTTCTTTAAGCAACTGCCGTTTACTTTGCTGCCGACCGGTGACAGCGGGACCATTCGAGGTTTCTTCATCGTCCAGGAAGGGGCGTCACCCGAGCAGCAGCGGCAACTCCAAACCCAGCTCGATCCTATTCTCCAGGCAAATCCCGCTGTGGATAAATACTTCACTGTCGCCGGTCGCTCCGGGTTAGGCGCCGGTGTTTTCACCGCGTTGTTTTTGAAGGATAAAAAAGAACGCGCCGACATCGAAACCGTAGCGGCTCAACTACGGAAGGCGTGCAGCACCATTCCCGGCGTTCTGCCGACCCTGAATCCGCAGCCGGTGTTGCAGATCAATATCGGTGCCGCCGGCAGTCAGTTCGGTCGCTATTCTTATGTCATCAGTGGCATTGATCCTAAGGAGGTTTACGACGCAGCCGACAAACTTGGAGC
>Ga0207701_10004924_pt1 | contig 13499 bp, 13 predicted proteins | sample KBSSwiSSwithPhiX_FD_184294 | JGI IMG/M metagenome (GOLD analysis project Ga0207701, IMG submission 184294) | Switchgrass rhizosphere bulk soil microbial communities from Kellogg Biological Station, Michigan, USA, with PhiX - S5 (SPAdes) (version 2) | ecosystem: Environmental > Terrestrial >... | reverse complement strand
CTCGCTGGCGGTCCTAAGGTGAGGACCGCTTAGACCAGGTAGGGGAACCGCGCCGCGTAGCGCAGCCGCTCGAGCAGGTTGGCTTTGCGGAGGTTCGGGTCATCCCGCCGCAGATAATGATGCTCCATCAGCGGAGTGAGCGCGACGATCCATCCATCTTGCCGCACTTCCTCCACCCGCCAGTATTTGTTGGTCAGATAATAGTAGAGTTCGCCGCGTTCGGCCGGATGGATGTCGCGTGCCTCCGGGCCGGGACAGGTCGAGGTCTCGACCATCCGATAGACAATCGGAGCGCCGGCGTGAAATTTCCCCCGGAAGATATGCCCGCCAAACGAAAGGTAGCCTCGCCCGACCAGCGTACCGATCAATGCCGGGAGAGCGACCAGGATCACCAGAAGCAACAAGCCGAGCATCCTAACCTTTCAGCATGGCGTATGCCGGGCGAGAAACGATCCCACAGTTCGCTCCGGTCCACCCGTCGCGCCCGATTGCGCCGACTGGCCGCTGGGATTGGCGGTTGAACCTTTCGCACCTAACGTCGACTTTCGCTCCTTTCTCCATGCGCATCCTTTCCGGCATCCAACCCAGCGGCGTCCTCCACATCGGCAACTATTTTGGCATGATGCGGCCCGCCATCGCGCTCCAAGCTGAGGGTGAGGCGCTTTACTTCATCGCCGATTATCATGCCCTCACGAGCCTGCGCGATCCGCGCGCCCTACGGGAAAATTCGCGCCGAGTGGCGCTCGATTTCCTCGCCTGTGGACTTGATCCGGAGCGGGCCGCACTCTTCCGCCAATCCGATGTGCCGCAGGTAACTGAGCTGGCCTGGATTCTCAGCACCATAACGCCGATGGGATTGCTGGAGCGGGCTCATTCTTATAAGGACAAAGTCGCACGCGGCCTCCCCGCTTCGAGCGGCCTCTTTGCCTACCCGGTCCTGATGGCGTCCGACATTCTGATCTACGACAGCGACATTGTGCCGGTCGGGCGCGACCAAAAACAGCATCTCGAATTGACGCGCGATATCGCGATCAAGATGAACGAGACCTTCGGAGAAATCTTGAAACTGCCCGAGCCGCGGATTCATGCCGAGACGGCAACGGTGCCGGGCCTCGACGGCCAGAAGATGAGCAAGAGTTATGGCAATACGATCGACATTTTCGCTGAAGAAAAAGAGATGCGGAAGCGGGTCATGAGCATCGTGACCGATTCGACGCCGGTCGAGGCGCGGAAGGATCCTGCTGCGTCGTCGATTTTTCAGCTTTTCTCTCTCGTCGCTACGCCGGAGGAAGTGGCAGCGATGGGCGAGGCCTTCGAGAAAGGCGGGACCGGCTACGGCGCTTTCAAGAAGCAACTTTTCGCGCGACTCTGGGAGTTTTTCGCGCCGATGCGGCAACGGCGGAATGAAATTCTCGCCCAGGCCGGTTACATCGACGAAGTGCTGACCAAAGGAGCGGCGCACGCGAACGCCATCGCGAATGAAGTGATGGCGCGAGTGCGCAGCGCGGTCGGTCTTCGTTAGTCGAGGGTCGCTTGTGCCTGGAGCGCGGTCCGAACACGCACATTTTCCTTCAACTCCGCAAAGATGAGACGACCGGCTCCGGTTTGCAGCGCGCTCGAGACGACCACAGTCGCAACCCGCCCGATATGAGGTCGACCTTGGTTGACCACGATCATCGTCCCATCTGGCAGATAACCGATGCCCTGATGCGGGTCGCGGCCTTCTTTGACGAGGTTCAATTCCAGTTCGTCGCCCGGCACCACCACCGGTCGCAGGGCGCGGGAGAGGTCGTTCAGATTGAGCACCGGCACTTGCTGCAACCGCGCCACCTGGCCCAGCGCCTGATCGTTCGTCAGCAGACGCGCCTGGAGGACCTGCGCCACGCGTACGAGCCGGGCATCGGTCGGCAGATCGCTGTCGTCGAGGCCGCTGTCGTGGATCGTTAGGTTGATCTCACGAGAGCGCTGCAGTTGATTCAAGATGTCGAGGCCGCGGCGGCCACGTTCCCGTTTAATCCCATCGTTCGAATCGGCCAACCGTTGCAATTCGCCGAGGACGAAACGCGGCACAATAAGCGAACGACTGAGAAAGCCAGTCGCGCAAAGATCGGCGATCCGCCCATCGATGATGATGTTGGTGTCGATGACGAGCGGCTCATGCTGGGTGGTCTCGCGGGCAAAACGGACATACGGAATGATGAGGGAAAATTCATCACGGTTGCTCCGCATTGCGAGCATGGTGCCGAGGTAGCCAAACGCGCAGTAGACCACCAATCGCACGATCCACTGCGTCTCGTCGGATTGGTAACGCAGAACCTGCGAAGCGAGGAGCAGGTTGGCGAAAAAAAGGCCGAGGAGCAATCCGAGGGTCGCGGAGGAAAAGGCGCGCAGGGAGAGACCTTTGAGGAGCCGATCGACGAGAACGAGAATCAACCCGAAAACCAAACCGATAACCAGGCCGGAGACGGCGTTGTCCTGCGCCTCAGCGGAGATAAGCGAACCAACCGCTCCGCAAAAGGTGAGGAAGAGCACCCGCAGAAGATTAACGGTCAGCTGCGGAGTCATTTCGGCCTAACGACTTGAGGGGCGGCGCGGCGGAGGACTGTTTTGCGGCGGCGGCGGCGATACTTTGGCTGCGCTGTCGCGATAAAAGAGGACACCGTGGCTGCGAAGGTTGCTGACGAGAGCACGAAGGTTGTTAGCCACTTCCTCGTTTGTAAGCAACATCGCGAGCAATCCGTCCCCAGACGTGGCTTCTTTCATGACCAGCCCGGCGGCTTGGAGCGTCTTCCTTGCGTCGCCCACCGCGAGCTGCAACTTGTCCGCCGCCTCCTTTGCCGAACCCATGGTGCCATCGGCTTTCTCGAGCACACCGTCGAACTTTTTCGATGATTCAGAAAGGGACGCCGTGGTCTTGCCCAGATTGTCAAAGGTCTCCTTAAGATGATCCATGTTCGCCGGTGAAAGGGCCTGGTCGTTCAGCCGGCTGACCGTGGTGTCGATCTTCGCGATCGTCCCGCGCAGCTCCTTGATTAGGGCGGTGCCTTCTTTTGTAATATCGGAAAACCCCTGCTCGCGTGTTCCTTCAATCTGCGCACCCTTCGCAATGGAGGCCGTCGGTTTCCCGGCTGGCGGGGTGACCGCGACAAAACGATCACCCAGCAAACCCGTGCTGCCTATCGTGAAAGAGCTCCCGGCCGGAACCCGCACGTAATCGTAAATGCGCAATTGCACGTCCACTCCGCGACCGGAAGTCACGAGCCGCGGCGGTTCCGACACACGCCCGACTTTCGCGCCGCCGAGCAGAACATCGGAGCCTTTGAGCAATCCACTCGCATCATCGAAATGGACCGTGAGACCGTAGTAGGTTTTGATCCCTTCGCCGAGCCGTCCAAATTGCACAACCAGCGCCGCGAGAATCGCCAGCCCAACGGCGACGAAGATCCCCACCTTCAATTCCAATCCACGATCCTGTTCGTTCATCTCATTAGTCCGCGCCGGAGGCACGCCCGATCAAAAAATCCTGGATGAGCGGATCGGGCGAGGCGCGAATTTCCGCTGGGGTGCCATAAAAGTAAATGCGGCCTTCGTGCAGATAGGCAATGTAATCGCCGACGTGGAAGGCGTTTTTCATGTCGTGCGTCACGACCACGCTCGTCACGCGGTAGCGTTCCTGCAGCCGACGAATCAAATGGTTGATGCTGTCGGAAACAACCGGATCCAGTCCGGCGGTTGGTTCGTCGTAGAGAATGCAGGAGGGTCGATTGATGATAGCGCGCGCGAGACCGACCCGCTTCTTCATCCCGCCGCTCAGGTTGACCGGCATTTTTTTCTCCTGCCCTTCGAGCTCGATCACCTCGAGCATCTCGGCAATCTTTTGTTCGATCACGCGCTGATCGCGCTCCCCTGCTTCGCGCAATGGAAACGCGATGTTTTCCTCAACCGTCATCGAATCGAAGAGAGCGCTGCCTTGAAAGAGGATGCCAACCTTGCGCCGAACTCCCGCAAGATCCCGCTCACTGAGTTCGACAATGTTCTGGCCGTCGATCCAGATTTCTCCCACGTCGGGTCGCATCAGGCCGATGAGGTTTTTGAGCAGGACGCTCTTACCTCCGCCGCTGCGCCCGATGATCACGAGCGTGTCCCCAGTCGCGAGGTGCAGGTCGACACCGCGCAAAATTTCCTGTGCACCGATGTGTTTTTCGAGTCCTCGCACGGCGATCATGGGCGAGGAAGAGTTGAGAGAGGGAGAGGCGTCGGGCGGGCGGGAGCTTTCGACGGTCGGTGCTTCTCTCATTTCCTTCTTTCAGCTCTCAACTCTCAACCCACAACTTTCCCTTACTACCAACCGGCCGGGAAAATGATGTTTAACATCATCGTTAGGAAAAAATTCGAAATCAAAATCGCGAGCGACGAATTAACGACCGCTTCGGTCGTCGCCCGTCCCACGCCGACCGCGCCCTCGCGGCTGTTCAATCCTTTGTGGCAGCTGATAAACACAATCAGGATGGCGAAACAAAATCCTTTCGTCAGGCCCATGATAATATCGCGCGTCGTGGTCCAGCGCTCCATGTTCGCCAGGTAATACGGCCCGCTGATTCCGAGCAAATCGACTGAGACAAAATAGGAGGTTACGAGTCCGAAGGCGATGCATTCGGCAACGAGCAGCGGCATCGAAAACATCATCGCGAGCATTCGCGGCACGACCAGATAATCGACCGGATGCACCGCGAGCGCGCGTAAGGCATCGATTTGTTCGGTCACTTTCATGGTGCCGATTTCGGCCGACATCGCCGCACCGACCCGGCCAGTCACCATCAGTCCGGTCAGGACGGGGCCGAGTTCGCGAAAGAGTGCGGCCGAGACGACCGCACCGACGCCGGAAGCGACGCCCAGTTTATTAAACTGGAAGTAAGTTTGAGCGGCGAAGACCGCGCCGGTAAATCCACCGGTAATGACGACCACCAGTTGTGAGTGCAACCCGATATCGACCATCTGTCGCAGGAACAACCGCCACCGCATCCGGCGGGTAACTGCAGATCGCATCGCCTCGGCCGCGAGAACTACCAGTTCGCCGAGATAGACAAAAAACGAGAGAACAACCGCGCCGATGCCGGTCAAGAAGCGGGAAATCATGTGATTTCAATCCGGCGCCAGGGCGCGCAGTGCGCCCGGCGGATCAGGCATTAAGCAGTCGCGTCTTGGAACGCGGCCGCAATTCTGGCGGCATCGCATCGACGAAACGCGGCTCCCATTCGAGCGTGGGAAGAACGTTGAGAGTTTCGCGCAAGCCGACCGCATAGGCTTCCAGTTCGATCATATTTGAGGAAGGGCAGTCTAACCACCCTGCGAAGGCGATGCAAAAGTGAATTGCTCAGGCGCGATTGAAGCTTCTCATCACGAGCCGCGGAGACGGCGAGGGACCTTGCAATTGCAAGAGACGCTTTCTGCCGCCGGGGAAGCCCAATTGCAACTGTGAGATCCTTCGTTTTGCTCGGGATGACAGGCGGAGATTGCCCCTCGTAACGATTTCCGCTCATTTGTCGCTGATGAAACTTCGCGCGCTTGGAATTCTGATCGTTATTCTCAGATCCCTCGGCGGCTGCCAGACCCGCCTAACGGGATGGAACAAGCACGGCTCGCCACGGCGCAGAAAATCCAGGCCGAACCACCGGGTGATTATTTTATCGGGCGCCGTTATTTCAAACCGGAGTTTCACTTTTGGGGCTACGTACGCCGACCGGGCCAGCCCTGGAGCGCCGGACAGCTCGTCGTCTTGAACGAAAACCGGAAGCTCGCGCCGGACCGCAAACAGCAGAACATCGGAAGCGACAACAACTACGAGTACAAACTTCGCGGCTACTTCAGTGGCGACAAAGTCTATGAACTGGTCAGCAATCGCTTTTTGGCGGAGTTCGTCCTGCAAAACTACGAATTGATTTCGACGAATCCGCCACCCATTTTCAGAAGCCAGTTCCGCGGTCGGCAGGACAATCGTCTCGAGGTCGAGCAGCCAGAATGAACCAGGTTCACGCCAGGCCGGAACAAAGCTGCCTGCAGTTCGTTGCGGGTTGAGGGAAGCTGCGATAGAAGAAGCCGTCCACCGCTGTCCATGAAATCTCGCCTTTTCCAGTCCCTCGTGGTCGGCCTTTGCTTCCTCGCCGGCTGCGAGACGATGCCGGAAGGTATTCAGGAGGCAAGGCTCGCCGCGTTTCAGCGAATCCAGGCCGAGCCGCCGGGCAACTACTTCATCGGACGACGCTATTACAAACAGAATTTTCACTTTTGGGGCTACATCCGCCGACCCGGTCAGCCCTGGAGCACCGCGCAACTAGTGATGTTGAACGAAAATAAGAAGCTCGCGCCGGACCGCGAACAAATAAACTTCGGCTTTGACAACAACTATGAGTACAAGCTCTATGGCCACTTCAGCGGCGACACTGTGTATGAGCCGGCGAGCAACGGCGTCTATCCGGAATTCATCCTGACTGGTTACGAGCTGATCTCGACCAGCCCCTCTCCGATTTTCAAAAGCCAATTTAGCGGCTCGCGTGCAGACCAATATCAAATCGAAAAGCCGGAATAGCCGGCAGGCGACCGGCCTAACGACGCCTCCTGCAAACGCCTTCCTCAGGGAGGCGCCGAGGTTGCTGCCACGCTTTGCAGGGCGAGGCGTCTCCAGCTGGCGCGGCGATGAAGGATAAACTTGTCGAGGAGTTTCTCGGCTTCCTTGAAGTCGAACGCAACGCTTCGCCGCGCACCCTGCGGATCTATCGCGACGCACTGCGCGATTTTCGCGGGCAAACCAACGCAACGAGCTGGCGCCAGTGCAGGGCGCAGCACTTTCGCGATTACCTCTTCGACCTGATGAAGCGGAAACAGGCGCGCTCCTACATCCGGCTGCAGTTCTCCGCCCTGCGTAGCTTCTATCGCTTCCTCGTCGCGCGGAACCACCTAACGAAAGATCCGGTACGTGAGATTCAGCTCCCGAAAGCCGAGAAAAAGCTGCCGCTCGTCTTGACCCAGAGGCAGATCGACGAACTCCTCGCCGCTCCGCTCCAGGTGAAAAAGCCGAAGAGCGCTCCGGTCTGGATGCCCCAGCGCGATACCGCGATCATGGAGGTTTTTTACAGCAGCGGACTACGCCTGGCCGAGCTCGCCTCGCTGAACGTGAGCGATCTCGACATCTACACGGAGTCTGTGCGGGTGCTCGGCAAGGGGCGAAAGGAGCGCGTTTGTCCGGTCGGCGCGCCGGCGCTCCAAGCGGTATCACGTTATCGCGCTGCGGCTAACGTGCACAGCGGCGCGCTTTTTCTCAACAAAGGACGCCGGCGCATTTCGCCACGCTCGATCTGGCTGATTTTGAAACGCTACCTCCGGCATACTTCTATTCCGATTGCGCTCAGCCCGCACAAGCTGCGGCATAGCTTCGCCACCCACCTCCTCGATAACGGGGCAGATTTGCGCAGCGTGCAGGCGTTGTTAGGCCACGCCAGTCTTTCGACGACGCAAATCTATACGCACGTCACGACCGAGCGCTTGAAGAGGGCTTACGCCGAGGCGCATCCGAGGGCGTAACGCACGCTTCCAGCGTGCCGCGTCGAGCGGGCATCTTGCCAGACATTTTCAGATCTTCTCCGAGGAAGACGCTCGACCCGACAGCTAAGATGGCCGCGTTACGATGCGTTTGCCGCGGCGTTGTTGTGCGGTTCGGCGACGTTGAAAACGAGTTTTCCGTTTTCCACTGTCACGTGCACCAGATCGCCCGCTTTCACATTGCCTTTGAGAAGCTCTTCCGCGAGCGGATCCTCGAGATAACGCTCCACGGCCCGCCGCATCGGCCGCGCGCCGTAAGTCGGATCGTAGCCTTTTTCGATCACGAACTCGTGGGCCGCATCATCGAGCGCAATTTCGATTTCTTTCAGCTGCAAGCGGCGCTTCACCTTGTTCACTTCGAGGTCGACGATCTTCATCAGGTCGGGCTTCCCGAGGGTATGGAAAACGATGATTTCATCGAGCCGGTTCAGGAATTCCGGCTTAAAAACGCGCTTTGTTTCCTCGAGAATTTTGTCCCGCATCACATCGTAGTTCGCCTCGTCGCGCGGCGCACCGAAACCCATCGTCGTCTGACGCTTGATCAACTCGGCGCCGACGTTGGATGTCATGATGATAATTGTGTTGCGGAAATCGATTTTTCGGCCTAACGAATCAGTGATTTTTCCTTCCTCCAAAATTTGGAGCAAGAGGTGCATCACATCGGGATGCGCTTTTTCGATTTCGTCGAAGAGCACGACCGAGTAGGGCCGGCGCCTGACAGCTTCGGAAAGCTGCCCGCCTTCTTCGTAGCCGACGTAGCCGGGAGGCGAGCCGATCAGGCGCGAGGCGGTGAATTTCTCCATGTACTCCGACATGTCGATCTGGATGAGCGCGTCGGAATCGCCAAACATGAATTCAGCCAGAGTGCGAGCAAGGAAGGTTTTGCCAACACCGGTCGGGCCGAGAAATACGAATGAGCCGATCGGGCGTTTCGGGTCCTTCAGGTCGGCGCGGGAACGGCGGAGCGCCTTGCTGATGGCGCCGACCGCTTCATCCTGGCCAATGACGCGTTGTTTGATGTCGGCTTCCATTGCGAGGAGCTTCGCGGTTTCCTTTTGCTCCATCTTCTGGAGCGGTACCCCGGTCACCTTCGAGATGATGTGCATCATGTCCTCGGCCGTCACGAGCACCTGTTTCTCCTCGCGCTCCTCGCGCCATTCGCCAAGGATGCGCTCCAATTTTTCCTTGGCCTGCTTTTCCTTGTCGCGTAGCGCGGCGGCTTTTTCGAAATCCTGCGCCTTGATCGCGGCTTCTTTTTCGACGCGGATTTCTTCGATCTCCTTTTCGATTTCCTTGACGTCGGGCGGCCGCGTCATGGCGTTGATGCGCGCCCGCGCACCGGCCTCGTCCATCACGTCGATCGCCTTGTCCGGCAAAAACCGGCCAGTGATGTAACGCTCGGAAAGTTTGACCGCCTGTTCGAGGGCTTCATCGGTCAGCTTGGCTTTGTGATGCGCCTCGTACTTCGGACGCAGCCCTTTTAGAATGAGGATCGCTTCATCGATTGTCGGCGCTTCCACTTTGACGGTCTGAAAGCGACGTTCCAGCGCCGCGTCTTTTTCGATGTACTTGCGATATTCGTTAAGGGTGGTCGCCCCGACACACTGCAGTTCGCCCCGGCTAAGCGCCGGCTTGATAATGTTCGAGGCATCCATCGCGCCTTCAGCCGAACCCGCGCCGACAATCGTGTGCAGCTCATCGATGAAAAGAATGACGTTTTTCGAGCGCCGAATCTCGTCCATGACCGCTTTGATTCGTTCCTCGAATTGTCCGCGATACTTGGTGCCGGCGACCATCAACGCGAGGTCGAGGGTGATGACCTTTTTGTCACGCAAAAGCTCTGGCACATTGCCATTCGCGATTTCCTGGGCGAGCCCTTCGACGATCGCGGTTTTTCCAACTCCGGCTTCGCCTAACAATACTGGATTGTTTTTCGTTCGGCGGCAAAGCACCTGGATGACGCGCTCGATTTCGTTATGCCGTCCGATGACCGGATCGAGCTCGCTCTTTTTCGCAAGATCCGTCAGATCTCGGCCAAAGGCGCGAAGCGCCGGTGTCTTGACGTCTTTCTTCGACGGCTCGCCCGTCGCGCCCAGTTCCGGATCGTTTTCCGGCGGCGTAAAATTCGGATCGAGTTCTTTCAGTATTTCGTTACGGGTTCGCTCGATATCGACCTCAAGGCTCTTCAGAACGCGAGCCGCGACGCCTTCGCCCTCGCGGAGCAGGCCAAGCAGGATATGCTCCGTGCCGACGTAGGAATGGTTGAGGGCGCGCGCTTCCTTGCCAGCGAGCGCGAGCACTTTTTTGACTCGAGGCGTATAGGGGATGTTACCGACCATTTTCGTTTCCGGGCCGGAGCCGACTTGTTTTTCGACCTCCATTCGGACGGTTTCGAGGTCGAGCCCCATCTTTTGGAGGACGTTGACGGCGACGCCCTGGCCAAGCTTGATCAGCCCGAGCAGAAGATGCTCGGTCCCGACGTAATTGTGGTTGAAGCGATCCGCTTCCTTGCGTGCCAGAGCGAGAACCTGTTGTGCCCGAGGAGTAAAATTATTCATTATTATTGGACTCGGAAGGAGTCTCGTTGCCGGGCTCCGGCGCCACTTTACCCATATCAGGTTTCGGAAACAGTTTCAAACGACCGCGGATTATTTCGGCCCGCAGGAAGTCCCGCTCTTCGGCATTGAGCTTCTGTTGCGAGGTCTTTTGCAGGTGGGCCGGCTGCGTTTCAATGAAGAGCTCGTCGATCGGTAGACGCCGGGCTTCCGGGAATGCCCCGAGGTCCACGCCGAGTTTCATGATCGAAAGCAAATTGAGCGCTTCCTTCGAGGTCATCGCGTGCGCATAGGTAAGCACGCCGTATGCCCGGCCAATCTGGTCCCAGAGTGTGTCGGGCTTCTTTTGGATTAGCATCTGGCGCGCGTCGTGTTCTTTCTCGATGATCGTTTCGATCACTTTTGTCAGGCGAGCGATGATTTCGTCCTCCTTTTCGCCTAGCGTCGTCTGGTTCGAGATCTGAAAGAGGTTGCCCATCGCTTCGGTCCCCTCACCGTAAAGTCCGCGGACCGCGAGCCCGATTTTGTTGACCGCCTGGATGACCTGGTTGATTAAGTCGCTTAGGACGAGGCCGGGCAAATGGAGCATTGCCGAAGCGCGCATGCCAGTGCCGACGTTTGTCGGGCAAGCCGTAAGATACCCGAGACGTTGATCGTAGGCGATGTCGAGTTTGCCTTCGAGAGTGCTGTCAACTTTGTCGACCAGTTTGAACGCGCTTTTCAATTGCAATCCCGAGCGAATCGATTGCATCCGGAGATGATCTTCCTCGTTAATCATGATGCTAAGCGTTTGCTTGCGATTCATGATGACCGCACTGCCAATGCCTTTGGCGGCGTGCTCGCGACTGATGAGATGGCGCTCGACGAGCACTTGTTTTTCGAGCGCGGAAAGATCCTGAAGCAGTTCGGAAAATGAATCCTGCATTTCCGTGAGCTCTTCCACCTGCGGCTTGATCTGTTCGAGAATTTGAGTGCGCTCCGCCTTTTTCGCCCACCCGGGAAAAGCGCGGTGGCGCAAATTCCGCGCGAGCCGGACGCGGCTGCTCACTACAACCTGGTGATGCGGACCTTCGCCGCGCAGCCATTCACCGGCGCTCGACATGACCTGTGAGAATTTCATCGTCAGCTTGCCATCTCGTGTTCGAGTTGCTTGATTTGATCGCGCAAGGTCGCGGCAGTCTCGTAATTTTCTTCGGCGACGGCTTTCTCGAGATGGTCGTTCAGGGCGCGCATCTTATCGGTCAGCTGCATCTGGCGGGCGGCGCGTTCCGGTAATTTGCCGACATGCTCGACGCCCTTGTGCATCGCCTTGAGCAACGTCCCGAGACCTTCCGAAAATGTATCGTAACAGGCACTGCACCCGAGCCGACCGGTCTTTTTGAAATCCGCCTGGGTGAAGCCGCAGACCGGGCATTTCTGGGTCGGCCCACCCTTCTCAATCTCCTCGGCCGCACCGATGCCTAACAATAAATCGGCAAGGGCGAAGCCGGTCGGATCCTGCACGCCCTTTTCCTTCGAGCAGGCATCGCAAAGGTTTACCTTCTGCATTTTCCCCTCGAGAATCTGCGTCAGAAAAACCGTCGCATCATTGCATTTACAAACGTCGCACAGCATGTCTGATCAATTAGACCACAAAGTGGCATAAAGATTCAACTGGCAGCTCACCAGTGGCGCCACTTCGATTCTTTCCGACACGCGTTCTGTCACTCCGAAAAAATCGGCGTCCCACTCTCGCGCGTCAACTCGCGAAAGCGAGCGATCGTCCGGTTCGTGATCTCACCCGGTTTTCCATTTCCGATGGTGCGACCGTCCACCTTAATCATCGGAACGACTTCCGCCGCGGTGCCTGTGAGGAAGGCCTCGTCCGCGATGTAGAGATCGTGGCGCGTCAGTTCCGGCTCGGAAATCTTGATCCCGAGCTCCGCGGCGATGTCGAAAACGACGGAACGGGTGATGCCGCGCAACGCCCCGGCGGTAATGGGCGGCGTCATGATCTGGCCACGCTTCACGACGAACACATTGTCGGCCGTACACTCCGCGATATTGCCAGCGTCGTTCAGCATGAGCGCTTCATCGGCGTTGGAGAGGTTCGCTTCGATCCGGGCGAGGACATTGTTGAGATAATTCAACGACTTAATCGCGGGATTCAAAGTCGCCGATCCCATGCGCCGGGTAGGCACGGTGACGACCGTTAGGCCGCGCTCGTAGAGTTCCTCCGGATAAAGCGCGATGGTCGTGGCGATGATGATGATGCTCGGCCGCTTACATTGCGCCGGGTTGAGGCCGAGATTGCCGACGCCGCGGGTTACGATCAGACGCACGTAACCGTCGCGCAGATCGTTTTGCCGGATGGTTTCGAGCAGTGCCTCGTTCATTTCCTGGCGCGAGATGGGGATGTCGAGACAGATTGAGCGGGCCGATTCCCAAAGCCGCTCCATGTGCTCCTCCATCCGAAAGACGCGGCCATTGTAAAAGCGGATGCCTTCAAAAATGCCATCGCCATAGAGAAGACCGTGATCGAAGACCGAAACCTTGGCGTCGGCCTGGTCGAAGAATTCACCGTCGACGAAAATTTGAAGGGACTTGTTCGCGGAAGTTTTCACCGCCGCTTTGAGCACGGAATCGGATTTGATGGAAGGCGTCGCGACGGCGGTAGTGGCTTCAGCGTCTTTGGTGAGCATGAAAAAACTTCCGGTGATTCCAAAGGCAATTCAAGCGGAGAATCGATCCGCGTTCCCAAGGGATATCAGGCAGCCATGATCGCAGCGTGAGGCCGCTGATCGGGCGCTCGGCGACCCTCTGCTCTTGTGTACAGCAAAGCAGCTTCACCCTTTCGAGGGAAGCTGCTCCGTGATTCGAACTGCTACGGTCGCTCGCAAGGGCCGGGGCCCACGCCGTCGCCGACGAGACCCGAGACCTCGACGGTGTACGTTGAACCCGGCGGCTGAGCGGCGTTCGCCTCTTCCACTACGACTACCAGCGTCTGATTGGCCGGCACATCCACCGAGAAGCTATTGACGGTGTTGGGACTGGCGCCGGGATCACCAAGATAATTGATGCAGATATTATCTGTCATTCCCGGCACAGGAGGGACATAGGAGTTCAGGTAGGCGACTGGAATGATGTTGCCAGGCGCCCCGCCGCCGGTCGCCGTGGTCGTGATCGTCGCACAAGCCGCGCCCGTTCCATTCGGGAAGGTCAGGACATCGTAGCGCCGATCCGATGTTGGAAGTAAGACGCCCGGGCAGGCTTTGGCCGTTCCGCAACTGCTGACGAGGCCATTCCGGCCCAGGCGACCTTCCTGGACAGTGTCACTGTCATCCAAGGTGCCGTTCACCGTCGCGGGCG
>Ga0207701_10004919_pt1 | contig 13506 bp, 9 predicted proteins | sample KBSSwiSSwithPhiX_FD_184294 | JGI IMG/M metagenome (GOLD analysis project Ga0207701, IMG submission 184294) | Switchgrass rhizosphere bulk soil microbial communities from Kellogg Biological Station, Michigan, USA, with PhiX - S5 (SPAdes) (version 2) | ecosystem: Environmental > Terrestrial > Soil... | reverse complement strand
GAGCGGGTGGAGCGGCCACCGGCGCGTGGACCGGCGGCGCGCCGGCGGGCGGTGAGGGGTCGGGCGCGGTCTCGGTCAACGGCGGCGCGGGATGGCGGCGCGAGATCAGGAGCACCACCGCCGCCAGCCCGACGGCGATCAGCAGGTACCAGCGATGGTGGCGACGGATCATGGGCGTGGCTCATCGAGAATGTTGTCGCCTGAGCCGACCTTTCTCAAGCAGCGAATCGCGCGCGGGGCGCGACCGCCGGCCCCTCACCCGCTCACACCACGTCGGCGGCTTCGGGGTCGAAGGTGGTGCGGTAGGCCGCGCGCAGGTGCACGCGGCGCTCCAGGTCGCGGATCACGATGGCGCCGACGTCGATCCCGTACAGCTCGTGGATCGAGTGGATGCCGCCGGGGGTGAAGACGTTGAGCTCCAGGATCTTGTCGCCGACGATGTCGACGCCGACGAAGTACAAGCCGTCCGCCAGCAGCTTGGGGCGCAAGATGTCGCAGATGCGCGCCTCGACCGGGCCGAGCTCGCAGGGCCCGCGGGTGGCGCGGTTCTCGGGTGGGCCGCCGTTCTTGCCGACCATCGGGCGGCGCCGGTAGATCGCCACCCGCTTGCCATCACGGATGGGCTCGGCGTTCAGCAGCAGAAGCCGCTTCTCGCCCTGCTCGATCTCGGGCAGGTACTCCTGGGCGATGGCGTAGCCGTCCTTGGTGACCGCCGTGATCATCTGGTTGATGTTGGCGACCTGCCGGCGGCGCAGGTAGAAGACGTTCTCCCCGCCCCGCGGCGACAGCGGCTTCAGCACGGCCGGTCCGTCCAGCGCGCGCAGGAAGTCCTTGAGCCGCTTCTTGGAACGCGACACCAGGGTCTTGGTGCGCACGTCGGCCGGGAAATCCGCCAGGTACATCCGGCTGCCGGCGCGTCGCAGACCCTCCGGGTCGTTCACCACCAGGGTGCCCGCCAGCCGCAAGCGCCAGCCGAAGTCGATCAGCGGCGCCGCCGGCCGCCCCACGCTCTCGCGGATGGGGTTGTAGCGCAGCAGCACCACGTCGAAGCTGCCCAGGGTGTCCTCCTCCTCGACCGCGTCGTCGGAGGCCAGCGCGCGCGCGTAATCGGCGGGCGTGGCGTAGTCGCCGGCGCGCACGCGCGTCGTGGTCGCCAGCACGTTGTTGTCGTCGAGGAAGGACAGGTTCTCGACCGAGGCGAAGCGCACGTCGTGCCCGCGCCGGTGCGCGGCCAGCGCCAGGTAGATCCCGGCGAAGGTCGGCTGCTGATCCCGGACGTCGGCGACGACGAAGCAGATGCGCATGGCGTTCAGCTCGACGACGACGAGGACGACGATGACGGGGAAGACGAGGGGGGCGGCGCCGGCGCCGACGGCGGGCTGGTGGGCCGGAAGGCGTCGCGGTACCGCCCCAGGATCGCCCACAACCGGTCCAGCGGCAGCCCGGGCGCGACGTGATTGGACTGGCCGCGCATCTCACCCGCCATGCACAGCGAGTTGATGATGGCCTCCTCGGTGCACTCGACCACGGCCTCGTAAAGGTTGTCGCAGGCGCTGTCCAGCAGCACCTCGATGGTCGCGGTCATGCGCGAGGTCACCCGCGGCACCTTGTTGGCGGTCGAGAAGCCCACGATGATCTCGCCCGATCCGTGGGCCGCGAACGAGCCGATGCGCCCGATGCCCAGCGCGGCGCGCTTGCACAGGCGCACCAGCTGCGACGACAGCAGCGGCGCATCGGTGGCGATGACGGTGATGATCGACCCGGCGTTGGTGATGCGGCGGTCCTGGCTGAACTCGGGCTCCAGCAGCTCGCCCACCGGCGCCCCGTCGACGCGCAACGAGCGCATCACCCCGAAGTTGGACTGCACCAGCACGCCCAGGGTGTACTCGCCCGCCTCCGACCCGACCCGGCGCGAGCTGGTGCCGATGCCGGCCTTGAAGTCGCAGGTCACCAGGCCGGTGCCGGCGCCGACCGAGCCCTCGGCGACGCGCCCGCTGGCCGCCTGCTCGATGGCCCGGTAGACGTGCTCGGAGCGCACGTGGCGCCCCACCGCGTCGTTGAGCCAGGAGTCGTCGCACTCGCCGACCAGCGGGATAACCACGTCCTCGTCGGTGCCGATCTTGGGAAAGCGCTTGGTCATCCACTTGACCGCGGCGTCGGAGACCTTGCCCACCGCCATGGTGTTGGTGAGCAGGATCGGCGTTTCCAGCAGGCCCCACTCGACGACCTGGGTCAGTCCCGACACCTCGCCGGCGCCGTTGAGCACGAAGCTGCCGGCCAGCACCCGATCCACGAAGACGTCGGGGTGAGGAAGGATCGCGGTCACGCCGGTGCGCACCGGCCCCTTGCCCACTTCCAGCGGCCCGTCGCCCTGAATGATGGTGGTGTGGCCGACCCGCACGCCGGCGACGTCGGTGATCGCGTTCCAGGTGCCTACCGGAAAACGCCCGATGCCGAACCCCAGATCGCGAAGGCGGACTCTCATTCCACCGGTGGCGCGGATGCGGGCGCCGCGGCCGCGGCGGCGCCGGTTCCGGCGCTGCCGCCGCCGTTCGCCGACGGCGCCGGGGTGGCGCCGCCGTTGGCGTTGCCGTTACCGTTGCCGCCGGGGGCGGCTCCGCCGCCCGCGCTCACGGCGGTGCGCGCCTCCCGCCGTTTCTCGCGCAGGCGCTTGAGCCCGCCCTCCAGGATCTCACCGATCAAGGTGCGGTACTCGATGCCGGCGGCCTTGGCGATCAGGCACAGGTCGGAGTAGCCGGGCGTCAGCCCGGGCAGCGGGTTGACTTCGATCACGTACAGCTCGCCCTTGGCGGTCATGCGCAGATCGACGCGCGAGACGTCCCGGCAGTCCAGCGCGGCGAAGGTCTCGCGGGTGACCCGCTCGATGGCCTTGAGCTCGGCGGGCGACAGCTCGGCCGGGCATTGATAGGAGACGTGCTTCTCCCACTCCTGCTTGATCTGAAAGTCGTAGACCGGACGCTGGTTGCTCTTGTCCTTGAACAGGATCTCCATGGGCGGCAGCACCCGCGGGCGCCGGTCGCCGAGCAGACCGACCGTGAACTCGCGCCCGGGGATGTAGACCTCGATCAGCGCGGGTTGCCGGTAGCGATCGATGAGCTCGCGCACCACCGCGCGCAGCGCGGCGTCGTCGTCGACCACCGAGGCGGAGGCGCTGACCCCCTTGGACGAGCCCTCCTGGTTGGGTTTGACGATCAGCGGGAACTTCAGCTTGGGCGACAGCCGCTCGCGCCCGGTCTCCATCAGCTGGAACTCGGCGGTCAGGATGCCGTGCTGCAGGAGCACCCGTTTCGACAGCGCCTTGTCGAGCGCGATCGACAGCGTGGCGGCGTCGGAGCCGGTGTAGGGAATGCCCATGAGCTCGCACAGCGCCGGCACCGCGGCCTCGCGGTTGCGGCCCGCGACGCCCTCGGCGATGTTGAACACCAGATCGACCGGTGTCTCCATCAGCTGGCGCGGCAGCTCGGCCGTGGCCTCGAACGGCAGCACCTGGTGGCCGTAGCTCTCCAGCGCCTCGCGGATGGCGTCGATGGTCTCGGGCGCGTCGTACTCGGCCTCGGCGTCGTTGCCGCCCTTGGTATCGACCCGCTTGACGTTGAAGGTGAAGCCGATGCGCAGGGGATCGGCCGGACGGCGCTTGCGCGCGCCCGATTTGATCACCAGCCCTTGCCGGCGCGCCGCGCTGGTCACCACCGCGCCCAGCGCCTCGGCGTAGTCCAGGCCTTCGCGCGCCGCCGCCGCGAAGGTGCTGGCGCCCCGCTCCAGCGACGGCAGCGCGTTGACCTCCAGCAAGTAGATGCGGCCATCCTCGCCCAGGCGGAAATCGATGCGGCCGAGATCGCGGATGCCCAGCGCGCGCACGGCGCTCTTGGAGATCGCGCGCAGCCGCGACACCACGTCACGCGGCAGGTCGGGCGGGCAGCGGACCTGCACCTTGCTGGACTCCGCCGACTTCAGCCGGTAGTCGTACAGGTTGAAGCGACTGCGCGCGGTCGGCTCGACCAGGTAGTCGACCGGCAACAGCACGCCCTCGTCGCCGCGGCCTTCGAGGAAGGGTACGGTGACGTCGCTGCCGGCCACGAACTCCTCGACCAGCACGCCGTTCGGGTACGAGCGCAGCGCGCGCGGCAACAGCTCGGCCAGCACGTTCGGGTCGCGCACCACCGCGTCGTCGCCGATCCCTTTCGACGATCCTTCGTAGTTGGGCTTGACGATCACCGGCAACGCCAGGCCCAGGGTTCCGGGATCCTTCATGCGTCGCAGGTCGTCCCCGGTGATCAATCGGCCGCGCGGGGTGTCGATGCCCAGCGGGCCCAGGACCAGCTTGGTCAGCCACTTGTCCAGCGTGACCGTCAGGACGTAGGCGTCCGATCCGGTGTAGGGAAATCCCAGCTCCTCGAACAGCGCCGGGTAGAAGGCCTCGCGCGCGCGCCCCCGGCGCCCCTCGGCGGTGTTGAAGATCAGGTCGGGCCCATAAGACTCGATGCGCGCCGCCAGCCGCGAAGCTGGTCCGGTGACCTCGATCTTCTCGACCTCGTGGCCGCCCGCGCGCAGCCCTTCGGCGATGGCGTCGACGGTCTCGGCGGAGTCGAACTCGGCCTCTTCTTCGCTGTCGGTCAGCCGCAGGTTGTGGGTGAATGCGATTCGCATGGGGGTGAATCCGTCCGCGACCAAAAGCGCGTGGCGGCTACCCTAACAGGATTCCGCCCCGACCGCTGAGCGCTTCCGCGACCTTCTCACCCAATTTTTTCAGGTCTTCGCTGGGGCGCACGATGAAGGCGTCCACCCCGGTCGCGAACGCCTCTTTCACCGATTCGTATGACGGGTACGCCGTGTAAAGCACCGAGGCGCAGTGGGGCAGCAAGCGCTGCGCGTGCTCGATCACCCGCAGCCCCGACACGCCCGGCAGGTGACGGTCGGCCAGCACCAGATCGTAGTGCTGGTGCTTGATCAGCGCCAGCGCTTCGTCGCCGTCCTTGGCCGAGGTCACGTGATAGACCTTGCCCAGGTAGTCGGCGATCAACGTGCGCCGCGCGCCCTCGATCTCGACCAGCAGCACCCGCCCGGAGCGGCCACCGGTGGTCGCCAGGCGCGGCCGCGCCAGCTGCTCGTCGCGCCGCGACAGCGCGCGCCTGATGCGAAAGCGCAGATCCTCGACGTCGTGGATCGGCTTTTCGATGTAGTCGTGCGCGCCGATGTCCAGCGCCTCCAGCGCCGAGTCGTAGGAGCTGTACCCGGTGATGAGCACGATCGCCGGCGCCGGCGCCAGCGTGCGCGCGGCGCGCAGCACGTCCAGGCCCGAGGCGCCGGGCAGGTTCTTGTCGGTCAGCACCAGGTCGAAGCGCCGGCGCTGCATGAGATCGATCGCCTCCTCGGCGGAGGCGGCCGTGGTCACCCGGTAGCCGCCCCGGCGCAGCGCCTCGCGCAGCACGGTCAACACCACCACCTCGTCGTCCACCACCAGCACCTCGTGGCCGGTCGGGATCACCGGCGTGCGCGTGCGCGGCACGGTGGCGGCCGCGATCAGGCGGACGTCGACGTCCTGGTGCAGGGTGGGGGGCGCGCGGTCGTTCTCGTCGTGGCTGAAGACGCCGAAGCGGGCCAGGGTCTCGATCATGCGGATCCCGATCGACTCGTGCCGCCGGCGCACGGCCGCCGAGGCCGCGACCCGGCCCAGCAGGCTGCTGGCGGCGGCGCGCGGCAGGTAGGCGCGCACGCCGCCGTAGACCGCGGTGCGCAGCCGGTCGGTGCTGGGCGCGTCGTCGACCAGCACCACCGCCGCGCCCGGTCCGCGCGCGCGCGCCTCGCCCAGCCGCAGGTCCAGGGTTTCGTCGGCGCCCAGTCCGACCACCACCGCGTCGGGCGGCGCGGCGGTCGCTGGCCGCGCGCCGGCGGCGCGCGCCAGGTCGGCGTCGCCCAGCACCAGTATCGTCGGGTCGGCCCGGGACTCGGCCGCCATCAGATCCAGGGCCGCCACCAGGTCAGGCGCCGACGACAGCAGATCCTGGCGCACTCCCGCAAAGGCGTTGACCACCAGCAGGCCGCGGGTGCGCGAGCGCCGGAATCCGGCCAGCCGCTTGACGTGCGCGCGCAACAGCGCGTCGACCTCGGGCAGCGGGCGGGGCAGCACCGCCGCGACCTCTCGACCAAGCGCGGCGGCGCATCGGTCGGGATCGCTCTCGGTGATCAGCACCAGGTCGGTGAAGGGGCGCAGCTCGCGCGAGGCCGCCAGCGGATCGCTGGTGGCGTCCTCGTCCAGGGTGACGAAGGCCAGGTCGAACGGCTCGTCGGCCAGGCGCGCCAGCGCCTCGCCCATGGAGCGCACCTCCAGCACGAACCCCTCGCTGGCCAGCGCGGCGCCGACCCGCTGCCGCTCGGCCGGATCCGGCAGCGCGACCAGGAATCGCTCTTGCCCACCCCGCGCGGCGTTGCGCAGGACATCCAGGTGCCGATTTGCCTGCTCGGACAGCGTCGGCTGCGTCGGCTGCGTCGGCAGCTTCGAATCGGAATCGGGATCGGACATGAAGCGTCGGGAATTCTACCCGCAAAATCGGGTTGGCTCGGCAACATCCCGCCGGCGCTGAACCGGGTCGCGCAGGCCCACATCCAGATCGGAATCCCGATCCGGACCCGAAATCCCTCGGTTTCTCTGGTCCTCCCTGTGAAGTTTCCGGTCCGAGATCTAACGGGTGCGCCGGCCGACGGGCCGTGTGACAATTGGGATGCCCGATGAGCGACCGCGATTTGGTGGTGCGCAAGCCCGAGGATGTCTCAGAGTGGGACGGGGCGACCGTCACCCGAGACGTGGCCTCCTCGGCGCCCCTGCACGACGGACCGGTGGCCTGGCTGGGCATCCAGCTGGATCGCGCGGTCGCGCGCTTTCTCGATCTGTTCGCGCGCCGGGGCTCGCTGGCCGAGGGCGAGCCGGCGGCGCTGACCCGCACCGGCGGCCCGCTGGCGCGCTGGATCTCGTTTCCGCGCGGCGTGCGGGTGGCCACCGCGGCCACCACCACCGTGGCGGCCGGCATGGCGGCCTGGGGCGTGCTGGCCATGGCCGGCAACGAGTTCGGCGTCGCGGTCGCGGCGGCGGCGGCGGCTACCGGGTTGTCGGCGGCCTCCGGGCCGCTGGGTGTGCGGCTGGCCAACCGCCTGCACCGGCTGATCGCCCGCCACCGCCGCCACCACGTGTCGCAGCTGCGCGCCATCGCCGATCGCAAGGCGGTCGCGGTGCGCGGGGTGGTGGTCTCGCGGCGCACGGCGGCATCGGCGCTGGCCGGCCGCGCCGCGGTCTGGTCACTGGCGCGCTTTCGCAAGGGCAGCTGGTTGTCGGCGGATTTTTTCCACGAGGTCGCGTTCGACTTCTTGCTCGACGACGGCACCGACGAGCCGATCTGGGTCGAGGTCGCGGGCGGCATGCTGCTGGATCCCTTCCCGGCCGACCAGCGCATGCAGTTCGGCAGCACCACCCTGCTCGAGCTGGATCATCCGTTTCTGACCCGCCTGCGCCTCGATGACCGCGAGGTGCGGGCCTCCGAGATCAACATCGCCGCCGGCGACGTGGTCGAGGTGGTGGGACGGCTGTCCCGGCGCCTGGACCCGACCGCGCCCTCCGACTCGGGCCGGGCGCCGCCGCACCGGCGCGTGCTGCGCTCGGGGACGCGGGTGCCGGTCATGGTCCGAAAGGTCGTCGAGCCCGATATGGATCTGTCGCGGGTGCGCCGCCTGCCCCCCAAGGGTCCCCCCGACACCACGCCTGGCGAGCCCCCGGTCCGAAAGTTCTAGGGCGCCCCAAGTTCGACCGTCACGTTGACCTTGACGTGGGCGTTGACGTGAACCTTGACGGCGACGGCGACGTGGACCTTGACCACGCCATTGACCTGGGCGTCGGCGTCGGCGATGCGTCCACGCCCAGGTCAAAGGCGGCGTCAAAGTCCACGTCGCCGTCGCCGTCAATGACCCCGTCAACGTCAACGTCAACGCCTACGTCAATGTGCGCATTCGGGCGGGGCGACGAATTGGCGGGCAGCTGCGAAAATTCCGAATAACCGTTATAGTGCGGCGAGTGCGTATGCTGAGCCGAACGCTGCTGGCGGTCGCGCTCCTGGCGGCGTCCCCAGCCGCCTGGGCCGGCGAGCTCGACCTGGGGCCCCAGGCGCGGGTTCTGGCGGGGGTGGTGGCGTGCGTGCCGGGCGCGCCGGCGCCGCCGGCGCGCTTCGACGCCAAGCTGCTCACGGCGCACTGCCGGCACATGGCGATGCTCGAGCGCTGGTGGCGCAAGCGCTGGCTGGCGCAGGCGCAGCCGTTTCTCGAGAAGGTGGTGCCGGCCGATTTGCCATCGCGGATCGTCTACCCGTTCGGCGGCGGCGATCTGCTGACCGCGCTGGTGACCTTTCCGCGCGCGAGCGAGATCACCACCCTGTCGCTCGAGCCGGCGGGCGACGCACGCTCGATCGACACCGTGGGCCCCGACGACCTCGACGAAGCGCTGTCCGACGTGCGGGTGCTGACCTCCAAGCTGTTTGCGGTCGCCCACTCCAAGACCAGCGTCATGCGCGAGATGGCCAAGGCCAAGTTCCCGGGCGAGCTGGCGCTGACCCTGATCGCGCTCAGCCTGAACGATCTCGAGCCAATCAGCGTGCGCTACTTCCGGATCGGACCCGGCGGCGAGCTCGCCTATCTGACCGAAGAAGAGCTGGCGCCCGGCGCGCCAACCACCACCGCGGCCGAGCGCGCCAGCCGTTTCGCCAACATCGAGATCGCCTTTCGCGCGCGCGGCGGCGCCGGCGAGACCCGGCTGTTCCGCCACATTTCGGCCAACCTGGACGACGTCCACCTGACCGCCGACCCCGCGGTGCTGCGCCACCTCGAGGCCAAGGGTCAGGTGACTGCCATCACCAAGGCGGCCAGCTACTTGCTGTGGTGGCGCAATTTCTCGGAGATTCGTGGTTATCTGCTGGGACACATGGCGTGGATGATCTCGGACAGCACCGGCATTCCCCCCGAGTACGCCAGCGCGGCTGGCTTCGAGCAGATCCCTTACGGTCACTTCGAGGGCCCGTTCCTCAAGGCGGCGCAGAAGACCAGCGAGGCGTTCCAGAAGGTGTGGGCGTCCAGCGCTGAATCGATCTCCTTCCGCTTCGGCTATCCCGACGTCGCGGGCAACTCGCACCTGCTCGTCACCCGCCACCCCAAACCCTGATCCGTGCGCCGCCAGCGCCTGCTCCCATCGCTGACGCTGACGCTGATCGCGACCGTGTCGACGCCCGCCCTTGCCAGCCCTGCCCCGACGGCGGCGCCCATCACCGAACCCGAGGCGGGCGGCCTGCACACCCGCGTGGTCACGCCGCACGGCCCGGTGCATCTGTTCCGGCCGGCGGGCTATCAGCGGCGCGGCGCCGGTCTGGTGATCTACGTGCACGGGCTTTACACCCGGGTCGATCAGGCCTGGCGGGAGCACCACCTGGCCGAGCAGTTCGCGGCCAGCGGGCTGAACGCGCTGTTCGTCGCGCCCGAGGCGCCCGAGGCGGCCGATGAAGAGCCGGCCTGGACCGATCTCGAGTCCCTGATCACCAGCGCGCTCGGCCGGGCACGCCTGCGGCGGCCGAGCGGACCGTTGCTGGCGGTGGGGCACTCGGGCGCCTACCGGACGCTGGCCCTGTGGCTGGACCACCCGGCGCTGCGCCACCTGATCCTGGTCGACGCCTTGTACGGCAACGGGCCAGAGTTCCGCGCCTGGCTGGAGGCCGATCGCGCGCACAAGATGACCCTGATCGTGAAGGGTACCGCGCGCTGGGCCGATCCCTTCGTGCGCTCCTTCCGGCGGGCCGTCACCAGGGCCGGCATCCCCGACTCGTTCGAGGAGCTCACCCGCGGCGAGCGCACGGCGCAGCTGCTGTGCCTGCGTTCGCAATACGGGCACATGGAGCTGATCACCGAGGGCAGGACCTTGCCGGTGGTCCTGCGCCGTACGGCGCTGCCCCGCCTGGCGCCGCCCGCCGCGGTTGCCGCGGCCGCCCCACCATCGCCGTTGGTGGCACCGCCGGCCGAAACGCCGGCTCCGGCTCCAGCGCCGGCCGCCCAGGCGGCACGCGGTGTTCCCGACGGCGGCGTCAGAGGGGAATGATCGGCGCCTGGTTGGGCAGGGGGACCACCCGCTCCGGCTCCTCGGGTGCCGGCTCGCCGGCGCCGGCCGGTGCGCGCTTGCCGCGCGGAGGCTTGCCCGGCTTGCGTGCCGGTTTTCCGGTGAGCTTGCGCGGCCGCCCGTCACTGGCCGCGCGTTCGTCGATCGCGCTGGCGCCGCCCGGGTCGCTGGGGGCAGCTCCGGTGCGCACCGGCGGGGGCAGCTCGGGCCGCGTGGACCCGGTGCTGGTCCTGGGGGGGGGCGTCGGCGCTTCCAGATCGGAAGGGCGGGGCGTCGGCGCTTCGCGGCGCACCGGTTCGGGCGCCGGCGCTGCCGATCGTGGCGCCGTCAGCGATTCCAGGCCTGCCTGATCGGGGTCCTCGCGCCGGCCGGTGCCGGCCCCGCCACGCAGGACGATCATCACCGCGACCGCCGACACCAGGGCCACGCCCGCGACCACCATGGGCGCGCGCGAGCGCCGCGGGCGGTTGAAGGTGATGGGGATCTCGCGTTCGCCGGTGGCGTTGCGCATGGTGGTGCTGGCCTGCTTGCGCGGCGCGGGCAGCTCCATGGTTCCGGAGATCGGGCCGGACTTCGAACCGGAGCTGGAACCGGAGCTGGAGCCGGACCTCGAACCAGAATGCGACCCCGTTCCGCCCGCGTGCTCCGGCGCCACCATGGTGGGCACCCGCGCCTGCGACGGGAGGGATCGTGCCGCCGGCAGGGCATCGACCACCGGCGCCTGACCAAAGAACGGCGCCCATAGAATGTTGCTGGATTCGCTGGCGTGCTCCAGCAGCGCGGCACCCAGTTGCCGGACCGATTCGAAGCGGTCCAGCGGCTCCAGGCTCATCGCGCGCACGATGGTCGCTTCCAGGTGCGGGGGAATCCCGGGCCGCCGCGCCGAAGGCCGGGGGTACTCCCCCTCGGCGATCTTCTTGAGCACGATATAGAAGTTCTCCTCCTCGAAGGCGCGCTGGCCGGTCACGCACTCGTAGAGAATCGTGCCCAGCCCGTACTGATCGCTGCGCGCGTCGGCCTCGCGCGCGGCGCGCAGCTGCTCCGGCGGCAGGTAGTTCATCGTACCCATGGTGGCGGCGGTGCCGGTCAGCGCGCGTGCCCGTGAGTCACCCAGCACCTTCGAGATGCCGAAGTCGAGCACCTTGGGGTGCATGCCGCCGTAGCCGGTGCGCGCCAGGAAGATGTTCTCCGGCTTGAGATCGCGATGGATCACGCTCTGCTCGTGCGCGGTGAAGATCGCGGCTGCCACCGGCAGCATGATGTCGGCGGTCTGCTCGGGCGTCAGGAACCCCTGGCGCGCGATCAGCCGCGCCAGATCCTCGCCCTCGAGGTACTCCATCACCAGATAGATGATCCCGCCCTCCGCGCCGACGTCGGTGACGTCGACCACGTGGGGGTGGCGGATGCGCGACGCCGCTTCGCCTTCGCGCAGGAACCGCTGCTTCGCGTCGGCGCTCGAGGCCAGGGCCGGCAGCAGCGTCTTGATCGCGACCCGCTTCTTCAGATCGCGGTGCACCGCCTCGTACACGCAGCCCATTCCGCCCTGACCCAGCAAGCGGCGGATCTCGTACCGACCTAGCGAGGTTCCGGGTCGCAGGCTGTCGGAGCTAGCTCCGTCCGGAAACCCGTCCATGGCCGATGCCGAGTCATACCACCATCTCACCCAGCGCGGGAGGACGGCTGGCCGCAGCGGGTGCGCCCGGCCACATCGACCAGGGTCCACTGCGGATCGACCTTTCCGGTTCACTCCACCTCGCGCCACGCCGCGCCGCATTCGCAAAAACGGCCAAAGGACGGCGGGGGCACGTCACGGGCGTGGTCCCGGTCGCTGGCGCTCGTCTTGCAACTCTTGCACTATCGTCAACACACCTCGCGCTTCATCGCCGAGACTCTCCTGAGACATTAAGGGGATAAGCATCATGAAACGGCTGCTGTCAGGACTCACCGTTCTCCTCTTTCACACCGCTGCGGCGTATGGACAACAGTCCCCGCCGGCTGAGATTGCGCCGGAGGACCTGTCCGACGCGCCGTCACGCCCGGCCCCGGCGGCGCCAACCCCGCCCGCGCCCGCGCCCCCACCGCCCGCCCCCTCGCCGCCTCCCCCAGCCGTGCATGCCCAGCCGGCGCCGGCGCCGGCGCCCGCCCCGCCCCCTGCCTATCAGCAGCCGCGCTCTTACCCGCCACCGGGCTACGGGCCGCCGCCCCGGACCTACGCGCAGCCGCAGCCGTATCCGCCGCCGCGACCCTACGCGCAGCCCAGCTATCCGCCTCCTGCCTACGGGCAGCCCAGCTACCCTCCGGGCTACGGGCCGCCGCCCGGATATGGGCCGCCCCCCGGCTACGGCCCGCCTCCCGGGTACGCGCCCCCACCCAGCTACCCTCCGCCCCCGGGCCGCTACTACCGCTATTACCCGGCGCCCCAGCCGCTGCCCCGCTCGGTGATCGATCGTCCCTTCACCATCGGCGGCGGTGGTGGCTTCGGCGGCCTGCAGTTCCGCGACGCCAACGGCAACACCGACTCACACGCCGCTGGCTCGTACACCTTCCGGCTGGGTTTCGGCCTTCACCCCGGGCTGATCCTGATGTGGGATGTCGAGGGCTCGGTGTGGGGCGACCAGTTCAGCTCGATCCAGCAGACCGCGCACCTGGCTGCTCTGCAGCTGTTCCTGACCAATCGCCTGTTCATCAAGGGCGGCGTCGGCGCGGCTCACGTCGACCAGGTCGGCGGGCCGCAGGTCTGGGAAGGACGCTGGGGCGGGGCCGCCATGGGTGGCATCGGCTACGAGCTGGTGCAGGGCTGGCACTGGTCCTTCGACGTCGAGGCCACCGTCACCGGCGCCCACTACGCCGAGACCGTCGACATGCCCGCGCAGACCTGGACCAACTGGTCCCTGGTCAACTTCGCGATCAACTTCTTCTAATAGGGAGCTAGCGCCCCAGCGCCTCGTACAGCAGCCCCCAGCGGATGCCGCGGTCGCTGACCACGACCTGTGAGGCATGGGTCGCCTCGACCAGGGCCTTCAAGATCAGGGCGCCGGCCAGGATCACGTCAGCGCGGCGGGGGTCGAGGCCGGGCATGGCTTCGCGTTCGGGCTGGCTGGCCCGGGCCAGGCGGGCGATCTGCGCGTCCAGGGCGGCGCTGGTGAGCGCGTAGCCGTGCACCCGGGTGGGGTCGTAGGAGGCCAGGCTCTGGGCCATGGCGGCCAGCGAGGTCACCGTACCGGCGACGCCGACCAGGGTGGCCGCGCCGTCCGGCAGCGCGGCGCGCAGGCCTGACGTCTCCAGCTCGCCGGCGATGGCGGCGCGCGCGGCGTCCAGCTCGGCGCCGGCGGGCGGCTCGTTGTGAA
>Ga0207701_10004918_pt1 | contig 13507 bp, 9 predicted proteins | sample KBSSwiSSwithPhiX_FD_184294 | JGI IMG/M metagenome (GOLD analysis project Ga0207701, IMG submission 184294) | Switchgrass rhizosphere bulk soil microbial communities from Kellogg Biological Station, Michigan, USA, with PhiX - S5 (SPAdes) (version 2) | ecosystem: Environmental > Terrestrial > Soil... | reverse complement strand
TCGCGGCACAGCTGTATCGCCGTATCATATTTGCGGCCGAGGAATTGGGCGAAGGCGGCGATCCCCAGGTAGACCGGCGAATACGGACCGCGCGGGCTGAGCCGCAGCGCGCGGTTCGCGGCAGCGTCAGCGTCTTCCCAGCGCCCGCAATAACAGAGCGAGGAGCCGTAATAACCCTGCGCCAGTGCAAAGCTCGGATTGAGTCGCAGCGCCAGCTCGAATTCCTTCAGCGAGTCATCGAAACGACGGGCGAACAGATAGACATGGCCGAGCGCATTGTGCGCCCACGGATCCTCGCTGTCTTGACGGGCCGCCGCCAGCGCGGCGCGTTCGGCGAGCGGCACGGCCGCCGTCATCTCCATCCAGCCCATATGCGCCGTGAAGATGTAGCTGGTGGCGAGCACGCCGAGGGCCTGGCCGTAATTGGGATCGATCGCGATGGCCTTTTCCAGCAGGGCTTGCGCCACGACGTGGTCCTGCCGCGTCACGCGCCAGTAATGCGACAATGCGCGCATCACCAGGTCCCACGCGTCCATGCTGTCCGGCGGCTTGCGCTGCGCGCGGAAATTTTCCGCGGCGTAAAGCTGCGGCTCGATCGCGGCCACGATCGCCTCGGTGATCTCGTCCTGCACGGCGAACACGTCGGCGAGACCGCGGTCGTAACGCTCGGCCCACAGATGGCTGTTGGTGTTGACGTCGTTTAGCTGTGCGGTGATGCGCACGCGGTCGCCGACCTTGCGCACGCTGCCTTCGAGCACGTAGCGCACGCCGAGGTCGGCGGCGACCTGCCGCAGGTCTACCGATTTGCCCTTGTACATGAACGACGAGTTGCGCGCGATGACGAAGAACCAGCGCAGCTTCGACAGCGCCGTGATGATGTCCTCGCTGATGCCGTCGGAGAAATATTCCTGTTCGGGATCGCCGCTCATGTTGGTGAATGGGAGCACCGCGATCGCCGGCGGATCGCCGTGTGACCGTTCGCTCCACGGCATCGCCTGCGCTTCCTTTGCGGCGGGCGGCGCGGCGGCCACCGGCGCTTGCCGCACCTCACCGACAAAGCGCAGCCCTTTGCGCGGGATCGTTCGGATCAGCCGCTGCTCGACGCCGTTGTCGCCGATCGCCTTGCGCGCTGCGTTGATGCGGGTGGTCAAGGTCGACTCTGTCACGATCCGCCCGTGCCAGACCGCCTCGATCAGATCGTCCTTGGTGACGACCCGCTCGCGGTTGTGCACGAGATAGACCAGCAGGTCGAACACCTGCGGCTCGACCGCGACCGTCTCGGAGCCCCGGCTCAGCTCGCGCCGGTCGACGTCGAGCACACTGTCTGCAAAGAGAAACCGCACGCTTCGCGCCTCGCGGGTACCTGTTCAGCAAGCGAGCAGCATATCGGAGCAAATCCGGCGGCTGTCAAAGCGCGCAACGCCGCGCCTTGTGCGGACATTCGGCGTAGTGCCTTTGCGGCTCCGGCTTGCCCTCTGATAGGGTGGCCCGACAACGAACCGGGCAGGATCACGATGGCATTGGCGGCGGAAAAGACGGGCACACGAAATCAGAAGGGGGTCGAGGCGGCTATCGGTGCGCTCGCGGCGTCGTTCGGCAACCGGCTCGTTACCTCGCAGGCTGTGCGCGAGCAACACGGCAACACGCTGACCTGGATCGAGAACCAGCCGCCGGATGCCGTGGTGTTTCCGCAATCGACCGATGATGTGCAGGAAGCGGTGCGCATCTGCGTGCAGCACAAGGTGCCGGTGATCCCCTTTGGCACCGGAACGTCGCTCGAAGGGCACATCAATGCGCCGCTCGGCGGCGTCACGCTCGACTTCCGCGACATGAACCGCATTCTGGCCGTCCATGCCGAGGACCTCGATTGCGTGGTCGAGCCCGGCGTCACGCGCAAGCAGCTCAACGAATATCTGCGCGACCAGGGGCTGTTCTTCCCGATCGATCCGGGCGCGGACGCCTCGATCGGCGGCATGGCGGCGACGCGCGCGTCGGGCACCAATGCGGTGCGCTACGGCACGATGAAGGACAACGTTCTCGCGCTGAAGGTCGTGCTGGCGAACGGCGAGACGATCGCGACGTCGCGCCGCGCAAAGAAGTCGTCGGCGGGTTACGACCTCACGCGGCTGTTCGTCGGATCGGAAGGCACGCTCGGCGTCATCACCGAGGTGACGGTGAAGCTGCACGGCATTCCGGAAGCGATCTCGGGCGGCATCTGTCCGTTTCCGTCCGTCGAGGCCGCCTGCAACGCCGCGATCGCGACCATCCAGTCCGGCATCCCGGTTGCGCGCATCGAATTGTTCGATGAATTGCAGGTCAAGGCCTGCAACGCCTACTCGAAGCTGAGCCTGCCGGAGACGCCGCTGCTGTTTCTTGAGTTTCACGGGACGACTGCCGGCGTCGCCGAGCAGTCGGAACGCTTCGGCGAGATTTCGGCGGATCTCGGCGGTGGTCCGTTTACCTGGACGACCAACACCGAGGAGCGCACCAGGCTCTGGCAGGCGCGACACGATGCCTACTGGGCCGTCATCGGCATGCGTCCCGGCGCGAAGGCCTTCGCGACCGACGTGTGCGTGCCGCTGTCGCGGCTCGCCGAATGCGTGCTCGAAACCCAGAAGGACATCGCGGAAAGCAAGCTGATCGCGCCGATCGTCGGCCACGTCGGTGACGGCAACTTCCATGTCTCTCCCATGATCGACATGGACGACCCCGCCGAGGTCGCGGCCGCCAAGGCATTCAGCGAGCGTCTGGTCGAGCGCGCGCTCGCGATGGAGGGAACCTGCACCGGCGAGCACGGGGTCGGGCAGGGCAAGATGAAATACCTGAAAGCCGAGCACGGCGAGGCGCTTGCCGTGATGCGCGCCATCAAGCATGCGCTCGATCCGCAGGATCTCATGAATCCCGGAAAAATCGTCGCATTTTGATGAAGTTACCCGCAGGCGACATATATTCGCCGCCATAATTGCGCTAAGTTCTGAATCGTTTGGGGCATGAGGGCACGGACGGCCCGGATACGGGCCGAAGGGGCTCGGAGCACGCTTTGCAGACAACCCTGCTCGGGATCTCTGTGGCGATCATACTGGCGCTGGTGACGGCGCTGGTCGGGCCGTATTTCGTCGACTGGAAAGAGCACCGGGCCTACTTCGAGGCTGAGGCGTCCAAGCTCGTCGGGCAGCCGGTGCGCATCGGCGGCGCGATCGACCTGCGTCTCTTGCCGACGCCCACGCTCACGCTTGGACAGATCGAGGTCGGCTCCGCCGTGCAACCGCAAGCGCGCGCGCGCGAACTGCACGTCGAACTGGCACTGGGCGCGCTGGTGCGCGGCGAAGTCCGCGCCTCCGAAATGCGCATCGCCGGCCCGGATATTTCGCTCGGCGTCGGCGCCAACGGGAAGCTCGACTGGCGCACGACGAAGCTCGGTTTCGAGCCGGATCGTTTCCAGGTCGAGAAAGTGGAAATCGAGGATGGACGCCTGAGCCTGTCCGACGGCGCGAGCGGTACGCAGGCCGCGCTGCAAGGTTTCTGGTTCAAAGGCGAGGTGCGCTCGCTGCTTGGGCCGGCGAAAGGTGAGGGCGGGTTCCTCTCCGCCGGCGAACGCTACAGCTATCGCGTCGGCGCGAGCCGCGTGGGCGACGACGGCGCGGTGAAGATGCGGTTCGGCATCGACCCGGCCGATCATCCGCTCGCGATCGAAGGCGAAGGCGTGCTGCGGCTCGAAGACAACGCGCCGCGCTTCGACGGCGCGCTCACGCTGTCGCGTCCCGCCGCGGTCGGGCGTGCGGACGGACGCGGCAAGGCCGCGGTGCCGTGGCGCGCGACCGCCAAGGTGAAGGCTTCGCCGGCGCAGGCGCTGTTCGAGCAACTCGAATATCAATACGGGCCGGACGAACGTGCGATCCGATTGACCGGCACGGCCGAATTGCGCTTCGGCAAGAGCCCGCGCTTCGAGAGCGTGCTCTCGGCGCGGCAGGTCGATCTCGACCGCTCACTTGGATTACCGGAGGCGACAGGCCGCCTGCCGCTCGCCGCATTGAAGGCGTTCATCGAGCCGCTGACCACGTCCTACCGGCCGCCATTCCCGGTGAAGCTCGGGATTGGCATCGACGCGGTGACGCTCGCGACCGGCACGTTGCAAACCGTGCGCGGAGACCTGCGGCTCGATGGCGACGAGTGGGAGGTCGAGACGCTGGAGTTTCGCGCGCCGGGTTTCGCGCAAGTGCGCCTCGGCGGGCGCGTGGCGCAGACCGCCGAAGGCGTGACGTTCAAGGGACCGGCGCAGATCGAGGCAAGCAATCCGCGCGCATTTCTCGCCTGGCTCGAGGGCCGCAGCGAAAGCGCGCAAGCGCAATCCGGGACGTTGCGCGCGGGTGGCGAGTTCGCCATCGGCCCTCAGCGGTTCTCGGTCGAACGGCTCAAATTCGAGTTCGATCGCAAGATCATCGAAGGGCGTCTTGCCTATGCGGGCGCAATCGGCGGAAAGCCGCCGCGCGTCGACGCCGAACTGAAGGCCGCCGAGATCGATGTCGACGGCGTGCTCGCCTTCGGCCGCGCGGCGCTCGATGGTACGGCCTTTGAGCGCCCCCGCGCGGGCTCGCTCAGCATGGACATCGGCCGTGCGACACTTGCGGGCATCGACGTGAAAGGTGTCAGCGGCACGCTGAAACTCGATCCCGAAGGGCTGACGTTCGACAAGGTCCGAATCGCCGATCTTGCGGACGCCGCATTCAACCTGAACGGCCGCATGGAAGGCGCGCTCGATGCGCCGCGCGGCACCGTTACGTTCGATGTCGATGCGCGCGGGCTCGACGGCACGATCGCAGTGCTCGACAGATATTTCCCGCAGGCCGCCGAGCCGTTGCGGCAGGCGGCGGGAAAAATCACGCCACTCAAGACGCAGGTGACGCTGGCCATCGAGCCGATATCGTCGGCGCAGCCGACGAGCCGGAGCAAGGTGCGGCTGGCGCTCGAGGGCACCGCGGGCGCGTTGCGGACCAAGCTGAGCGCGGAGGCGACCGGCGATGTCGGGGCGCTGGTGCTGCCGGACTATCAGCTCGACGCGCATATCGCGGCCGCCGACGGCGCCGCGCTGATAGCGCTGACCGGACTCGACCGCGCGATCGCGGTGGACAGACGCGCGGGATCGCTCAGCGTGACCTTGCGCGGAAGGAGCGGCGCCGATGCGCAGCTCGACGCGCGGCTCACGGCGGGCGGGCTTGCGGTGGGCGCCAAAGGCACGGCGCGCCTGTTCAGCGCGAGCGGTCTCGCGGCCGCGCTCGATCTGACCTTGCAGGCGGCGGATGTCGGTCCGCTGCGGCGGGGAGCCGCGGCGCGCGCGAGTGTGCTGTTGCCGGTCGCGTTGCGCGCGAGGCTGAACGCAACGGCGAGCGATGTGGCGCTCGAGGGCATCACGGGCTCGATCGGCGGCGCGCCGGTGCGCGGCAAGCTCAAGCTGACCGGTTTCGAGCGCATCGAAGGGCAGATCGATACCGACTCGGCGGACGTGATGGCGCTGCTCGCGATTGCGTCGGGCATGCCGAAGCCGCGCGGCGACGCGCTCGCGTGGAGCAGCGAGCCGTTCGGCGATAACGCGTTCGGCGATCTTTCCGGCCGCGTGGACTTCTCGGCGGCACGCGCCGTGCTGACTCCGACGCTGATCGCGCGCCAGGTGCGCGGCGCGCTGCGGCTCGGCAACGGCGAGGTTTCGATCGACGCGGTCGAGGGAACGCTCGCGGGGGGACGCGCGAGCGGGCAACTCGCGCTGCGGCGTGGCGTCGACGGACTCGAGGCGCGCGGCAAGTTGGCGCTGTTGAATGCCGACGCGGGCGCGGTGCTGCCGAGTGACGGCAAGCCGGTCATTGCGGGACGGATCGGGCTGCGGGCGGAGTTCGAGGGTAGTGGGCTCAGCGCGGCATCGCTGGTCGGCTCGCTCAAGGGTGCGGGCCTGATCACGCTGGAAGACGCGCAGATCTCGGGGCTCGATCCGAAGGCATTCAACGCGGCGATCCGCGCGGCCGATCACGCGGCCGCGGTGGACAGCGGGAAAATCCGCGACATCGTCGCCACCGTGCTCGATGGGGGTGCGCTCGCGGTACCGTTGCTCGATGCACCCTTCACGCTGGCGGCCGGACAGGCGCGCGTCGGCCCGACCAGGGCGCAGGGGCAGGGCGCGGACCTCATCATCGCGGCGAGCGCGGATCTCGCCGTGGCCTCGCTCGATATGCGGCTCACCTTGAGTGGACCCGTGATCGCGGAAGCGGGCGCGACGACGCGACCGGAAATTCTGGTGCTGCTGAAGGGCCCGCCGAGCGGGCCGAAGCGCACGGTCGATGCCTCTGCGCTGTCGGGCTTCCTGATGTTGCGCGCGGTCGAGCGGCAATCGCGGCAGATAGACACGATCGAAGCCGAACGCCGTGATGCCGAACGCCGCGAAGCGGAGCGAAAGGAAGCCGAACGGAAAGAGGCCGAACGCCGCGAGGCGGCCGCGCAGTCCGCTCCGGCACCCACGCCGGTCCCGACCGCGTTGCCGGCGCCGCAGGTTCCGGAAGATGTCGCGCCGGGGTCCATCATCACACCCGAACGCCAGACGCGTCCGCGCCCGATGTCGCCGCCGATGCGCCCGCCGCCCGCGACTGATCGCGCTCCGGCCCTGCCGCCGCCGTTGAATATCGGGCCGGCGCCGGGTACGGGAAAGTCAACGCAGACGCCGCGTCCGGCAGGAGAAGCGGCTGCGAAAGGTGTGCAACCGCAGGCGGCTCCGCCGCCTCCACCGCGTTCGGCGCTCGATATTTTATTCGGCGTGCAGCGCTGACAGTGCGGGCCGCGTCCCGCCGGATGCGCCCGCTGCCTCGCGCGGCCCGGCGCTGCCGGTGAGCGCACGATAGTGATCCAGCACGAACAGCCTGATCGCGGACGACAGGTTGCCCTGACGGCGATCTCCGTCGATCGAGGCGACGAGCTCTGACAGCGTCATGTTGCGTGACGTCGCGATATCCTTCAGCCCGGTCCAGAACGCGTTCTCGAGGCTGACGCTGGTCTTGTGCCCGGCGATGACGATCGAGCGTTTGACTACTGGCGACTTCATCAGGCGTCTCCCGAATCGATCTCGTGCCCGTCCAGATGCCGATGCAACTTATTCGTGTGCTGATCGTCCAGGTTCCGCTCCGCTTTGGAGCGTCCGTGGACGACCCGGTTCGCGGCGGCGCGTTCAGCGTCCTCCCGCTTCTTGGCTTGTTTGCGGAATTTCCGCAGATTGACGATTTCGCCCATCTCAGTCCACTTGCAACTTTACTCTGTCTGGACTCTGTCAAAATCGACGGGATTGCATGCAATATGCAACCCTGCCGCGCTTCACCCAATACTAAGCGTCATCCTGACGGTATTTTCTTCCGTCTCGCAAGACACGGTTAGGTGATGCCAACCCTCAACGGCCGCCTCACAATCGATTATAGCGCATAACGTTGCGAATAATGACTGGAGGGTGATCGTGCTATGCGAGGTGTAGCATGAATTCCTTGGAATTATTACAGTCCATATTCAAGGTACATGATGTTTTTCAGTATGACACAGGGAATACTTTGTCTGGAATAACTTCAATAGGCAGTCACTGTAGGGCAGAGGGGTGATTTCACAGCAAAAGCCGGGAAATCGGCAAGCAAAGCGCCGAGCCTAGACTGCGGCCGCCCGCGTGATCACCTGCGACACGGGCAGGCCGTTATCTCTACGGAGGGAAAATTGGATATGCGTCAGCCCGGCCGGACCATCTTCTCCGGCCGCACCAGCCGGTCGAATTCGGCTCCCGTCACGTAGCCGCCGTCGACCGCCTCCTCGCGCAAAGTGGTTCCCTTGGCGTGCGCGGTCTTGGCGATCCTGGCCGCTTTGTCGTAGCCGATCTTCGGCGCGAGCGCGGTCACCAGCATGAGCGAGCGCTCGGTCAGCTCGCGGATGCGCGGCTCGTTCGCCTTGATGCCGACGACGCAGTTGTCGGTGAAGGAGCGCGCCGCATCCGCCAGCAGCCGCACCGATTGCAGCATGCAGGAGGCGAGCACCGGCTTGTAGACGTTGAGCTCGAAATGCCCTTGTGAGCCGGCGACCGCGATCGTCGTCTGGTTGCCGAACACGCGCGCGCACACCATGGTCAGCGCCTCGCTCTGCGTCGGGTTGACCTTGCCGGGCATGATCGACGACCCCGGCTCGTTCTCCGGCAGGATCAGTTCGCCCAGCCCCGAGCGCGGACCGGAGCCGAGAAAGCGCACGTCATTCGCGATCTTGAACAGCCCCGCGGCGACCGAATCCAGCGCGCCGTGCGCGAATACGTAAGCGTCGTTCGACGCCAATGCCTCGAACTTGTTCGGCGCCGTGACGAACGGCAGCTTGGTGATCGCGGCGACGCGCCGGGCGAACAGTCGGCCGAATTGCGGTCTGGCGTTGAGCCCGGTGCCGACCGCGGTGCCGCCCTGTGCCAGCGGATAAAGCCCTTTCGCGGCAAGCCGCACGCGCGCGAGCCCGAGCTTCACCTGCTCGGCATAGCCGGAGAACTCCTGGCCCAAGGTGAGCGGCGTCGCGTCCTGCGTGTGGGTGCGGCCGATCTTGACGATCTTCGCGAACTCCTTCGCCTTCCTGTCCAGCGCCTTGTGCAGATGCGCCAGCGCCGGCTCCAGCAGGTGCGCGATCTCAGCGACCGCCGCGATGTGCATCGCGGTCGGGAACGCATCGTTCGACGATTGGCTCATGTTGACGTGGTCGTTCGGATGCACCGGCGACTTCTCGCCGCGCTTGCCACCGAGCATCTCGTTGGCGCGGTTCGCGATCACCTCGTTCAGGTTCATGTTGGTCTGCGTGCCGGAGCCGGTCTGCCACACCACCAGCGGGAAGTGGCCGTCGAGCTTGCCGTCGATCACCTCCTGCGCGGCCGCCGCGATCGCGCGTGCGCGCTTCGCGTCGAGAATGCCGAGGGACCGGTTCACCTCGGCCGAGGCGCGCTTGACCAGCGCCATCGCGCGGATCAGCGGCAGCGGCATGCGCTCTTCGCCGATGCGGAAATTCTGCAGCGAGCGCTGCGTCTGCGCCCCCCAGTAGCGGTCGGCTGCCACCTCGATCGGGCCGAAGGTGTCGGTTTCGGTGCGGGATTTCGCCATCATGTGTCCTCGGCTCTCACTTTATAATAGGCATCGCGAGGCCCCGGTTCGAGAGCATGACAACCGACACACTGCAGACACGCCGTCCACCGGCGCCGGTGCCGCCTCAAGGTGCGCTCGGGCCGATCGCGCTCTATCGCGCGCTGCGGGCGAATGCGATCACGGCCTGGCGTGCGGAGGCTTACGAGGAGGCCTACATCGTCGGACGCAACCGGCTCGGCGGTTTCGTGCTGCTGAACGATCCGGACCTCATCCGCCACGTCCTGATCGACAATGCGGCGAACTACCCCAAGGACAACCTGCAGCTCGAGAAGCTCACGCCCGCGGTCGGGCGCGGCCTGCTCACCGCGGAAGAGGAGTCGTGGCGGCTGCAGCGCCGCACCGTCGCGCCGCTGTTCCAGCCGGCCGGCGTCACCTCGTACCTCGCCGCGATGGCGATCTCGGTCGACGAGATGCTGGCGCGATGGGATCGCGAGACCGGCGCCACGGTCGATGTCGCGCGCGAGATGACCCGGCTCACCTACGACATCATCTCGCGCACGGTGTTTTCCAACGAGATCGAGACGCCGCCCGACGTGATGGGCGAGGCGATCACCACCTATTTCGGGGCGCTCGGGCGCATCGACCTGTGGGATGTGCTGCCACTGCCGCGCTGGCTGCCGCGCCCGGCGTTCATCCGCGCGAAGCCGGCGCAGAAGATCTTTCGCGACGAAGTGCTGCGGCTGTTCGAGCGCCGGCGTGCGCGCATCGCGGCGGGCGAGAGCGTCCCGGACGATCTGGTGACGCGGCTGATCAACGCGCGCGATCCGGAAACCGGCGTGCCGCTGTCCGACGCCGTGGTGCACGACAATCTCGTCACTTTCATCGGCGCCGGCCACGAGACCACCGCGAACGCGCTCACCTGGACGCTGTTCCTGCTGTCCGAATTTCGCGACGCCGATGCGCGCGTCGCGGCGGAGGCGACCGATGCGCCCGACGCGGACGCGCTCGCGCGTCTCACCGATACGCGCATGATCCTGGAAGAGGCGATGCGGCTTTATCCGCCGGTGCCGTTCATGAGCCGCGAGGCGCGTTCGCGCGACATGATCGGCGAGGTCGCGGTCGCGGCCGGCACGCGCATCATCATCGCGCCGTGGGTGCTGCACCGGCACCGCAAGCTCTGGCCCGACGCGGACATGTTCGTGCCGGAGCGCTTCGCGCCGGAAAACCGGGGCAGGATCCCGCGCTTTGCGTATTTGCCGTTCGGCGCGGGGCCGCGCATCTGCGTCGGCATGACGTTCGCGATGCAGGAGGCGCTGCTGGCGCTGACCATGATCGCGCGGCGCTTCCGGCTCACGCTGGCCGAAGGCGCAGACGTGATGCCGTTCGCCCGCATGACCTTGCGGCCGATGCACGGGCTGCCGATGCGGGTTGAGGCCAGATCCTCAGGCTGATGCGCGAGCGAGGCGGGCCCCGACGTAGGGCCCAAGGGCCGCCGGAAAAAATTTTGAAAAACAACCCCATGCAAAGACTTGGGATGACTTGGGATGAGGTCCGATTCTACTTCTTCCTGAAACGGTCGAGCCGCACAACCTCGGCGCCGCCGGACGGCTTGTCCGGATCGCCCTTGTCGGTGTCGGGCACGAGCGCGGGCTTGGAGGTTTCCTTGAGCGTCTCAGCCTTCTTCGCCTCCGCCTTCTCCAGCGTGGTGGGCGTCGCCGGGCCGATCGCGGCGGGCGCCTCGGGGTCGGCCGGCTTGCGCTTCAGCCGTGGAGTCTTGGCTTCCTCGGCCGGTTCTTCGGCGATCACTTCCCGAGGCCCCGCGGCCTCTTCGGTCACGGTCTCGAACTGCAGGCCGAACTGCACCGAAGGATCGAAGAAGCCCTTCACGGTCTCGAGCGGCACATGCAGCTTTTCCGAGATGCCGTTGAACGACAGCGCGACCTCGAAATAGCTGTCGGTCACCGTCAGGTCCCAGAACTGGTGCTGCAGCACGACGGTCATCTCTTCCGGATACTGCGCGCGCAGCCGCGTCGACATCTTCACGCCCGGCATGCGGGTATCGAACGTCACGTAGAAATGGTGCTCGCCGGGCAGGCTGCCGGTCTTGGCCACATCGCCGAGCACGCGGCGCACCACGGCGCGCAGCGCTTGCTGGGTCAGGAGATCGTAGCGGATGTGATCGACGGGCATGGGTGACCGGAATCGGTGTGACGCGCGCGCCCATTCTACAGGCGTAGAGCCGCACGTGCAGTGATTTTCAGACGAAAAATGAAGGTGGAGGCTTCTGTTGCCAGGTGCCTCCGAACCCCGCCTGCCGGAGCTTATCCCGTCAGGACTTTAAGTATCGGTATTACAAACCGCTTACGCGGCCTGCGCTACCGGAGCATAGTTGTCGTTGGCAACTATGGATTGGCCCGTTACGTCGGAGCCATCTCGGGCAAAAGCACGTCCTTTACGCCCTCGTCGATCCTGTTTCGGCCCCCTCAGCAACTCACCAGTCGCTTCAGGTCCATGGCTCTCTTTGGGCTTTGGACCCAATGAGTTGATGGTGGAGCCGCCGGGTACTGCCCCCGGGTCCGAAAGGTTTATTACGACGCCCGTTTATCGCCATAGCCGGCCCTTGCGGGACGGCACCCTCAATATAGGGGGGGAGGGGTTAAGAAGAAAGGGCGGTCTTTATCTCGTGCGCACGGACAGATCGGGCTCGCGACTCGGCTTTGCGTCCAACGCTCTGGTGCCTCGCACTTCGCGGGGCTACCACCGAACCATGACTGAATTGCTCCCCGATCCCTCACCCCCACCTCCCGCGAATCAAAACGCACCCGTCCCGCCACCGTCGCTCTCCGAACTCTTCCGCGCGTTCTTCTCGATGGCGCTGCACGGGTTCGGCGGCGTGCTGCCATGGGCGCGGCGCGCGATCGTGGACGAGAAGCGCTGGATGACGGCGCAGGAGTTCAACGAGGCGTTCGCGGTGTCGCAGTTCCTGCCCGGCGCCAACGTCGTCAACCTCGCGGTCATTTTCGGCGGGCGGCTGCATGGGCCGGCGGGCGCGGCGGTCGCGCTCGCCGGGCTGCTGCTGCCGCCGATGGCGATCGTGCTGGTGCTGGGCGCGCTCTATGGCCGCTACGGCGACATCGATGCGCTGCAGCGCGTGCTTTCCGGCGTCGCGGCCGCGGCGGCCGGGCTGATCGGCGCGATCGTGATCAAGATGGCGCAGCCGCTGCTGCGCGAAGGCGCGGGCGCGCTCGTCATCGCCGCGGCCGGCTTCGTCGCGGTCGGCGTGATGCGCTGGCCGCTGCCTTACGTGCTGCTCGTGCTCGCGCCGCTGTCCATTGCGCTCGCCTGGTGGGTGCGGCGATGAAACTCGACACGCTCGGGACTCTCGCGGCGCATTTCGCGCTGCTGTCGCTGTTCGCCATCGGCGGCGCCATGGCGGTGGTTCCCGAAATGCACCGCCAGGCGGTCGACGTGTCGCACTGGATGACCGACCGGCAGTTTGCCGACCTGTTCGCGATCGGGCAGGCCTCGCCCGGACCGAACATCATCGTGGTGACGCTGATCGGCTATCAGGCGGCCGGCATTCCGGGCGCGCTGGTCGCGACCTTCGCGATGTGCGGGCCGACCTGCGTGATCACCTATTACGTCAGCCGCACCTTCGACCGCTTCAAGCACGCGCACTGGCGCATCGTGCTGCAGGCGGGGCTGGTCCCCGTCTCGGTCGGGCTGTTCGCGGCCGGCGTCTTTGTCATCGCGCGCGCCGCCGACCGGAACCTGGTAGCGGTCGCGATCACGCTCGCGACCGCCGCGGTTGCCTATTGGACGCGCTTCAATCCGTTGTGGCTGTTCGCGCTCGCAGGTACGCTCGGTTATCTCGGCTTCGTGTGAGCGGCGCCGCTGAACGAAAGTCTCTCTTGCTCAGCCGATCATCCTGCGCGGGCTGGGTTTTGCCGCAGCGCAACTGCCCGAAATGAGGGCAAACAAAATCCGCCGTTGACCGTGCGCGCATTTGTCGCTTTTGTTTGGCCGGGGACGCGGCGACTGTGCTAGTCATGAACCAACACGCCGACAAGAACGCGTGGGGGCAGCTGTTCGAATGGGAGTGAGGGGATGTCCGAAGCAGGCGGAGCTGGCGTAGCGCGCCGTGATGCTGGTGGCTTGCCGCATCATCATCGGGTCGCATCGATATTTTTCCTGCTCGCGGTAGCAGGCCCGATCCTCGGCCTGATTTTCGGCAAGCCGCCGGACTTCTACGCCAGGCTGGCCTCCGGCGCGTATTCGCTGCCGCTGGCGGGACTCGGTATCGCGGCGCTGATCTTGCCGCTGCGCAGTCCGAAAGACTTCATGGGCGGCGCGCTGCTGGTCGGGATGGGCCTGTTCGCGCTGTGGGCCTG
>Ga0207701_10004917_pt1 | contig 13511 bp, 10 predicted proteins | sample KBSSwiSSwithPhiX_FD_184294 | JGI IMG/M metagenome (GOLD analysis project Ga0207701, IMG submission 184294) | Switchgrass rhizosphere bulk soil microbial communities from Kellogg Biological Station, Michigan, USA, with PhiX - S5 (SPAdes) (version 2) | ecosystem: Environmental > Terrestrial >... | reverse complement strand
CGGAAACTTCCACGAACGCCATGCTGCCGAAATTACATTGACCGGGCCTGACGCCGCCAAACGGCGTCTCGACGTCCTGCGGCGCGCCACGTTCATCGCCCCGGACGCCTTTCAACAGCGGCGTGACGCTCTCGCCGCGGATCTGCTGACGCACGCGGTGCCCTCGTGCCGCTTTGCGCCGTCGGATCCATCGGGAACCACACCGAAGTTCGACTGCGTGTTCGCCGGCGGCGACACGGTAAAGGTGAAATACGGTCACGATTCCGAGATTCACGGCGAAGCGGCCGCATCAGCGCTGCTGCGGATGCTGGGGTATGCGTCGGACGTCGTGACGATCGTGCCACGCCTGCGTTGCTACGGCTGCCCGCGTCACCCGTTCGTCGCGATGCACCTCCGGCGCTCGTTTCACTTTTTCCTTGTCCCCGAACAGATCGAGCACGGCTTCACGGATTTCGAGTGGGTGTCGGTCGAGCACAAATTCCCGGCGCCCGCGATCGAGACTGAGGCTGTCGCAGGCTGGGAATGGCGTGAGCTCGACAAGGTTGATGCGCCGCGCGCGGAGGTTGATGCGTTCCGTCTGCTCGCGGCCTTTCTGGCTCACTGGGACAACAAGGCCCAGAACCAACGCCTGGTTTGTCTTGATGGCGGTGGGGCTGACTGCATGCGGCCGCTCGCGATGATTCAGGACGTGGGCGCGTCCTTCGGACCGCCAAAGGTCAACCTGGCACGATGGCGCGATCTCCCCATCTGGCACGATCGGACGACATGCATGATCAGCATGCGTGCGCTGCCGTTCGAAGGCGCCACCTTCGAGGATGTGCGGATTACCGAACCGGGCCGGGCGCTCGCCGCCACACGCCTCGGTTCCGTCTCCGACGCCGAGATCGAGCGTCTGTTTGCCGATGCGAGATTTCCGCAGTTTCAGGCTGGGACGGACGATGAACGCGATCTCAAGGCATGGACAGCAGCCTTCCGCGATCGCGTGCGGCAAATCGCGGAAGCACACTGTCCGAGCTAGTTGGCTAGTTAGCTAACAGCTTCTCCATCTCGTCCATCACGGCGTTCATCTTCCGGATGGTCAGATCCAGCGGTTCGTCCGTCGTCATGTCGACGCCGGCGGTCTTCAACAGGTTCACCGGATAGTCGGATCCGCCTGAGCTGATGAACGTCAGATAGCGCTTCGTCGCTTCCTTGTCGCCGCTCAGCACTTTCGCGGAGAGCGCTTCCGCGGCGGTGAACGAGGTCGCGTACTGGAACACGTAGAAGTCGCGGTAGAAGTGCGGAACGAAGCTCCACTCGTGCGCGATGTAGTCGTCCACAATCGCGATCTTCTGATCGTGTCCGTAGTAGCGGCGGGTGATGTCGAGATACAGCTTGTCCAGCGTCTCTCCGGTAATCGGCTGCCCCTTCTCCGCCATCTCGTGCATCTTCAGCTCGAATTCGGCGAACTGCGTCTGCCGGAACACCGTGGCCTTGATGTTCTCGAGATAGTTGCCGAGCAGCGACAGGCGCGTCGGCGTGTCCTTGATCTGCTTCAGCATGTGGTCGATCAGCAGCGCCTCATTGAACGTCGACGCGACCTCCGCGACGAACGTCGCGTAATCCGCCGTCGGGAACGGCTGCGTCTTGTTCGAGAAGTAGCTGTGCATCGTGTGTCCCAGCTCGTGAGCCAGCGTGCTCACGTCGTTGTACTGCCCGAGATAGTTCAGCAGCATGTACGGGTGCACGTCGTAGGCGCCGCCGTTCGAGTACGCGCCGGACCGCTTTCCCTCGGTCGGCTGCCAATCCAGCCACCGCTCGGTAAACGCGCGCTGGAGAACCTTCTGATACTCAGGGCCGAGCGGCTCAACGGCCGCGAGCACGTGCTGCTGTGCCTCTTCCGGCGTGTATCGCAGGTCCACCGAGGAGACGAGCGGTGCATACAGGTCGTAATAATGCAGATCGTCCGTGATCCCCATCATTCGCTTCCGCAGCTTCAAGTAGCGATGGAACGTCGGCAGGTGCCGGTTCACGCCGGCCACCAGCCTCGTGTAGACCGACACCGGTATGTTCGCCGGATCGAGCGTGGCTTCCAGGTCTGTCTGGTACTTCCGCGCTTTCGCGTAGAACATCACCTTCTGTATTTCCGAGTTGATCGTCGTGCCGAAGGTCCGGCTGAAGGCGCCGAGCGACGTGAAGAACGACGACATTGCCGACTTGCGATCGTCGCGGTTCTTCGACGTGCGCAGCTCGCTGTAGCCGGCCTGATCGACCTTCACGCTGCGGCCGTCACTCAGCGTGATCGTTGGATAGGGGAAATCGGCGTTCGTCAGGATGCCGTAGATGTTCGACGCGGATCCGGCCAGCGGCGTGGCGTCGGCCAGCAGCTTCTCTTCGGCGTCGCTCAACGTGTGCCGCGCGCGCCGCACGATGTCGCGCAGATAGAAGGTGTAGATCTTCAGCCGCGGTTCGGTGGCGATGAACTTCTCCACCGTGCCGTTGCCGGCTTTCAACAGCTCGGGCTCGATGTACGACGCTTCTGCCCCGTATTGTGCGAAGGCCTGCTGCATCTCCTGCTGCATCCCCTGCGGCTCAGAGACCCGCGTGTCGGTATCAGCCAGCATGCTGGCGTAGACGTACAGCCGCGTCAGTTCCTTGGCGAGGCGCGTGGAGAGTTCCAGCGCCGAGGCCAGGGTCTGCGGTGACGACGAGAGTTTGCCGCGGAAGTCGCGCAGCTTCGGGATCTCGGTGCTGATCGCCGCCTTCTGCTTCCGCCAGGTGGAAACGTCGGGATAGATATCCGCGAGGTTCCACTTGTATTTGTCGGCGACCCTGGCGCGGTCGCGTTCCTGCCCGATGGTCAGCACAGACATGCACATCACCGCAGCCACGACAACGGCCACCCCGGAGCGAACGTGTGACATAGCCGCTTGAACCTCCGCTTCGCGAAACCGGACCCGGGACCCGGGAACCGGGATTGGGAACCGGAGTTTCGCTCGAATCTCGGACCCCGCGTCCCGGATCCCGTTACCCTATACGCACAACACCCCCAAACGGGTGCCCCTACAACGATACGATGGCGCGACGTCCGTTACGAGAGGATTGGGCCGAGATCGGCGACGAAGAACTGCTCGACCTCCGGATGGCTGACTTGCCGCTGACCGTCGAGGGCACCCTCGCGCAGCGCATCGAGCAGCTCCGCTCCGAACTGGATGAGCGGGGACTGCGGTTTCCGCTGCACTTCTATATTTCCGACGAGTGGTTCACGCCGGACGGGGCCACCGCCATCGCGGTCCCTTTTTACCTCGCCCATCCACGACTCGAGCGGCTCGAAGAATCGCAGATGTTCGAGGCCGAAGGCGGCGAATATGAATGGGGCATGCGGATCCTGCGACACGAAGCGGGACACGCCATCGACAACGCCTACAAGCTCCGCCTTCGCCGTGCGCGCCGCGAGACATTTGGTCTCCCATCCGAGGCCTATCCCGAGTTCTACACACCCAAGCCCTACAGCAAGAGCTTCGTGCTTCACCTCGACGCCTGGTATGCGCAGAGCCATCCGGACGAGGACTTCGCCGAAACATTCGCCGTCTGGTTGACGCCAAGCAGCGAGTGGTCGCAGCGGTACAAGGGATGGAAGGCGCTGCGAAAGCTCGAGTATATGGACGCGCTGATGCGGTCGCTGCGTGATCAGCCACCGCGCGTCGACAACCCGGAGGAGATCGAACCGCTGCGCGAGATGAAGCTGACGCTGCGCCAGCATTACCGCAACAAGCGCCGCCATTACGGCGTCGATCATCCGAACTTCTACGATCGCGACCTGCGCCGTGTCTTCTCGGCCTCGCCGGAGTTCTCGGCCAACATCACCGCGGCGCAATTCATCGCCCGCAACCGCCGCGCAGTACGCCGCGTGGTCGCCAGCTGGACGGGTATCTACCAGTACACGATCGATCAGGTGCTCGAAGACATGATCGCGAGATGCCGCGAGCTCAAACTGCGAGTCACCGGTTCCGAGGATCAGACGCGGCAGGAATTCACCGTGCTGCTCACCGTGCAGACCATGAATTACCTGCATAGCGGCGGACATCGGCTGTTTCTGTGAAGAAGGTCCGCATTCTCGCCCTCGTGCACGAACACCTGGTGCCGCCGGAAGACACGACCGGCATCGACGTCCTCGAGGCGGAGTGGAAGATGGAGTACGACGTCATCGAGACGCTCCGCGAGATGGGGCACACGGTGCGCGTGCTCGGCATCAACGACGACCTGAGCGGCATCCGTCCGACGGCCGAAGCGTTCAAGCCGCACATCGTGTTCAACCTGATGGAGGCGTTTGCCGGCGTCACCACCTTCGACCAGAACGTCGTCAGCTACCTCGAGCTGCTGCGGCTGCCCTACACCGGGTGTAATCCGCGCGGCCTCGTCCTTGCCCGCGACAAGGCGCTCTCGAAGAAGCTGCTCGCCTATCACCGCATCCGCGTCCCGGAGTTCGCCGTCGTCCGGCCCGGACGCAAGCCGGTTCTACCTAAACGCCTCACCTTCCCGATGATTGTGAAGTCGCTGTTCTTTGAAGCGTCCGCGGGCATCTCCCAGGCTTCGGTGGTCGAGAACCACGAGCAACTGGCCCGTCGCGTGAGCTTCATTCACGAAAAGCTGGGCACGGCGGCCATCGTCGAGCAGTTCGTCGATGGGCGCGAGCTGTACATCGGCGTCGTCGGCAACGAGCGGCTGGACGTCTTCCCTGTCTGGGAGATGTCGTTCGACAGGATGCCGGACAACCGCTGGAAGATCGCGACCGAACGGGTGAAGTGGAGCACCCAGTATCAGAAGAAGCACGGCATCATGACCGACCGGGCACGCGTGGACCCGCTGCTGATGGAACAGATGCAGCGCATCGCCAAACGCTCGTATCGCGCGCTGGATCTCAGCGGATACGCCCGCATCGACTTCCGGATGGACGAGGAGGGGCGGATGTTCGTGCTCGAGGCCAACCCGAACCCGAACCTGGCTTACGGCGAGGATTTCGCAGAGTCCGCTGAAGTTGCGGCGGTGTCCTACGAGCGGCTTCTAGAGCGGATTATCACGCTGGGCCTGCGCTGGGAGCCCGCCAGGACTGGATAACGATACTCCCAACTTCCGTGCGGCTGAGTTACCCTAACGTCACATCCATGGGCGCGGCCACTACCAACGGGTACACTTCCGAAATCAAATTCCTGGTCAATGAAGCAACCGGCCACCGCATTCGCGATTGGGCGCGCGAGCGGCTGGATGCCGACCCGAACGGTACGGGCCCGCACGGCGACGAATACCGGGTGTCGACGTTGTATCTGGATACCGCAGCGCGCGACGTCTTCCACCGGCGGGGCTCGTACGGCCGCAGCAAGTACCGGGTCCGCCGCTACGGCGAGGAGCCGCGTGTCTTCCTGGAACGGAAACTCAGGACCGGATCGCGGCTCGCCAAGCGCCGGACCGACATCCCGCTCGAGACGCTGCACCTGCTGAGAACGCTGGAGGCAGGTGCCCAGGACACCAAATGGTTCCGACAGCGCGTGAGCATCCGGCAGCTTCATCCGGTGTGCCGGGTGTCATACCTGCGTACCGCGCGCGTGGCCGACACGCCGGACGGACGGATGCGGATGACGATTGATTACTCCCTGTCGGCGGCACCCGCTGACGCGTTCACGCTCGACGCAGGCGGACAGGCCTCGCTGCTCCCGGATCAGATGATCCTCGAGGTGAAGTACCGCGGCCCGATGCCTGCGGTGTTCCGCGAACTGGCGGACACCTTCGCGATCATGCCCGGGCGGGCGTCGAAGTACCGCGTTGCGGCAGCCGCGCTCGGCATCGCGAAGCTCGCACGCGAAGAGGGGCCCTCTACCGCTCATGCCTGACGTGTTTCGTCAGTCGTTCCACGATTTCGAAGCCATTCCGCCGCTCGTCGTTCTGGTTCGCCTGCTTGCCGCGCTGCTGCTCGGCGGCGTGGCGGCGCTGATCTATCGTCTCACTCGCGCCGAGTCCGAGGTGGCGCCGTCGTTCACCGCCACGCTGGTGCTGCTCTCGATCCTGATTGCCATGGTGACGCAGGTCATCGGCGACAACGTGGCGCGCGCGTTCAGTCTGGTGGGCGCGCTTTCGATCGTTCGATTCCGCACGGTCGTGCGCGACACGCAGGACACTGCGTTCGTTATCTTTTCAGTGGCCGTCGGCATGGCCGTCGGCGCCGGCTATCCGTGGCTCGCGGTCGCGGGCAGTGCGGTCGTTGCGGTGGCCGCGTTCGCCATGAAGACGCGCACCGGGCTGCCAGCTGTCAGCGCAGCGGACGGCGAGGCGTTTGAACTGCAGGTGCGCCTCGGGATCGGCCATGATCCTCAGGGACTCGTCGGACCTTTGCTCGATGCGCACGCGTCCGACCGTCAGTTGATGTCGATCGCAACCGCGCGCCGTGGACTGGCAGTGGACGCCATCTTTCGCGCGGCACTTCGCTCGAGTGCGTCCGCGGACGCCCTGGTCCGCGAGCTCAACAAGACAGAGGGCATTCAGACCGTCCGCCTGAAGCGCATCACGCAGGATGACGACGATTAATCGTGAGGACTCCATGAAGATCCGGACAACGGCCGCGGCGTTCTGCGCCCTCACGATGGCATTCCTGATCGGCTCGAATGGCCACGCCCAATTCGGCGGTGGAGCGAATTCTGAGCAGAAGCTCGTGGCGCGGTACGACAAGGACAAGGACGGCAAGCTGAACCGGGAGGAACGCAATGCGGCGCGCGCCGCCGTCGGAGGCGGCCAGCCGTTTGGATTCCGGCGCGGGTTCCGCGGCGATTCCGTCAACGCCGCACCGGGGCGCAAGCTGGCGCCCGCCGATGTCCGTCCGTATCCGACGACCCCGGTCTACGACATTGGCACGCTCCGCACGATCTTCCTCCAGTTCGAGGATGCCGACTGGGAGGACGAGATGGCGGCGTTCAAGAACACCGACGTCGAGGTACCGGCCACCATGACGGTCGACGGACGCACCTATAAGAACGTCGGTGTCCACTTCCGGGGCGCCTCGTCGTTCATGATGGTACCGGCGGGCCTGAAGCGGTCGCTGAATATCTCCACCGACTTCGCCGTCGATGGTCAGAATCTCGGCGGCTACCGCACGTTCAACCTGTTGAACGCCAACAACGACCCGACCTTCCTGCGCGCCTTTTTCTATACGCAGGTCGCACGGCGCTACCACCCCGCCCCGAAGATGAACTTCATGCGGGTGGTCATCAACGGCGAGAGCTGGGGCATCTATCTCAACGCGCAACAGTTCAACGGCGACATGCTGCGCGACGACTTCAAGACCACGAAGGGCGCGCGATGGAAGGCGCCAGGAAGCCCGCGCGGACGCGCCGGTCTCGAATACCTCGGCGACGATCCGGCCCAGTACAAGGCGCTGTACGAAATCAAGACCAAGGACGACGTGGAGTCCTGGAAGGCGCTGGCGCAGTTGTGTAAGGTGCTCAATCAGACGCCGGTGGACAAGCTGGAAGCAGCGCTGTCGCCTCTGCTCGATATCGACGGCGCGCTCAAATTCCTGGCTGTTGAAGTGGCACTCGTCAACAGTGACGGCTACTGGACTCGTGCGAGCGACTACAGCCTCTACCGGGACACGACGGGCAAATTCCACGTCGTATCGCACGACGTGAACGAAGGGCTCGGGGGCGAGGGCGGCGGTGGGGGCTTCGGCGGATTCGGCGGGTTTGGTGGTGGAGGCGCCCAGCTCGATCCTTTGGTCTCCATCGACGATCCCAGCAAGCCTTTGCGCTCAAGGCTGCTGGCCGTGCCGGCGCTCCGGCAGAAATACCTCGAATACGTCCGCGACATCGCCACGAAATGGCTCGACTGGAACGCGATCGCGCCAATGTTGAAGTCGGCGCACGACCTGATCGCGGCTGAGGTCAGAGTGGACACGCGGAAGCTCTATGACACTCCCGGTTTCGAGGCCGGAATCGCGCCAACGGCCAACCCGCTGAAAGCGTTCATCGACGGCCGCCGGGCGTTCCTCCTGAAGGCGACAACGTCGGCCGCGACGCCGGTCCGGGCCGCAGCACCGCGAACTAGTCCCCAGCGCACCGCGAACTAATTCGCATCGAAACACACACCTCCTGTCGGGACGTGATTGATTGCAGGGGGTTCGTCCCGTACGATCAGGATCGCTTCTTGCCGTTCAGGTCTAAAGGCGGACACTACGCCGGGTCCGGCTAAAGCCGGACGCTACGACCACATGACACACAAGGGACTCCTCATCGCTCTCGCCATCTGGCTCGGCTCCGTCGGCGTCGTCGCTGGACAGCTGCAGCACCCGACGCTGCTTCGGAACCACTCGGCAATTCGCTACGACAGCACACAGACCAACGACCCGATCGCGAGGCTGAACGAACGGCTGAAGAGCGGCGAGGTGACACTCGAGCGACGCGGTCCGTCAGGGTATCTGCAGTCCGTGCTCGAGGCGCTTCACGTCCCGGTGGAATCGCAGCTGCTGGTCTTCTCGAAAACCAGCTTCCAGGCACCGAAGATCGGTCCGAAGAATCCGCGCGCCATCTACTTCGGCGACACGCTGGCGGTCGGCTGGGTTCGCGGTGGCGAGGTACTCGAGTTCGTCGGTCAGGATCCGACTCAGGGCTCGGTCTTCTACACAATGGCGCAGGCGAACGACAAACCGGTCTTCGAGCGCAACGACGCGTGCGTCTCGTGCCACGCGTCCGAAGCAACACACTACGTGCCGGGGATGTTCATCGGCAGCGTGTTTCCCGGCGTTGACGGGACGACGATGTACGGACCGGCGTATACGACCGACCATCGGTCGCCGTTCGAGATTCGCTGGGGCGGCTGGTTCGTGACCGGCACGCACCACGCGACGCGTCACATGGGCAACGCGGTCGCCAACGATCCAGCCGATCTGACGTCGATGATTACCCCGGAGTCCGTGCACGTCACGAACCTCGAAGGCCGCTTCGACCCGACCGGCTATCTGTCGCTGAACAGCGACCTCGTCGCTCTGCTCGTCATCGAGCACCAGGCGAAGATGCTGAACCTGATCACACGTGTCGGCTGGGAGACGCGGATCGGCGAGAAGGAGTCTGGCCGGACGATCGACCAGGCGGCCTCCGAGCTCGTGGATTACCTGCTGTTCGTGGACGAAGCGCCGCTGCCTGGCCCGATTGCCGGCACCACGAAGTTTGCCGAGGTCTTCTCCGCGCAGGGCCCCCGCGACAGCCGCGGCCGGTCGCTCCGCGACCTCAGCCTCGAGACGCGGCTGCTCCGCTATCCGTGCAGCTATCTGATCTACTCCGAGCCGTTCGACAGCCTGCCTGCCAGGGCAAAGACGGCCGTCTACGGGCGCATGTGGGAGATCCTCTCGGGCCAGGAGCGCGACCAGCGCTACGCTGTGCTCACGCCGGCGGATCGCCGCGCAATCCTCGAAATCCTCAGCGAGACGAAGCCGGACGCAGCGGCGTATTTCGCGGAGCGGAAAGCGCCGGACACGTATTAGTTCGTAGTTGGCTAGTTAGCTAGTTGGTAGTTGGCTGACAAGAACTGCGTACTTGCCCCGCGGAATCCGTTGCAGTTTTTGCAACATCCGGGGTTCACACTGGCAAAACCCACCGTAATGCGACCGTGATCGAAATGTGCATCACGTTCGACCATGCCACAGAGTCAATCGTTTCGTGACCTCAAGGTTTGGAACAAATCGATGGACCTTGTGGAGCAGATCTATGCGGTCAGCACCCGGTTTCCACGGGACGAACGGTTCGGGCTCACCGCGCAGATCAGGCGCGCGGCCGTTTCCGTTCCATCGAACATCGGCGAAGGATCCAGACGGAAGAAACGAAATGTGTTCCTCAACCATCTGGATATCGCAATCGGATCGCAGGCCGAAGTCGAAGTGCAGCTCGAGATCGCTTATCGGCTCCGGTTTCTTTCCGCCGCCGAGTACAAACGGACTCAAACGGCGGTTGAGGAAATCGGTCGAATGTTGAACGGCTTGATCATGTCCCTGCAACCCGAGGGCGATTAGAACCAACTCCAACTACGCAACTACCCAACCAGCCAACTACCCAACTAGCTAACTAGCTAACTAGCCAACTAGCCAACTAGCTAGCGTGGAACTACCCACGTCCCGGTCAGCAGATCGTGCGGGCCGCGCGTGCGGCGCACGGCTGTCCACACAAAGCCGATCCCCAGCACGCTCAGCGTAAGGACGGTGGCCGTGATCGGCCTTGGCGGCACCGGCACGAAGCCCTGCACCCGCGGCGAGAACGCCAGATAGACGAACCAGACAATCCCGGGAAGGCCTGCAATGAGGACGCGCGCCAGGGATCGCACGCGAGAGATTTCGCGCCCCGAGCGAGTCACCGCCGCGAGACCGAGATTTCGGGACACGAGACCGCCCGGCACCAGCAACGACGAGATCGCACAGACGACGAGGACCAGCGCCAACGCGAGCGCCGTGACGGTCGAGATGATCACGCCACTGAGCTCGATGATGCTGCGCTCCTTGCGCGGACTGCCGCGGAGCCGATCCTGTTCTTCGCGCGCCGCGTTCAGGATTGTGTCAGCCTCCGCGAGCTGAGCGGCCGAGACGTCCGGATGCCGCTTCAGGATGTCCTCCGCCGACGGACGGTACTCCGGGGCAAGCGACCGCACGACCCCCGCCTGCCAAAACGCGTCGTCGCGAATCAGGTTCCCATAGTGGCCGGCAACGGCAACCTCCGTCGCGCTGCGCACCTCGGACCGGCGAAATGGGCTGTCTGCCGCCAGCGTCGTGCTCTGTAGCGAGCCCAGGAGGTTCATCATCGCGATCGTCTCGGAACTCTGGAATCTCGCGAGCGATGGAACGATGACGGCAGTGACGAGCAGCACGAGCGCCACGGGCGCAGCGGCCAACGTACCGGGAATACCACGGCGCCACCAGTGCACGTAATTCGCCGCCCCCGCCATCGTCATCAGAGCTTGGCGCGCGTCGGCGAGCGTTGCCACCGTGGGTCCGGACCATCGTTCAAGAAACTGATGGGCCGATAACGGGACAACACCGGGTTCAGCGTTGCCTTTTGGCACGCGGCTCGCCGCGGCCTGCAGCAGCTGCTCCGGCGTGAGATTCGCCCGGCCTCGCGACGCAGAACCTGGCGGCGCGAAATCCAGCAGAACGACCCGGCCATTGTCGCGTCGCCAGATGCGATCGAGCGCCAACGGCGGCTGCGTCCCGTCGCTAGCTGCGCTCGACAGTTCGTTCACCAGATCAAGCAGCTCGAGGTTCGTCTGCCGCCACGTGCTTGCCGCAACCGTGTCCGGCCAGCCGCCGCCGTCCGGGGCTTCGTACGCGTCCCAGATCTCACTTGCCGAGCGGCCTCCGGTCAGCCAATGCAGGCGTCCCGGACGAGCGAGATCGCGGCGCGCACTGCTGATCGGCGGCGCCGACGCCGGTCGTACTTCAATCCAGACCTGTCGACGAAGGACAGGATCAAAGGCGCGGACCACAGTACCCGGGCCGGGCTCGCCCTGGTCGATCGCGACAAAGGGACCATAGCGCCGCGCGTTTGGCGCCGGCGCGACCGACGCAGGCGTCTGCACAGCGCGGGCGTGGCGCTCGGCAGCAGCAGATCGCGCGATGACGCGAGTGCGGCTCAGAACGTCGTGGAGACCAGTCCATCCGTTGCGCCGTCGCGCCGTCCCGAAAAACATGAGAAGAGAGAGGACGACTGATATTGAGCGCGGCACGTCGATCGACGAGTTCTCCGTGATGTTGTACTTCCCATCGGAGTACAGGAGGAGCAGAGAAGCCACGAGGCTCGGCCCGTAGAAGACAGACGTTCTGACGAAGACCTGCCCCCATGACAGGCCAGTCCCGTCGGCAGACACCACGCGCAGCCCGAGCACACGTTTGCCCAACGACGCGCCGATCGTGCCCTCAAGGACCATGTAGTACAGGAAGCTCGCCAGCCAGGCCCAGTTCGTCAGGATGACTGTGCGCACGGGGTTGCCGCCGATCGGATCCGCCAGCAGCGCGGTGGCGGCCCCGACTGGCAGACCGACGATGATCACGCTGTCCAGCACGGCGGCCAGCGTGCGGGTGATGAGCGGCGCTGGCTTGTCGTCACGAGCGACAAATGGACGCAGCGCATCAGCAAGTGCAGGATAGGATGCCGGCCGGGCGGCGGGCGTTTTGGCCAGACACTGCATCACCACCGACGAGAGTCGCGCCGGAATGTGACTCCGCAGCTGACGCGGCGGAACAGCCGTCTCCGTGGTGACCTTCTTGAACAGCTGTGGCAGATCCGGCGCATCGAACGGCGCGCGGCCGGTCAGCAGGTAGTACAACGTCGCCCCGACCGCGTAGATGTCGGCACGGACGTCGAGCGGCTCGCCGCGCAGCTGCTCCGGCGGTGCAAACTGCGGCGTTCCTTCGAACCCCGAGGTGATGAGCTGCTGATGCACGTCGCGCGCGAGCGTGGAGATCGAGAGCCCGAAGTCGCCAACCTTCACCACGCCATCCCGATCAATGAAGCAGTTCGACGGTTTGATGTCGCGATGCAGAATTCCGACCGCGGCGGCCGCGTCGAGGCCACCGATGAGATCAATGACCGCTGCAACCGCGGCGTCCGGGCGCATCGGACCTTCGGCGGTCACACGGTCCTTCAGCGTGCCGCCTGTCAGCAGCTCCATCGAGATGACCGGCGTGCCGTCGATCTCCTCGCTGCCGAAGATGTAGACCGTATGCGGATGGCTGACCGATGCAGCAAGCTGGCCTTCGCGGAGGAATCGCGCGCGCTCGTCATGCGACTGCAGCCGGTTGCGCAGCACTTTCAACGCGACGCGGCGGCCTGAGATGAGGTGATCGACTTCGTAGACCTCCCCCATTCCGCCCCGTCCCAGCAGATGCCCGATCCGATACGGGCCCCACTCCATTCCCGGCTCCAGCACTGGAGCTGGCGCAGCAGGGACCGTCCCGCCCACGGCAGACGACATGGTCGCCATGCTGTCGATAGACGCCGACGACATCGTCGCCATGCTGTCGGTTGACCCCGACGACATCGTCGCCATGCTGTCGATCGAGCCGGACACCATCGTCTCGGCGGATGCGGCGAGGAGACAGCTGGCGCAGAGGCCGGCAGGGGCGTCGGCGGCAAGCGGACGGCCGCAGCGCGGGCAGGAGGTCATCGTCATCTCAATGTCAGGGCCGGGCAGAACGATGCTTCACCCTCCGCATCACAAAGACTTGAGCGAAGCGCGCCGCGAGTGCCGAGAAGGCAGCGATGATCGCTACCCGCACTGGTTGGGACAAACCGAAACGGTTCTGGGAGAACCCCAGCACGGCGCCGACACCGGCTCCCACGATCGCAATGATCAGGATGGCCAGGAGGACATCCCGCACCGTCACACCTTTGCCCATCGGCTCTCTCCTCGTTGGAATAAGAAAAATGGCGGCGGAAAGGTTACTGGCTGAGCGCCCGTTCGAGGTACCTGAGCTCTTCGTCGATTTCGTCAGGGTCCGAGACCGTTTC
>Ga0207701_10004916_pt1 | contig 13515 bp, 11 predicted proteins | sample KBSSwiSSwithPhiX_FD_184294 | JGI IMG/M metagenome (GOLD analysis project Ga0207701, IMG submission 184294) | Switchgrass rhizosphere bulk soil microbial communities from Kellogg Biological Station, Michigan, USA, with PhiX - S5 (SPAdes) (version 2) | ecosystem: Environmental > Terrestrial >... | reverse complement strand
CTCTTCAATATGTGCCCTGCACCTGATTTTGCCGCCCCTCTTTCCGTCATTGTAAGAGTCTGCATCGATCATTCCACCGGTTAAGAAATCAGGATATAATTCAAATTTCTTACCTCTCAGGTATTTGATAGATGCATCTATGAGTTCACAGAAATTATGGGGAAGTATTTTAGTGGACAACCCCACAGCAATACCTTCAGCACCCTGTGCCAGCAACAAAGGAAATTTCATTGGCAGGGCCACCGGTTCTTTCTTTCTTCCATCGTAGCTCAGTTGCCACTCAGTTGTCTTGGCATTGAAAGCAACCTCCAATGCGAATTTGCTAAGTCTTGCTTCAATATACCTGGCCGCCGCTGCGTCATCACCTGTACGTATATCACCCCAATTTCCCTGAGTATCGATCAGCAGGTTTTTTTGGCCGAGATTCACCATGGCGTCCTGTATGCTTGCATCACCGTGTGGATGATATTGCATGGTCTGTCCGATGATGTTGGCAGCCTTATTCAGCCTTCCATCGTCCATTTCCTTCATGGCATGGAGGATACGTCTTTGCACAGGCTTAAGACCATCCTGAATCGCAGGTACAGCTCGCTCCAGGATTACATACGAAGCATAATCCAGGAACCAGGTTTTATATTGTCCGTGCACACCACCATCGAAAGTGTTGGCATCGTTTTGTTTATTTTTTGCAGCACTCATGTTGTTAAATGAAGGAGGTTAGATTTCCTGCGGGATAGTATTTTTTGAGGAGGCTGATTTCAATTCAAAATCTTTCATTCCTTTAAGTTCGCCCTGAACATCAATTCCACCGGAGGTTACCATATTTTTTATGCGCCAGAGAATATAGGCATCGCCTGTGGTATGTTTATTTTTATGCAGGAACTGGTGAATTATTTTAGAAGCTTTCTGCCATTCACCTGTGATGAATTTTTTAATATCCTCATCATAAAAATCAGCATCGTAATGGGCCAGTTTTTTTCCACCTTCAAGGATACGCACCAAACGGTTTTCACCAGTTAGTTTTTTCCACTCATCAGGATCTACTTCAAATTCACTGAGGGTTATTGGACGAGCGAGTTTTTTTGCTTTCAAAAACTCCTTTGGTGGTATGATGCTCAACCATTCAGGATAAAAAATATTTCCTTTCTCATTTATAAATGGAAGGTTATTCAGGTAGAGAATAAATATCCTTGATGGATAATCTTTCAATTGGCTCATCAGCCAATAATATCCGCTGACGTCATGTTTATTCTGGGCTGCCCAGATCCAAACGATTTCATCCGGATTCTCAGTCAATCTTGTCTTTATCTGCTCAACGGTGCGTTCATCGTTCACCATTCCTTTTTCTACCAGGCCGTCATAATCTCCGCCGGACAGAACCTGTTTCCACCATTCATTACGAATCCCTCTTCCTTCAGGACTATACAAGTCTGCAATTGGTCCGACAGCATAGTCATCTTTTATTTCCATCACATCGCCCTGCATGGTTTCATCCAGTTCAATGGCTTTCTTCAACACGTCAACATCTGCTGTATTAAATACGATATGGATCATATGTTCAATTAATAAATTATTCTGCTTTGATTTCACTGGCAATTCCTTCCACCTGGTCCTGCTCCACCCTGAGATTGGAAACAATAAAATCCTGTCTTTCCGGCGTATTCTTACCCATATAATATTCCAATAATTGTTGAATATGGGTATGTTGTTCCAGGATCACGGGTTGTTTACGAATATCATTCCCAATAAATTTCCCAAACTCATCCGGTGATATTTCACCTAGTCCTTTGAATCTTGTTATTTCTGATTTGGCGCCCAATTTTTTAACAGCTTCCTGCTTTTCCTGTTCACTATAACAATAAATGGTTTCCTGTTTCGTCCTCACTCGAAACAAAGGTGTGTCGAGGATATACACATGCCCATTCTTCACAAGGTCTGGAAAAAATTGCAGGAAAAATGTCATCAACAAAAGCCTTATATGCATTCCGTCAACGTCTGCATCCGTGGCTATCACGATATTATTATAGCGAAGCCCTTCGATGCCTTCTTCAATGTTTAGGGCGTGCTGTAGCAAATTAAATTCTTCGTTTTCGTACACAATTTTCTTGGTAAGTCCGAAGCAATTCAATGGCTTACCCCTTAAACTGAATACAGCCTGCAATTCTACATCCCTTGATTTAGTAATGGATCCGCTGGCAGAATCACCTTCCGTAATGAAAATGGTGGTGAGTAATTGTTGCGACATAAATTCCTCGCGATTTTTTGAGGGAGGATCTGCATTGAAATGTAGTCGGCAATCACGAAGTTTTTTATTATGGAGATTTGCTTTTTTTGCCCGTTCATTAGCCAGCTTTTTGATACCGGCCATGTCCTTCCTTTCACGTTCACTTTGTTCAATTCGTTTTTTGAGTCCTTCAGCAATAGCAGGATTCTTATGAAGGAAATTATCAAGTTCCCGCATTAAGAAATCGTTGACAAAGTTTTTCATACTGGGGCCGCCTTCAAATACATATTGCGATCCCAATTTTGTTTTTGTCTGCGATTCAAACACTGGTTCCTGTACCCTTAGTGAAATAGCCGCAACAAGACTTTGGCGGATGTCAGAAGTATCATAGTCTTTCTTAAAATACTCGCGGATAGTTTTCACATATGCTTCGCGGAAAGCAGCAACATGCGTACCTCCCTGCGTGGTATACTGACCGTTTACGAAACTATATATATCCTCTCCGTATTCATTGTTATGTGTAAGGGCGAGTTCAATGTCGTCTCCTTTCAAATGAATAATCGGATACCGGATTTCATCTTCATTTGTTTTGCGCGACAGAAGGTCGAGCAAGCCATTTTTACTGACGAATTTTTTACCATTATAATTTATGATCAGACCGGCATTCAGGTAACAGTAGTTCCAAATCTGGTTTTCCAGGTATTCCGGGATGAAATGAAAATTTCTGAATACTGTGTCGTCGGGAATGAAGGTGATCAGGGTACCGTTGTGCTCGGTTGATTTTCCTTCTTTGAATTCTTTAATTAAAACACCTTTCTCAAATTCTGCGGTCTTTTCTTTTCCATCCCTGAAAGCTGTCACTTTAAAATAATGGCTGAGTGCATTCACTGCTTTGGTACCCACGCCGTTTAATCCCACAGACTTTTGAAAGACGCGACTATCATATTTTGCACCCGTGTTGATTTTACTTACCACGTCCACCACTTTTCCAAGAGGTATACCTCGACCGTAATCCCGGACAAAAACCGTGTTCTTTTCAATGGTGATGTCAACCTGCTTGCCGTAGCCCATGGTATGTTCATCGATACAATTGTCAATGACTTCTTTTACTAAAACATAAATACCATCGTCGGGGCTGCTGCCGTCACCCAGTTTGCCGATATACATTCCGGGCCTGAGGCGGATATGTTCACGCCAATCCAGGCTCTTGATCGAGTCCTCGGTATATTCAAAAACAGTATTTTCTTTAGAGGGGAGTTCTTTTTCTTTTGCCATAGGAGGTTTGAGCGAGCGAAAATAGTCAGATAATCAGAAAATCGGCCATTTGGATATTAACAAGCCTGAATTTAGCTCAGAACATAAGATTTAACCCAGATTTAAGGACCCATTGTAACTCATTGAAAGCCAATATTTAAGGCCTTACAGACCTAAAAAACCTGAAAATCTGGTGAAAATCTCCTTGCAAAAAGTCAGGGATTTTGTATTTTCGATATACTATCCTCCTATGAACAATATCCTTCTGCTTAGCTGCTCATCTACCCATTAAATGTCTGCAGCCCTTAAATTCTGATACTTAGGACCCGATATTTATTGTCTTTTAAACTGAAATGACTATGTATTCGTATGCATTGCTGGAACCTTCCTGCTATTACCTGATTCGTGAAAAGAAAGAAGGGAACATTTCTTTGATTAAGATCAATGTGGAGAGTGACCATTGTGTTTTCCTATCTCGTTACCAGAATGAGGAAACTCTGGAATGGAAGAAAAAAACCGATCCAATCCATGATATAATCGAATTGTTAAGTGACGACGCCGTCGCCGCCTGGCAGGAGGCTTATAATGCCACCTTCATGCCGGAGGAAGAGGACGACGAGTATGAGTAAGATTTAGAACAAATTTTACATAAATGGTGAAGAGTGGATAGTGCTGAATAAGTAAATTTGGTTTCGCTTGAAATCTGCTTAACGTGTGCCATGGATGAATTGAAAAATAAGCGCAAGGCTGTTGCCTGGGAGTTTTTCCTAAATTTACTGGGATTACTTACTATTGTTCCACTCGCACCAATGGTTAACAGGGTCATCCCCCCTATTCTCATTGGAAGTTTCAATGCGGATCTGCTTATCGCCGTAACTATTTCATTTTTATTTGTTCGATTTGTACTGTGGATTTTCAAACCACTGATCATCCCTTCTTTTCTTATGGTGGGTGTGATCTTTCTGATCAATATGTTTACCAATACTTATACAGTTAGCGGTATTGTGACTGATTACAAAAACCTGGTGGTAAACAACTGGAATAAAAGATCAAAAAAAGAAAAAGACCTTTTCCTTATAAAGCCATCACTGTTTGATTCAGAAGTAGATAAAGCGGTGAAGGGAATGACAACAAAAATCAACCAAAGGGATTCCCTGGTAAGAAAATTTGCGGTGAGCAATGCAGTAAAATATTATACAGATTCATATCGTCAGTATGGAAATGTGGTGAGGATACTCTCCCTCTTCAGGTATATCAACCATAATTTTAAATATGTATCTGATCCTTTGAGAGATGAATATTATGCATCTCCTATGGAAACAATTGATGCGGGGCTTGCTGGTGATTGTGACGATCATACCATTTTAATGATTGCTGCCATGAAATCAATTGGCGCAAAAACCCGGATGGTATTATCTGTTGATCATGTGTATCCCGAACTCTATTGTGGAAACAAAGCTTCTTTCCTGAAATTTCAGTCTGCTATCTTACAGTTGTACTCCCAGGAAAACCTTACAGGTTTGTATTACCGGGAGGAAAATGGAGAATATTGGCTCAACCTTGATTATTCGGCCAGATATCCTGGCGGACCGTATGCCAATAACAAAGCCTATTCTGTGGTGGAATTCTAAGGTTAAACCTAACTTATGAAATGTGGTGGATAGGTCCTGTTTTTATTATCCAATGGTTAACTTGATTGACGATAAAGCCTTTCCCCTTTTTGGAAAGGCTTTTTTTTACCATTTTTATTTGGATCCAAGATCGGCCCTTAAGAATAATAATTCTGACCAGAGTTCGTCAAGATAATTTCTTTGAACTTCAACAAAACCATCATAAGAATCTTCTCCATGTACGGCCTCAAAACGTGTTTTCATTGGCTTCCTGTACCCGGATGCCCTTTCTTTCAATCCATTTTTATATCGTGTTACAACAGCATAACCAGGCCTGCCGGAGGAACTCACTGTATATACAGCAACGGATTGTTCACTCGCTTTCCATACTGGTTTCATTTGCATGATCATATCCCAGACCTTTGAACCATATCCGATTTTTTGTGTGTAGTGTGTAATGTTGATCTTGTCAGCATAATCAGTAACTGCTACGGTACTAGCCGTATCTTCATAAATGGAATATCCTGAAGACCCGCGATCAGTTAAAAATATCGCGACATTTTTGTTCCAGTCATTGTTATGTTCAGTTCCGAGATTTCCCCTTCCATCAATTTGTTCCCAACTTACGGGGCCTTCGGCGATCATATACCCTCCCGCATCGGGGCCTGATGAAATTTCATATACCCGCCATTTCCAATCGCCCGTATGGTATTTCTGGGAATGATTGGCCAGGGCTTTTTCAAATTCCAGGACTTTGTCAACCTTGGCAAAAACACGATTTGTGTTGAGGACATTTTTAGTCTGGCTTATTACCAATACAGGAATAAGCATGCAAAAAAGAAGAACTTTTTTCATGTTACATGTTTGGAATGAAGTAATAGATGAGAATGCTTGGATAGGGGCGAAGAACAGATAAGGTAGATTAATTTATAAATATGCCAAATAATGTTTTTTGCAATTTCTACTAATCTGTTTTATGTCATCGTGATTAAGCGCAATTAATTTTGTAGTCAATGTAGACATGATTTTAAATTGATATACCTATTCGTATAATTTCTTATCTTTTATATACAAATGATGACAAATATGAAGTGGTTTTTTATTTCAGGACTTTGTTGGTTTTTTATTTTGGTTTCTGTTTCTCCAGAATCAAATACAGGTAATCGGGAACTTCTTCGAATCCTTGAAAAAAAGAAGCAACTATCGGTGGCCTGTTCTCCACTCAGGGACAAGGAGTTTTCACCGGCCAATATTCCATTGCTTCCCGGTACCGGAAAACATAGCTGGAAAATTAGTACCAGTAAGGATAGCGCCCAAATCTATTTCAACCAGGGTATGAATCTTTACTATTCATTTCACATCATTGAGGCACTTGGTTCGTTCTTAAAAGCACAGGAATTTGATCCTGAAAATGGATTCTTATATTGGGCAGAAGCATTGAGCTATGGGCCCAATATCAATGATTTCGGATATGCTGCTTCACCGGGAGTTTTTCCAGCTCTTGAAAAAGCCATTAAATTTCAAGGCGGACTTACTGAAATGGAAAAAGACTTAATAACGGCATTGAATAGACGATATGCTACATCTGCAAACCAGGAGAAACTTAACCAGGATTACCGTGATGCTATGGCTGCACTGTACAAAAAATATCCCGGAGACCCTGAGATAACAGCTTTATATGCTGATGCACTCATGCTTATACACCCATGGGATCTTTACGAACACGAAGACCAGAGTCCGAAACCATGGACAGGTGAATTGGTAACTGTATTGGAAAAAGGATTATCAACATCACCGGAACATCCAGGAATAAACCATTATTATATTCACGCGGTTGAGGCTTCAGCTGATCCCGGAAAAGCAATGAACAGTGCAAAAAAACTTGGCAATATGTTACCCAGTGTTTCTCATATGGTTCATATGCCTTCGCACATTTATATCCGCACAGGAAACTATGAAGAAGGCATAAAGGTCAATGATCAATCTCTTGCTGGCTACGCCGAATATCTTAAGCTCTATCCTTCAGTTGCGAGTAATGCATGGTTATATCAGTTTCACAATATTCATTTGCTGGCAGTATGTGCAATGATGAAAGGAGATTACAAGACTTCTTCGCAACAATCTGAGGAACTCGTTAAAGTTATTACACCTGAATATTATAGTTACCCTTCGCCTTTCCGTGAATACGTTTATTATATGGCGGCATCTCCGGTGTTTACTGACATACGTTTTGGAAAATGGGATGAATTGAAAAAGATGCGGGAACAACCAGATTCAGCTGCATATTTGAAAATACTTTCATCATTCGGAAAAGGGATTGCATATGCCAGAACAAGGAATTTGGATGAAGCAGATAAAAGCCTTGCCACTATTGCCAGGCTGATGAAAGCAGACAGTAGTCTTAAACTTAAATTAGGAGCGTTTAATTCAGCTTATGACGGTGCAGCAGTTGCCTATGCCATGTTGGAAGGAATAATTGAAGAAGAAAAAGGCAATTATACCAAGGCAATAGCAAGTTTAAAGAAAGCCGTAATGCTTGAAGAGAATATGATCTATAACGAGCCGAAGGATTGGCTTCTACCACCCCTGCCTTACCTCGGACAAGTATTGTTGAAGAGCAGGAATTTTGAAGAAGCAGAAATGGTTTTTCTGAAAGACCTGAAATTTAATCCCAATAATTGCTGGTCGCTCAAAGGATTGGAAATGACCTACATGGCACGTGGCAATACATCATTGGCCAAACAAACCCGTAAGGCTCTGGAAAAAGCCCTGAAGGGTACTGAATTGACATTGCAGGGACCGGTTTTCTAAGCCATTTTTGGGACGAATCCATTTTATTTGGATATTTGGGCCTGAATTATAAATACCCGGTATGGATAAAAGAATTTCAACGCTCGTTTTTATTTATGTTGTATACCTCATTATAGCTCTCGTAATGTTGTTTTCTACAACTGCTCAACACGTATTAACAACTTTGCTCTGGGGTTTTACCGGACTGGGATTATTTTTTATATTTTTCTTTCTCTGGCTGATGGCTAGAAAAGACTAGTATTTGCTCCGACAGCTCAAATTTTTTATATAAAAAAAGCGGAACTATTGATTTAGTTCCGCTTTTGTATTTTAGCTGCGAGAGTTAAATTCTTTCCCTTCGATTAGTCCCTGCGTCTTTGCGTTCTCCCTGCGTCTCTGCGTCCTAAGAGCCTAGTTTCCAACCTTCCCTGTATTCCCTCTTCACCCATTGGTTTGCAGCATCAAAATTAGTGACCTTCAGGTTTTTAGCATCCCAGAGTAATTTTTTACGACCCAGGTATTTATCATCCCAACCCTTTCCATTTGGATTCTTCATCGAGAAGGCCCTCAAAGCGAGATTACCGATCAGGATGCTTTCTGTAAATGGTCCGGCATAATCAAACGGAGATGAAGTAAATCCTTTTCCATATCCTGCGATACAGGCATCGACCCATTGTACATAGTGGCCTTCCGGTACACGTTTGATAGTTTCTTTTGGAAGTGTTTCCTGCATACGGGAAGTAGGCAGTAATCTTGGATTGGCACCATAACAATCAGCTAATAGTTTGCCTTTTGTTCCGGTGAACAATACACCACCATCCCAGTTACCAAATGCTTCTTCTGGTCCGAGTTCATCAGGACGCTGTGGTAATAAACCTCCATCGTACCAGGAAACTTTTACGATTCCCTTTCCATCATTCCTTGGATAAGTAAGATGTATTATAGAAGATGCCGGACAAGCATCAACATTTTGAGTATCATCCCACATTTTCGACCACATAGTGGCTACACTGCACTCCACTTCAGTTGGATAATCGATCGGCACACACCTGAACACCGGATCCATAATATGACAAGCCATGTCACCCAGTGAACCTGTACCGTATGCCCACCATCCTCTCCAGTTAAATGGCAGATATGCAGGATTATAATCGATCGCTTTTGCTGGTCCCTGCCAGAGATCCCAATTCAATTCTTTTGGAACATCGAATTTACCCGTTGGTGTTGGAATACCCTGTGGCCATACCGGTCTGTTGGTCCAGCAGTCAACTCTTGTAACGGTACCGATCATTCCACCATCAATGTATTCTTTTGTACGGCGAACACCATCACCGGAACCACCCTGGTTTCCCATCTGGGTAACTACCTTATATTTTTTTGCAGCTTCAGTTAATACACGGGCTTCATAAATATCATGTGTAAGTGGTTTCTGCACATATACGTGCTTTCCCAATTGCATAGCAGGCAACGCAGCAACGGCATGGATGTTGTCAGGTGTTGATACAGATACTGCATCAATATTTTTTGCTTCTTTATCCAGCATTTCCCTGAAATCCTGGTACCTTTTTGCATTAGGGAAGCGCTTAACAGAACCAGTTATCTGGCGTTCATCGACATCAGCGAAACAAATAATATTGGCTTTAGGGCTTTTTGCAAATTCTGCAAGGTCGCTTTCTCCTTTACCACCTGCACCTATACCGGCAATATTTAGCTTATCACTGGGAGCGAGAAATCCTTTTCCCAATACATGGCGGGGAACAATAGTGAACCCTGCTACAGCCATGGAGGCATCCCTGATAAACTGCCGGCGCTCATATTTTTTCTTCTTGTTTGAATTCTGCATAATCGTTATGGTTTTTTACTAAATCAAAATGCTATATGTTATGAGGTCAGTTGTTTAAGAAAAGGTCACACATTCTTTTATTTCTTTTTCCGTGTATGCAACACCGTATTGTTTAAGGACATCATCCGGAACACCTTTCCATTGATTAGGTGTATTGCCGAGATAACCTATGTCTTTTACGCCTATCTCAGATGTATAGAAACCAGTTGAAACAAGATCACGCATCTTGTTAAAAAAAGCCACGCCCTGGCTCATTTCAGGTTTTGCTTTTCCAGGATAGGCAATCTCGTCCACGATCTCCAATTGCTGTTTGGCGCTACAATCCTTGAAAGATTTTTCAAACCTGTTATAACTGTGAAGATTCAGCCATCTCAAACCTCCTCTCACCGGAGTCTGATGTTCTGGCATGTCTTTCACGATAAATTCTATGAATTCCGGGACTTTGGCATCTGAAGCACTTCCGCTCACTTCATCACGAGGAATGATGATATCTCCAAGTACCGTGATAGTTGCCATTTCCTCTGGTGTGAAGAAAGTGTATGAAGTGACCTCTTTGTAACGGGCGATCTCTTCCGGTTGCCTGTCGAGCCCTACAGCACCACCGCCTTCATTGACTTTAGCGACAGGAGCTTTTGCTTCTTCTGCTTTTTTATCAGCCGTTTTACAGGCTTCCAGTAAAAGTCCCGCAGATATACCACCTACTGCAATTGTTTTTAACGATTTCCTTCTGTCCATAAAATGAAGTTATGTCGGATGATGGTTTATTTCGTTTATTCCTTAACGTTAGTTACTCAGATATTCCTCTTTTTCATTTCGTCCATCAGGTATTCTGATGCCCGCATGGAAAGTGCCATTATTGTCCACGTGATATTTTTATCAGCCTGCGAAGTAAATGCGGCTCCATCCACAACAAAAAGATTTTTACAATCGTGGCCCTGGTTATATTTATTCAGTGCAGAAGTTTTTGGATCATCACCCATTCTTGCTGTACCCGCTTCATGAATAATTTTTCCGGGAGTTTCCAGTCCATAATTATTTTCTGCAGTATCATCAGCACCCCAGGTAATCACAGCGCCCATATTATGCATGATCTCTTTGAATGTTTCTTTCATGTGTTTTGCCTGCTTCACTTCATAGCCGCTCCATTTCACATTAAATTTCAAAACAGGAATGCCATATTTGTCTACAACATTCGGATCAATTTCACAAAGGTTATTTTTATCCGGAACTGCTTCTCCCCTTCCGGCCATACCTACACCTGCCCCATAAAAGAATCGCATGTCTTCTTTCAATGATGCACCATATCCTCCTGCGGGTTTTTGCACTCCGTTGACCGGGTATCTGCCATTGAGTCCCTGTGTTCCCATTCCAAAACCATAAGCTGGCTGGCCCATACCTCCCCAATATTCAATATGATAACCACGTGGAAAATCAAGTTTTTTATTTTCTCCCCACCATGGTGAATACACATGCATTCCACCAACACCATCTTCATTATATCTTTTCCTTCCAAACAATTTTGGCAACACGCCACCCATTGCAGCACCTGTGGAATCGTGAAGATATCTTCCCACTACATCACTTGAATTACAAAGGCCATTTGGATGTTTGTCAGATTTTGAGTTTAACATGAGTCGTGCTGATTCGCAGGCACTAGCAGCAAGAATTACAGAGCGACCCATCACCTGGTATTCCATCAAATCATTCTTACTGACATAGGATACGCCTGTCGCCAGTCCTTTACTATCTGTAAGTACTTCCCTGGCCATTGCCATAGGAACTACATCAACATTTCCTGTTTTAATAGCGGGTTTTATTAATACAGACGAAGAAGAAAAATCTGCATGTACCTGGCAACCGCGACCACACTGTGCGCAGAAAAAACATGCTCCGCGATCGTCATTAATTTTTTGCGTTAAGATGGATAAGCGGGAAGGAATAACCGGAACCCCGGAAGCATAGCCGGCTTTCTTGATCATCAGTTCATGAAGCCGAGGCAGGGGCGGCGGCAGGAAAATTCCGTCCGGATCATTAGGCAAACCTTCGTTAGTTCCGAATACACCTACCAGTTTATCCAGGCGATCGTAATAAGGCTTAATATCATCATATCCTATCGGCCAGTTATCGCCCAAACCGTCGATGTTTTTACGTTTGAAATCTTTCGGACCAAAGCGAAGTGATATCCTGCCCCAGTGATTTGTGCGACCGCCAAGCATCCTCGACCTCCACCAATCCCATTGGGTACCTTCTGCCTTGGTATATGGCTCTCCATCTATTTGCCAACCCCAATAGCTTGCATCAAAATCACCAAAAGGTCTGAATTTGGTGCTTGCACCCCGTCGTGGAGATTCCCAGGGATTTTTAAGCTGTGTAACATTGGTTGCGGGATCATACATCGGACCCGCTTCAATCAGACAAACTTTTATTCCTGCATTGGCTAAAATATAAGCGGCCATTCCGCCTCCTGCACCCGAACCAACAATAATTACATCATAATTCTTCGGCTGCTTTTTCACCTGGAAATCTGGCATAGATACAATCGTATTTTATTTTTGAGCTAGAGAGCCGGAAAATTAAGAAAATAGAGAATAAGGTTGCCATTCTTCTCCATAAATATCTGAAATCAGAGGCAGATAATTGACCAATAGTATATTACCATGACAAATGGTGAACTCTTCAATAGTCCAGGCTCAACAAAACAACCATAATCAACAGTGAACAGTTGCTCAAATTTTTTATTCATAAGGGCCGGAATCGCCAGCTATTAATTTTTTTTAACAAATAAATTCAGCCATATTTTTTGGAGAACTAGTTTTTTAGTTATCTTAGACTAAATATTTAGTTCTGATGAAGACATTAACTAAGGCAGAAGAACAGGTGATGCAGGCATTATGGAGTCTTGACAATGGAGGCATGCTCAAAGACATCGTTGAAGCAATGCCATCACCCAAAGCACATCATAATACTGTTGCGACACTATTAAAGATATTGGTTGAAAAGAAATTCGTCGGTATTAAAAACCCCAGTCGCTACAACCACTACTATCCCCTTGTGAAAATGGATGAGTATTCTAATATGACCCTGAGCGGATTGGCGAAAGGATATTTCGAAGGCTCTTATCAGAATGTAGTTTCCTTCCTGGTTGATAAAAAGAAACTCTCTGTTGATGACCTGGAATTATTATTAAAGCAACTTAAAAACCAGAAAAAATGATAGCCATTGCTTATTACCTGCTGAAGGTGACAATTCTTTCCGGTTTACTATTTGGTTATTATCACCTGGCATTGAAGGACAAAGTGTTTCATCAATGGAACAGGTTCTACCTGCTGGTGACTGTTGTGGTTTCGCTGATGGTTCCGTTAATTTCATTTCCAGTACAAACAACGGAACAACATAATTCTTCTATTGTATCTGCTTTGCAGGTTGTTTCAGGAGCGGACGAATATGTATCAGATCACCAATCTGCTCCGGTAGCCACAATTACAGTCGAGACGATAGTTTCTGGTTTATTCCTGCTTGTTTCTATGGCACTGTTCGCCATTTTGATCCTAGCAATACTAAGAATCGTTCGCATCTCCGGTAAATACGATGCATTACAGCTGGATGATATTGTTTTTATTAATACCCGTGAAGAAGGAACACCATTTTCATTTTTCAGACGCATTTTCTGGAACGAAGAGATTGATCTGCACAGCCCACAGGGAAAAACAATTTTTGAACATGAAATGGTACACGTGAGGGAAAATCATACACTGGATAAAATTTTCATTCAACTGGTGCTCATACCCTGTTGG
>Ga0207701_10004915_pt1 | contig 13516 bp, 13 predicted proteins | sample KBSSwiSSwithPhiX_FD_184294 | JGI IMG/M metagenome (GOLD analysis project Ga0207701, IMG submission 184294) | Switchgrass rhizosphere bulk soil microbial communities from Kellogg Biological Station, Michigan, USA, with PhiX - S5 (SPAdes) (version 2) | ecosystem: Environmental > Terrestrial >... | reverse complement strand
AACGTTCATGCGCATTTTCAGCGGGGCGAATGTCGGCAAGCAGACGCTCAAGATCGCCGATCCGCCGCTTCCGGTTCCTGGCCGCCCGGTCTCAGCCGTCGCCGCCGACGCAGTGTGAGGCGCTGAGTCTACTTTGCGGCGGCGAGTTCCACCGTCGCCACCGTCTTCTCCCAGGCCATCGTCAGCGTGGCGCGGGTATCGTCGACGTTGACGAATCCGATCGTGAACTGCTCCACGGACGCGTCGCCGGCCTTCACCGTCATCGGGGCGCGCAGCACGTCGAACCTGGCGTTGTAGTTGTACGCGCCGTATAGTTTCACCTTTTCGTTGGGGTCGTACTTCTCCTGCACCGGCTGGGTGTTCAGCACCAGCGTCCAGCTACCCGCCTTGAGATCGACGAAGACGTTGTAGACACCGGGTGGCACGGTCTTGCCGCCAATCTGCAGCGGCACCTGTGTGGTGAGGCGCGTGGTGTCGTTGGCGCCTGCGCGCCAGATGGTGGTGTCGTCCATCACCAGCTTGCCGTAGTCCGCGACGCTTCCGAAGATGTTCTTGCGTCCTCGCAGCAGCGGACGGCCGTAATCGACCACCACCCACTTACCGTTTCTGTAGCGCTGATTTACGTCGGATTTTTCCGACGCGGCGCCGAACTGGATGGCCGCCTGGCCGCTTGGCGACGGCGGGAGCGTCACCCCTGGCACGTTCTGCGCGATGGCCGGTGCTGTGGCAGCGAACACGAAGAGGGCAATCAGCCACTGGCATATCAGACGCATGGACCGTCTCCTCCTCAGGATGATTTCCGCCGCCGGCTAACAACGAGAAGGGCGATGCCGACGAGCGCGGCAAGGGCGCCGTAGTACTCCCACCGCGTGTCGCCAATCATTGGCGAATTGCCGGCAGTGAGAACGTTCGCCCCCTGCAGGAACCAGATCGGGCCCATGAGCAGGAGCAGGACGCCGATCACTCTCAAGGTTATTTTCATGGCCGGTTTTCCCTCGCCGAGGACGCCATCGCGTCTTGAGGCGTACGCGCGGCTACGTTAACACGGCGAGAGCCGCGATCCGATGAGGGTGAACCGGCGCTCAGTTTGCCCCTGGTAGGCGCTGAACCTGCCTGACTCGTCGCATGGCGCCCGAGTTCCGCAGGTGTGTGCGGTTTACGAGTGTGGTGGGGCGATCACGCTGCGGTGATCGCCACTGCGACCGGCTCTTCGACCGGCACTACTACAACGGGAGGGACTTCGGCCGAGCGGATGATTTTGTATGAGGCGACTTCCATCTGCGCGGTTGTCACGAACTTGTGATCATCCCTCGCGACGAGCGGTATGCATCCGCGCGTCAATTGCGCCGCACGCTGCGCTGACATCACCACGAATTCGAACGCGTTGAAATCGGCAGGTCGTCTGACCATCACACTCTCCTCATCAGGCCCAGGGGTTCAGCTTCAGCATCCACGATGCAATCGGGCACTGCACGTGCGATCGCCGGGATGGAAGAGGTGATGTCAAATACGTCACCTCACCAGAAGGGGCTTTGGTGAGGTTCGAGCCAGGGTGGCCGGTTGCTCAGAAAAGCAGGAGCAGCAAGTATAGCTCGATTCGGCGGGCCGACTGCTCCCCATCGTCTCGCGTGCGCCGGGCCGTCGGGTCTGAAGACCCGACGCCACGTACGAGCGACAAACCGGCGCTAACCCTCGTTGAAGGGAATCTCCGCGTGCGTGCCGTCGCAGAGCGGCTTGTTCTTCGACTGCCCGCATCGGCACAGTGTGACGCGGTTGCGGACCTCGAGCGTCTGCCCGTTCGACATCGTGACCGGAATGCCGCCCGTCACCCAGTACGGGCCGTCCTTCGTCACCGAAATGGCCTCCGGCAGATCGGGCTCGATCGGGACGCCGTCGATTTCGTACCCGAGCTTTCCCGATGGGCACCGCTCCACCATCTGCATCACGGTGAAGCGGACACGCGAGTCGTCGGTGTGCTCCATCATCTGCCACACCTTCTCGACATGGTTGCCGCAGAAACCGCCGTGCATGCACAGGATGGAGTCGTCGGTCATCGTGATGCCCGTGCCCACGAACCGGCGCGCGCGCGCGACACTCGGCGTCGTGGGGGCCGTCTCCGTCCCGTCGAAACCCACGCGCGCATGCGTGTTGTCACAGAACGGCTTGTGCGACGACTGGCCGCATCGGCACAGACGATAGGTGCCATCCGATTCGAGCGTCGCGTCCTTCCGCCACGTCAACGGCTCGTGCAGTTCGGAGAACACCACCGACTTGCGGTTCAGCGGGACGCCGCCAATCACGACGTATGGACCGTTCTCGAGCACCTTGATGGAGAACGCGGCGTTCGCGGCTCGCATCTGCGTCACGGGCGGCATGTACTCGAACGACGGTCCGGCCGTCAGCCCGCCATCCGCGGGCATCTGCATCAACTCCCGCGCGAGCTGCTTCAGTTGCAGCATGGCCGGGATCGTCCGGAACAGCCGGTCGCGCTCGCCGTTGAAGGCGCGGTGCAGATCCCGAAGCAGATCGGAATAGGCCAGGTTGAACTCGCCCAGTTTCGCGACGATGGCGCTGCCGCCGTGGAAATCCTGCGACCTCGGATTGGGCCGCATCGGATACACCGCGCTCCAGTCCACCTCGAACGCCGGACCGCTCGGCCCCGAGACGGGCGTGTCCCCGCGCTGGTAGGACCGGCCCTTCAGGATCTCCTCGAACCGGAAATAGTGCGCGACCTCGTCGCGCTCGGGGTGAAACATCTCGCGATCGCCATCCCAGACCTCGGCGTGCTTCAGGCCTTCGCCCTGCTCCTCGATTTCGTCGATGGCCGCCAGCGCCGACGCCAGGTCGAACACCGCGACGATCCGGCCCGAGCCGCTGTACTCAAAAGAATCGGGCGTGATCTGGCGGGACGGATCTCCCGAAAACACCTGCTTCTCGCCGAGCGTCTCGCACAGCAGTTTCAGGCCTTCCTCGATCGCCTGATAGAACTGCCCGATCGTTTCGTAGCTCTCGGCTTCGGGCTGTGCCTCGCGGTCTTCCGGGCGCTCTATCTTCATGAACGTCTCGATCGCTGCCGGCGAGAACGGCATGAGCGGCACCAGGAACGCCTTGTCGCTGTGCGGCAGATAGGTCGGGTACCGCGCGATGAATTCAGGCTTCTCGAGGGCGGGCGCGCCGCCGACCGCGTTCAGCAGGTTGGCGGCCAGCGTCATGTGCAGCATCTCCTCGATGAACACCGACGTGATCGCATTGACGGCAGGCTGGTTGGTGCCCGGCTTGATGGAATAGAGCGCGCACAGATATGGCGGCAGCGTCGAGTGTTCGAGTTCGATTGCCCACTGGAGGTGTTCGCGCAGGTCGTCGAGCGTGTTCACAGGCATGAAAGGGTCCCAGACGAAGAAGGAGAAGTCATCATAGCGGTTCCCAGTCGGCACTCGCCGGTCTCCGCACGGGGCTACCGCTTTGTCGGCGATTCCACCCACAACCGTGGTCCGGGCCCTCGACGCGCGAGCCGGTCGCCCGGGTTCGTCCACGGGCACTTATCAAGCGACAGGCACCCGCACCCGATGCACTCGGTCATGCCGTCCTCGAGCCGTTCGAGCTCCGCAATTCGCTCGCGGATCCGTCCCTTCCAGGCGGCCGAAAGCTTCGCCCAGTCTGCGCGCTCGGGCACGCGATTCTGCGGCAGCCTGGCAAGTTCCGCCCGCACTTCGTCGAGCGACAGCCCGACCTTCTGCGCAAAAACGATGAAGGCGATCACGCGAAGCACGGGCCGCGAATAGCGCCGGTGTCCGGCGCCCGTGCGCTCGGAGTGAATCAGGCCGGCATCCTCGTAAAACCGCAGGGCTGAGGTGGCAACGCCGGATCGAGCGGACACCTCGCCAATCGTCAGCGATTCGCTCATGGGGAGAGTCTGTCGCAGATAGTGCTTGACTTCAAGTGCACTTGAAGTTCGAAGCTTGAGTTCAGGACAGCGCGGACCGTCCTTCTGGAGAAGTGATCATGGGTCGATTGAAACGAGTGGCTATCGTGACTGGCGCCAGCCGCGGGCTTGGCCGGATTATCGCCGGGGTCCTGGCGTCACAAGGTGTCGACCTCGTCATCGGGTCGCGCCACGCTGCGGCGCTCGGCACCGCCGCCGCAGAGCTGACCTCTGCAGGGTCGACCGTTGCGCAGGTTGCCGGCGACGTCACGGAGGACGCGGTTAGACGCCGCCTGATTGCTGCGGCACACAACCTCGGCGGGCTCGACATCGTCGTCAACAACGCGTCGGCCCTCGGACCCATCCGCCCGCTGATGGAGTTCGACGTCAGTCGTTTCAAGACGATTTTCGAGGTGAATGCCGCTGCCCCGCTCGCGTTGATGCAGCTCGCGGCGCCCCTGTTGACCGAGCGGCGCGGCCTCATCGTGAACATCACCAGCGACGCGGCCGCAGGCGCCTATCCGGGCTGGGGGCCGTACGGATCGACGAAGGCGGCGCTCGAACTGCTGTCGCGGACGTTCGGGGCTGAACCCGCCGGCCAGCGAGTGTCCACCGTCATCGTCGACCCGGGTGACATGCGGACCGGGATGCACCAGGACGCGTTTCCGGGCGAAGACATCTCCGATCGTCCGCTGCCTGAGGTGACGGCGCCGTTCTGGAACTGGCTCTTTGCCCAGCAACCGGGGGACGTCCACGGGCAGCGGTTCAGCGCCCAGGCGAAGGATGCGCGATGGCTTCAACCGGCGTAATCGGCGATTTCACCCTTCCGGAGAACCGAGAAGCGACGTCGCCGCCTGAAGCGCGGGGCCTTCGGCGCGACGACGTGCGGCTCATGGTCTCGCGCCTGCGGGAGGAATCAATCGAGCACGCGCGTTTTCGCGATCTTCCACGCTGTTTGTCTGCCGGAGATCTGCTCGTCGTCAACACCAGCGGGACGCTGAACGCTGCGCTGACTGCCGTTATCGATGACGGGCGCGAGTTCGAGTTGCATTTGTCGACAGCGCTGCCTGGAGGCTTCTGGACTGTCGAAGTAAGGGTGCCCGGCGAGGGTGCGTCGCTGCCGTACCGCCAGGCACTGGCGGGTGCGCGGTATCGACTGCCGGAGGGCGGCGAAGCTACGCTGCTCGCTCCCTATCCTCTGGTCGACAGCGTCAACTCCGAGTCGCGCCTCTGGATTGCGGCGCTGCAACTGCCGGCCGCCGCGCCGGCCTATCTCGATCGAAACGGGTTTCCCATCCGCTACAAGTACGTTCCGGACCGCTGGCCGTCGTCCATGTACCAGACCGTGTTCGCGACCGAACCGGGCAGCGCCGAAATGCCGTCCGCCGGGCGTCCGTTCACACCGGATCTGGTCACGACGCTGGTCTCGCGCGGAGTCCGGTTTGCGCCCCTCCTGCTCCACACGGGTGTCGCCAGCCTGGAGGACCACGAACCGCCGTACGAGGAGTTCTTCAGGGTTCCCCGCGAAACGGCGGACCTGGTCAACGCCGCGCGCGATGCCGGGCGTCGGGTAATTGCGGTGGGAACGACGGTGGTACGTGCACTCGAAAGCGTGACCGACGAGCGCGGAACGACGTCACCCGGAGAAGGCTGGACCGACGTCGTCGTGTCGGCGGAGCGGCCGGTGCGCTCGGTGACCGGCATCATCACCGGCCTGCACGAACCGCGCGCGACGCACCTGCTGATCCTCGAACAGGTCGTCGCAAAAGCGCTGCGGATCGGATCGGCGGACACCTCGTCGGCGGCGCGCGCTGCTTCTCAGCTCGAGCGCGCGTACGCGGAAGCGATGGAGCGCGGGTACCTGTGGCACGAGTTCGGCGACTCGCACCTGATCATCGCGTAGTCGTCAGGCCCGGCCCGCTGCGTTCGCGCGCTCGACCAGTGCGCCGAAGACGGACGGTGCGGTGTGCTGCCGCAATACGCACACCAGGAGCCGATGGGCAGCCTGGCCAGCGCAGTCGTGAGGGACATCGCCGGAGGTCAGGTCCCTGCAGGACACGTAGGCGTGTATGAGCGGCCGCGGCGCGCCAGCCGGCTGGTGCCAGTGCACATCCTCGAGCGCCGCCATCGGCGTCATGGCCTTGCGCCATCCGCTCCAGTCGCGCTGCACGACGACGAGTGTTGCGGCTGATGCTGCAGTGAGAGCTGGCATCGAGTCGAGGGCCTCGCGGCTTTTTCCGGGGGGCGCGGTGTGCATCATGACTCCAGTAGACTCGACCTTCGGGAGCCGGTCCATCCGGTCGACACGGGAGGACTCACACTATTAATCCCTTCCGCACGGCATACAGCACGATCTCCGCGGTATTGTGCAGGTTCAGCTTCTGCATCAGGTTTGCGCGGTGCGTCTCGACCGTGGAAAGCCCGAGATCGAGGAGGCTCGCCACTTCCTTGTTCGATCGCCCTTCAGCAAGCAACTGGAGCACCTCCTTCTCACGGTCGGTGAGCAGGTGGTAGGTATCGGTCAGACCGCGCTGCTGCAGGCGGCGCACGTAGTCTTCGACGAGCACCTCCGACACGGCCGGGCTGAAGAACGGCTTACCGGCGGCCACGGCTCTTACTGCCGGGATCAAATCCTCATCAGTCGCGCTCTTCAACAAGTACGCTCGTGCGCCGGCCGCGAGTGCGCGCATGATGTACGACTCGTCGCCATGAACGCTGAGGATGATCACGCCAGGCGGGCGATCCATCTTCTGGGCGCGAGCCGCCACCTCGATGCCACTCAGCTTCGGCATCGAGATATCAAGGATGACCAGGTCCGGCCTCTGCTCCTCGCACAACCGCATCGCCTCGAGACCGTCTCCGGCTTCGGCAACCACGGAAACGCCGGCCGATTCGAGCAGACCTCGCAGGCCCCGCCTGACGATGCTGTGATCGTCAGCCAGCAAGACGCGCAAGTGCCGTCTCCTCTTTCCGCGCCGCGGGAAGCGGAATGTGCACGGCCAGCAGCGTTCCACCTTTTGCGGTCTGCCGGGTCACCGTCACGCTGCCGCCCAGTTCCTTCACCCGTTCCTCGATTCCCCGTAACCCGAAGCCGGTCCGTCGCGTCGACGGGTCGACGCCGACGCCGTTGTCGCCGACCCGGACATGCAGGTATCCCCCGCCGGTCTCCATCGCGATGCGAATGAACGACGCGCTGGCGTGCCGTGCGCAGTTGGTCATCGCTTCCTGGATCACGCGGTAGACGCACGTGCGGTATTTCTCCGGCAGCGCGTCGACGTCCCCTTCGACGGAGAGTTCCACGTCGACCGCGTACCTGCGCATGTAATCGCGCGTGTGCCATTCGATCGCCGCCTGCAGACCGAAGTCGTCGAGCATGCTCGGCCTGAGGCCGAGTGCCAGGTTGCGTACCGTGCTGAAGAGTTCGTCGACGAGATGCTTGCAGCCGATCGCCGTCGCCGCGAGCGGCGAGCCCGCGCCGGCCATGCGTTCGACCCGTCCGAGTTCCATGCGAAGGCCGGTGAGCACCTGCGCCACGTGGTCGTGCAGTTCGCGCGACAGGTGCTTGCGCTCCTCTTCCTGCGCGTCGACGGCCCGCTGCGACAACTGGCGCATCTGCGCCTCCGCAGCGTCCGAGCGGCGCTCGAGGAAGCGCAGGCGCAGGACCACGATCAGCGCCACGCCGAATCCGAGCAGCACCGTCTGCCACCGGAGACGATCGAGATCGCTGCGAAGGGCCGCGTGCCGTTGCGCCACCTCGGCTCGCTGCTCCGCGAGGTTCGCGTTGTTCAATTCCTCGATTTGCTGGGCGATGCGAAGCACGGCGTCGCGCCGCGGCACCACGTCGCGGCGGAGGAAGCCCGCGCTCTGGACAATCTTCTCAGCGGGCGACCAGTCGAACAGCGGATCGAGGGCCTCCCAGTAGTCTTCGAGTTTTGCCTGCAGGCTCTCCATTTCGTCGTCGCGATCGACGAGCTTTCTCAGCTCAGCGAGGGTGGCCATGTTGGTCTGTCGGAACGTGGCGAGCTGTTCGCGGTACTCCGGCGCCCGCTCGCGCGCGACATCGAGCAGGTAGTCGCGCACGAACACTCCGGACAGGTTGACGTCGGAGCGCAAGGCGCGGAGCTTCACCTCCACGTTGCGATGATGGGTGTTGAGGTCGTCAAGCTGGACATAGATGTCCTGCGCTTTTCGAGAGGACGCGAGCATCGAGAGGGCGATCAGCAGGACGAGACTGGCGAGCCCAAGCGCCGCCACGATCCAGGTCTTCAGGCGCATCACTCCTCCACGCATCTCACCGAGCGTACGCCATGTGCGCTTTCAGAAGATATGGTTGCCAGAGGCTCAGCTCGAACCTCGACCTATCCCCTCCTCGCCGATCAGGTGTGGGTGCAAACGATTGTCTTCGTGCGAGGGGGCGGACCACCGGGCGGAGGACTCTGCACCGCTACGCTTGCTGCTACGCTCACGATCCACGGCGGTTTCCGTCCATCATGCCCTGCCGCCCGCACCCTCGTTGTTGACCTCCTCGACGGCAAGGATAAGAGTGCTTTCGATGACACGTGTATCCGGCGGATGCCGGAGAGACCGTGCAAAAACAATGGAGCGGCTGGTGCGGTAAACTTCCCGCCCATGACAACGAAGCAGCTGGTCCTTGTCCTTACCTTCATTTCGACGGCTTTCGCACCCGGACTCGCCCAGGCACAGGGGCGCGGCAGCCAGGCACCGGGCGTTCCTACGCCCGCCGACGTCAAACCGACGAGCATCACGTGCGAAGAGTGCCCATACCCGTATCCGACGTCGTACCTCCCGCTCACGCTCTACGGGCAGGACGTGCGGATGGCCTACATGGACGTGGCGCCGGAGGGCGCGGCCAACGGCCACACCGTCGTGCTGCTGCACGGCAACAACTTCGCGGGCTTCTATTTCGGCGTCATCATCGATGCGCTGAAGAAGGAAGGCTTCCGGGTGATCGTCCCCGACCAGATCGGCTACGGACGCTCCTCGAAGCCGCTCATCACCTACAACTTCACCGACATGGCGCGGAACACGCGGGCCATCCTGCAGAGCCTCAGGATCGACAAGGCGATGATCGTCGGTCACTCCATGGGCGGCATGCTGGCGGCGCGATTCGCGACGCAGTTCCCGGACGTGACCGAACGGCTCGTGATCTTCAACCCGATCGGCCTCTCCGACGGCCGGTTCGATCGCCCGTTTGGCAGCGTCGACGACACCTACAAACAGACACTCGCCTCGACATACCAGACGATTCGCGCGAGCCTGATGCGGTACGTCGCGCACAATCCCGCCGCCTGGAACAACACCTTCGAATCGTTCACCCGGATTCGCTACGGCTGGACGATGGGAGCGGACTGGCCCAGGTTGGCGATGATCCAGACGCTGCTGTCGAACGTGCAGTATCTCGACCCTGTCGTCTACGACTGGGCGCACATCAAGGCGCCGACTTTCGTCTACGGCGGCGCCGACGACTTCCTGGCCGGCACTCCTGCCATGTTCCAGGAGCGAATGAAATATCTCGCCGCTACGATCCCGAACGGTAACGCCAAACTGCTGCTGCTCCCCGGACTCGGCCACGTGCCATTCCTGGAGGACGCCGGCAAGTCTGTGCCTCCCCTCGTCGCCTACCTCAGGGAGGGCGTGAAGTAGCTACAGCTCTGGCGTGTGGCGGGCAGCCCAGGCAGGTCTTCTAGTACGATGGGTGGCCGATCTGACGGCTGCCATGACCGACGCCGCTCCCACCCAACCAGCCCGAGTCGTGGCCGTGCTCGACATGGGCGCGACCGCTATCCGGCTGGTCATCGCCGAGATCGCCGTCGATCATCGCGTTCACATTCTCGAGGAGGCCTCGCGCGGCGTCCAGATTGGCCGGGACACCTTCTCGGGTGAGGGCGTCATTCATCCCCGCACCGCCGACGCCGCGTTTGCGGCGCTCGAAGGATTTCGCAAGATCATGGACGGGTACGGCGTCAGCCAGGTGCGCGCGGTCGCCACGAGTGCCGTGCGCGAGGCCCGGAACGGCGACCTCTTCCTGGACAGGGTTCAGGCCCGCTCGGGCATCGCCTTCGAGATCATCAACGAGGCCGAAGAGACACGGCTGTTGTATCTTGCGGTCCGCGATTCCCTGAAGCGGCACCCCGCCATCAAGGGCGCATGGACCTTGCTCGCCGAAGTGGGCGGAGGCAGCACGAACATTACGCTGCTGCGCTACGGTCAGCCCATTCGCTCCGGTGTCTACGCCCTTGGCGCCGTCCGGCTCCGACAGCGCCTCGACCTGCGCCGGTTCGCGCAGGATCTCCAGGTAGGCCTGCTCAAGCGCGTCATCGCCAATGTCATCGATGAAATCCGCGTCGAGATCCCGATTCACAAGGTCACTCAGCTGGTGGCCATTGGCGGAGACATGCGCCTGGCGGCCAGCCATATTCACGCACAGGAGGGAGCCGAGAACGCCCGCGAGATCCCACGCGATGCGCTGGCCGCCTTCTCTTCCGAAGTCGAAAAGCTCGACGATGAGGGCCTGGTCAGCCGATTCCGTCTGCCGGCCGCCGAGGCAGACACGCTGATGCCCTCCATGCTCATCTACTCGCGGCTGCTGGCTGAAACCGCGGCGCGACGAGTCATTGTCTCGGACGGGTCGCTGCGGTCAGGCGCATTGATCGACCTGGCCGAACCCGAAGCGCAAGTTGCGGCGGAGGATTTCGAGCACCAGGTCCTCGCCAGCGCGGAGGCGCTTGGGCATCGGTTCCGTTTCGATCGCGATCACGGGCGGCACGTGTCGCTGCTGGCCACACGGCTCTTCGATGAGATGAAGGACGAGCACAGGCTGACGAGCCGCGAACGGCTTCTGTTGCAGACGGCCAGTCTCCTGCACGACGTCGGCATTCACGTGAGCCTCCGTTCGCATCACAAGCACTCGCAATACCTGCTGTCGGCCGCGCAGATCTTCGGCCTGTCTAAGGACGAAACCGCGGTCGTCGCCAACGTCGCCCGCTACCATCGCGGCAACCTGCCCCAGCGGAGCCACCTGCCGTACCTCGAACTGGATCAGCACGAGCGGCTTCTGGTGAACAAGCTCGCGGCGCTGCTGCGCCTGGCCAACGCGCTCGACGCCGAGCACCTGCAGAAGGTGCGCGACATCAGGCTGGTGAAGAGCGAAAAGGCCTGGGTACTCGAACTGGTCCCATCGGGCGACGTCACCATGGAACAGCTCGCCGCGAGGGCGCGGATCGACCTGTTCGTCGAGGTGTTCGGACGCGAGCTAATCATTCGAGCTGTCGGAGTCGACGCATGACCTCGCACCCGCACGATCGCACGCTGTTTCTCAACCGTGAGCTGTCCTGGCTGGCGTTCAACGAACGCGTCCTCGAGGAGGCGGCCGACCCCTCCAATCCGCTTCTCGAGCGCGTGAAGTTCGCCTCGATCGCCGCCTCGAACCTCGACGAGTTCTTCATGGTGCGTGTCGCCGGTCTCAAGGAGTCGGTGGACGAAGGCCAATCAGCGCCGGACCTCTGCGGCATGACACCGCAGGAGCAGCTCACCGCGATCGGTGTCCGCGCGCACACGTTCGTGGAGAATCTGTACCGCCTCGCTGTCGGGGAACTGCTGCCGGCGCTGGCAGAGCGCGGCATCCGCCTCGCGAAGATCGGCGAGCTGTCCGAAGAGCGCCAGGCGTCGCTCGGAGCTTTCTTCCGCGACGCGGTCCTTCCCGTCCTGACCCCGCTCGCGATCGACGTGCTCCGCCCGTTTCCGCGTCTCTCCTCGCTGAGCCTGAACATCGCCGTGCTCCTCGAAGCCACCTCCGATGACACGCGCCGCCGGCTCGCCGTCGTCCAGGTCCCGACGGGCCTCCAGCGGCTCGTCCAGGTCGCGGGCGGCGACGGTGCCACATTCGTCTTTCTCGAGGACCTGATCCGCCTGCATCTCGCGCAGCTCTTTCCGGGCCAGCGAATCGTGGAAGCCTCGGCCGTAAGGCTGTCGCGCGATGCCGAGCTCGAGTTCGACGACGAGGGCGGACGCACACAGTTGGAACGGGTCGAACGGGAGCTCCGGCGCCGGCGACTGAGCGATGTCGTGCGTCTCGAAGTGGAGGCCGCCGCATCGCAGGAACTGGTGACGCTGCTCTGCGAACAGGCCGAGGTGACGCAGGACGACGTCTACGCCGTCTCGGGCCCCCTGGATCTCCGCGCGCTGATGCAATTGCAGGATCTGCCCGGATACGCCGAACTGCGCGATCCGCCGCTGCAGCAGGTCAACCCGCTCGAGGGCCGGTCCTCCGACGTGTTCGCCGCGTTGGACGAAGGCGACATCCTGCTGCATCACCCCTACGAATCGTACGACCCGGTGGTCTGGCTGCTCGACCAGGCAGCAGACGACCCCGACGTGCTGGCAATCAAGCAGACGCTGTATCGCGCGAGCCCGAGTTCCGCGATCATCGCCAGCCTCCAGCGCGCCGCCGAAAACAACAAGCAGGTTACTGTCGTCGTCGAGTTGACGGCGCGGTTCGACGAGGAGCGGAACATCCGCTGGGCCCGGGCGCTCGAGGAAGCGGGCGCGCACGTGATCTACGGCATCAGCGGCTACAAAGTGCACGCGAAGATCTGCCAGATCGTGAAGCGGACGCCGTACGGGCTCCGCCGGTACGTGCATCTCGCCACGGGGAACTACAACGAGCGCACGGCACGGGTCTACACCGACTTCGGCCTGCTCACGACGTCCGCGCCGATTGCCGAGGACGCGAGCGCGTTCTTCAGCGCGTTGACCGGCTACTCGGACCCGCCGCGCCTGAAGAAACTGACGATGGCGCCGACAGGATTGCGCGAGCGCTTCCTGCGCCTGATCAACCGCGAGCGGCGGCGGGCCGAGGCGGGCCAGCCGGCCGAGATCATGGCGAAAATGAACTCGCTCATTGACGACGAGATCATCGAGGCGCTGTACGCGGCCTCGCGCGAGGGTGTCGTCATCCGGCTGAACGTACGCGGCATCTGCGCGTTGCGTCCCGGAGTGCCCGGTCACAGCGAGACCATCGAGGTCGTCTCGGTCGTCGATCGATTCCTCGAGCACTCGCGTGTCTACGCATTTCTGAACGGCGGCGAAGAAGAGACCTACCTCGCCAGTGCCGACTGGATGACGCGCAACTTCGACAAGCGCATCGAACTCCTCTTCCCCGTTGAACGCCCCGAGCACAAGGCCAGGGTGATGCACGCGCTGCGCTCGATGTTCCGCGACAACGTCAAGGCCCGACAGCTCAATCCCGACGGCTCGTACACCCGGCGCGTCGCTGCTGCCGGCGAGACGACTTGCCGGGTCCAGCAGTCGTTGCAGGATGAAGTGAAGCGGATCGCGTCGCTCGCGCGGGAGGTGGCCGGCGTGTCGTTCGAGCCGGCGCATCGCGAGCGCCAGGCCAGGTGAACCTGGCCGCTGACCGGCGGCCGCGCCTGGTCAGTGTGTCAGGCCGTAGATCAGGTAGTTGACGCCGAGCTTGTAGGCTTCGTTCGTGTCATCAAAGGGGCGCAGGCCGCGGCCCGACCACTCCCAGTACTGCGACACGTCGGTGTTGTAGTTGACGATCATCAGCAGGCG
>Ga0207701_10004912_pt1 | contig 13520 bp, 14 predicted proteins | sample KBSSwiSSwithPhiX_FD_184294 | JGI IMG/M metagenome (GOLD analysis project Ga0207701, IMG submission 184294) | Switchgrass rhizosphere bulk soil microbial communities from Kellogg Biological Station, Michigan, USA, with PhiX - S5 (SPAdes) (version 2) | ecosystem: Environmental > Terrestrial >... | reverse complement strand
TGCCCATGACGCCGACACCGACGACACCGACACGCAACGGACGCTCCGCGCTCGCTACCGCAGCCTGCATCATATTCTGATGGTATCCCCGCGCCCCAAATATCCGCCGCCCATCCTCCCCCTAGCACGACGACGTGGGGCTGGCGACAGGCCTGCGAAATGCCGGGCGAACACGATTTGAGTCAGTGTGTGACACACAAGAAAAACAACGACTTACCTGCATGCCTTTGGGGAACCAAAAGGCCACAAAATGTGGAGGCAAGTGAATGGTCGCAAGTGAACTGCCGAATGCGAGCTACCGTAGCGGCCAAGCGAGGGGGCAGGAAAGTCGCGGGTTCAAGCGAGCAAGACGATCCACGCGTGGCGACCGCTCCGCAGAGCCAAACGGCTTGTCCGCTATCGACGTTCGCCGACCACGTCACATCCGTTTGCGGAAGTTCGGCGCGAACCGAGTACACCGCGTTCACATCATTACCGCCGACGGTCCACGCGGGTGAACCATCGAAGGCGAAGACTCATCCTGAACGCTTTCTTGAGGGCTAGCTGGCAAACCACACAATACTACTGGATACAAACATGCCCAGTGCAGTCAAACCTGCAATATAAAATGGTCGGCCATTTTCGTAGTCGTGGCCTCTGCGTCTGTTCGTCAATTCACCCTTGATGATGAAGGCCATCGCAATTACTGCCTCGGTTACGAGCAGCATTTTGATCCACATGGTGATTCCCTCGTGGAAGAATCATAGATCAGCAACCGGAAATGGCAATAGATGTGTTTGAAATTGCAGCGGGAACGACACGCGTCAACTCCAACTCAAAATTCATGCAAATAGCAAAGAAAAAAGAATCTATTCGGCTGCGCGTGACGCCGGAACCTCGAGCCGCAGACCGGCCGCGACGGCGTCGTCGCGGAAGGATTTGACTGCCATCAGCGACAGCTCGGCGGACGTTTTGGTGCCGAGCGCCGGAAGTTTCTTGAGCACGTCGGCGGGCGCCGTAATGATGTGGCAACCCATATCGTCCGCTTCCACGACGTTGAACACCTCGCGCGTGGAAGCCCAGATGATCTCGACATTGCGAGTCTTCCGTGCACGCGCAATCGCGTCCTGCACAATCGGCCGATAGTCGATGCCGAAGTCGGCGAGCCGGCCGGCAAATACGGAAACGCAGGCTGGCGCACCGCCCTCCAGCGCCTCGACGGCACGCGCGACCTGCTCGGGCGTAAAGATCGCGGTCATGTTGATGTTGACGCCTTCGCGCGAAAGCGTGCGGACCGCGTCAAACAAGGGCTCTCCGCGCGTGTTCGTCACCGGCAACTTCACATAAACATTTTTGCCCCAGGTCGTGATGACTCGCGCCTGCGCAACCATTTCGGCGACATCGTCGGAAAACACCTCAAAGGAAATATGCCGGTCAGGGATTGCCGCAACGAGATCGCGCGCGTAGGCCGCGTAATCGCTCACGCCTGCCTTCTTGAGCAATGACGGATTGGTCGTAAAGCCGGCGATCCAGGGCTGCTTGGCCATCTCGACGATCTGCGCCTTATCGGCGCCGTCGGTGAACAATTTGACTTTCAACTGAGCCAGTTTTGGAGCCGCCATTGTCTCTTACCTTGTATCTCGCAGGTGTCGCCGCCAATATAAGACGATTGCTCACGCGATCCAATGCATCTGCCGACGCTATCCAGAGTGGAACCACGATTTACTCACAGGCGGTGATAGGCCCGATACCATTCGACGAAGCGGGCGATTCCGTCGGCAATCGAGGTCGCAGGCCGGAAATCGACGTCGCGCATGAGATCGTCAATGTCGGCATAGGTCGCGGGCACGTCACCGGGCTGCATGGGCAGCAGTTCACGCTTGGCCTTTTTGCCGATCGCCTCTTCCAGCAAGCGCACGACTTCGAGTAATTCTACCGGCTTGTTGTTTCCGATGTTGTAGACTCGCCACGGCGCGCTGCTCGAACCGGGATCAGGAGAAGCGCTCGAAAACTGCCGATCAACTGTGGCGGGCCGATCGACCAGCCGCACAACCGATTCCACGACGTCATCAACATATGTGAAGTCCCGGCGCATATTGCCGTTGTTGAAAAGTTTAATCGGCTGGCCGGCGAATATCGCCTTGGCAAAAATCCACATGGCCATGTCGGGGCGGCCCCATGGCCCATAAACGGTGAAAAACCGCAAGCCTGTCGTCGGCAATCCGAACAGGTGCGCATAGGCATGCGCCATCAGTTCGTTTGCCTTCTTCGATGCCCCATACAGGCTGAGGGGATGATCCACATTGTCATGTACCGAAAACGGCATCTTCGTGTTCGACCCGTAGACCGAAGACGACGAGGCATAAAGCAGATGCAGGCAGCCATTGTGCCGGCATCCCTCGAGGATCGTCGTGAAGCCGGTAAGGTTGGCGTCGATATAGGCGAACGGATCGACCAGCGAATGACGAACGCCGGCTTGCGCCGCCAGGTGCACGACGTTGGGAAACCGATGTTGCTTGAAGAGCGCTGCGGTTGCCTCGCGGTCGGCGAGGTCGAGCACCGCGAAGCGCATGTGGCGGGATTTGGCGAGCTCGGCGCGGCGGGCTTCCTTCAACGCCGGATCGTAGTAGGCATTCATGTTGTCGACGCAGACAACGTCCCGTCCTTCGCTCAGCAGCCTCCTGGCAACATGGAATCCGATAAATCCGGCGGCGCCGGTGACAAGAATGGGCCCATCAGCCATCGGCATCGCGCCCGTGTTTGACAGTTAGGGCCGCCACAGATCGATCCCTTTCGGCTTTTTGTCCCGATCGAGTTTTGCCTTGATATCGAGCACGATGCCTTCGCCGTCCTTGAGCAATTTTGCGATGAGCGGCCACCCGCCCGCAACATACTCCTTGTGAGCCACGGCAAAGACAACCGCATCCGCGGGCCGCAAGGACGCGATCGGTATCAGGCTGATTCCATGCTCTTGCACGGCCTCGTCTGACGAGGCGAGCGGGTCGGTCAGCTGGACGTCAACGCCGGCCCTTTGGAGCTCGCGGACAACATCGATCACCTTCGAATTGCGAATATCCGGCACGTTCTCCTTGAAGGTCATTCCGAGAATAGTCACGGTCGGATTCGGACGCCCACGCTGCATAAGCGCTCGCATGCATTCACGCCCGACCCTAGTGCCCATGCCGTCATTAATTCGACGTCCGGCTAGAATGATCTCCGGGTGATAGCCCGCTTTCTCGGCGCGAAACGTCAGATAGTACGGGTCAACACCGATGCAGTGCCCGCCGACCAGCCCTGGCTGAAAATTGAGGAAATTCCATTTGGTGGAAGCGGCGGCCAGAACGTCGCCGGTGTCGATGCCGAGTTGCTGAAAGATAGCCGACAGTTCGTTCATGAATGCGATGTTGAGATCGCGCTGCGTGTTCTCGATGACCTTGGCGGCCTCGGCAACCTTGATCGACGGCGCCCGGTGGATGCCGGCCTTGACCACCGACCCATAGACATCCGCCACGATATCAAGCGTGCGTTTGTCCTGCGCCGAAACCACTTTGACGATCGTTTCGAAGCGGTGCTCCTTGTCCCCCGGGTTGATCCGCTCCGGTGAATAGCCGACGGTGAAGTCTCTCCCGCCGGCAAGGCCTGATCTTTTTGCAAGGATCGGAAGGCACTCTTCTTCGATCGCGCCGGGATAGACGGTCGACTCGTACACGACGATGTCGCCGCGCTTGAGGACTTTGCCAACTGTGTCGGATGCCGAAAGGATCGCGCCGAGATCCGGCCGGTGGGCGCCGTCGATCGGAGTAGGCACCGTCACGATATAAAAGTCGGCGTCGGCAAGACGTGACGGCTCATGCTCGAACCGGAGCGTCTTCTGCTCCAGATCGGCTGGAGTGACCTCGAGGGTGCGGTCGCGCCCCGAACGCAGTTCGTCAACGCGATTATGGTCGATATCGAAACCGACGACCGAAGCCCCGGTGCGCGCGAAGGCGACGGCGACCGGAAGACCTACATAACCTAGACCGATAACTGCGATTTTTCGTGAATGCGACAATCAGAATACCCCTGCTCCCGCGGCTATTGTTTAGCCGCGTCGCAATGTGTACGGCAATGGATATTCCTGCACGCGCGGCTGCCTATCGCATGCGCCCCAAAAGGCGATCATATAGCGCAACGGTTTCTGATCCGATTCGGTCGGCGGAAAACTCATTTTCGACCAGCCGGCGCCCGGCCTCTCCGAATTTGCGCCGGAGCTCTTTATCGTCGGCCAGCCGCGCGATGGCATCGGCGAGCGCCTGTGCATTGTCTGGCGGCACAAGCAGCGCATTCACGCTCTCGCGCGCGATTTCGCGGCAGCCAGGCACGTTAGTGGCGACGATTGGTCGACCACAGGCCGCCGCTTCGAGGAGACTTTTTGGAAGGCCTTCGCGACGCGACGGAAGAACCGCGATATGTGCCGAGGCCCAGAATTTGGCGATGTCCGTGACATGTCCGAGCACTTCGATGCCGGGACGTTGCCTCCAACTCTCTATTTCGGCCAGGGGAATTGAAGCGGGATTGGCGGGATCCGGCTCGCCGGCGATCAGCAGCCGCATCGGCCGGCCCTGGCGCGCAAGAATGTCGTGTGCGGTCACCAGGCTACGAACGCCTTTGTCGGCAAGCAGCCGGCCAACAAATCCAACCGTGACCGGTTCAGGCTGCTCTCCGGACGGCCTGAGCTTGTCGGTCTCGACGCCAGATCCGCGGATCGTGAATATGCGTTCGTCCGCAACACCAAGCCTTTTGATCGCGGCGCGGTCGTCGGGATTTTGCACCAATACTGACGCATGTGCATCGGCCAAGATGTAACGAAGGAGCGCGCGGAAGACTGGCCGCGCCAGACGCGCCTTCAATGTCGCCGAGGTGAAAACGAATCCGAGCCCTGCCAGGGCGTTCAACCGCGCGCACGAAAGACCGGTCGCGGCCAGAGAGCCGACGACAGTCGGCTGCAGCGCGACGTGATGCACGAGATCCGGAGATAGCGTTCGATAAAGCCGCCGAACCTCGGCGATATTTCCGAAGAACGCGAACGGATTGATGCTCCCCCGCCGCCACTCCACAGGATGGACCTGAAAGCCGAGCGCTTCGATTGCGGCACCGTCCTCGTTGACATGTGTAATGACGTGAACGTCGTAGCTGGCGCGTTGCGCCGCCAGCGCCATCGGCACCCGATGCGACATGAAGTACCAATCCTGGGTCACGAGATAGACCAGCACTGGCTTCAGTCGCGGGGAATCCAGCCCTGAACGTGAAGCCATTACTTTTCCCGCCGAGATCGGTCCTTCGCCTGTTTGCGCATAACACCATAACGGACTGGCAGCCCGCAATTGCGGGTTGTTGGACCTGCCTGCGCGCGTTAATCAGGTATGGGAACGTGCAGTCTATCGGGCTGGGGCGGCTATGTGCGGCATTGCGGGCGTGCTGAATCTGACGAACTCGCGCGGCCAGCTCGAGCGTGACGCAATTGCCATGGCTGACAGCCTCGCCTACCGCGGCCCCGACGATCATGGAATTTGGGCCGATGCCGACGCAGGCATCGCGCTGACGCATCGGCGTCTGTCCATCGTTGATCTCTCGCCGGCCGGACATCAGCCAATGGTTTCCGCCGACGGCCGTTTTGTCATCACTTACAACGGCGAGATCTATAATTTCCAGGAACTTCGTCCCGAGCTTGAAGCGCGCGGCGTCAAATTTCGTGGGCATTCCGATACCGAGGTGATGCTGGAAGCTTTTGCGGCCTATGGCGTCGAAGCGACGGTGAAGCGCCTCATTGGTATGTTCACCATTGGGGTCTGGGATCGGCGCGATCGGACGTTGAGCCTGGTCCGCGACAGGCTTGGCATCAAGCCGCTCTATTGGGCGAAGTTCGGCAAACTTTTTTTATTTGGGTCTGAGCTCAAGGCGCTGCGTGCTTACCCGGGATGGTCACCGAGCATCGACGGCTCGGCGGTCGCCGCCTATATGCGGCACAATTGCGTCCCGGCTCCGCAGTCGATCTACAAAGGCGTACGCAAGCTCGAGCCAGGAACGATACTTACGCTGGCGCCGGAAGGAGAACCCCGGATCGAGCGTTTTTGGGATGCCCGGGCGGTGGCACGAGCTGGCCTCGCTGATCCGTTGCGGGTCGACGACAACGAGTTGACGGACCGTCTCGAAGTACTGCTGCAGGACGCAGTGCGCCGCCGCATGGTGGCTGACGTCCCGGTTGGCGCTTTCCTGTCAGGCGGCATCGATTCCTCCACCGTCACGGCGCTGATGAAAGCCGCAAATTGCGGCCCCGTCCGGACCTACACGATAGGCTTCGATCTGCCCGGTTTTGACGAGGCTCCACATTCGGCCGCGGTCGCCCGTCACCTTGGAACTGATCACACCGAGCTCACGGTGACAGCCAAACAAGCGCTCGATGTTATTCCGCAACTACCCGACATGTACGACGAGCCTTTTGCGGACTCTTCCCAGATTCCGACGCATCTCGTTTCTGCAATGACGCGCCGCCACGTCACGGTTGCACTTTCCGGTGATGGCGGTGATGAGCTGTTCGGCGGTTATAACCGCTACCAGCTCACCAAAGGGGCATGGCGTTCGCTGTTCCTGATGCCGCTCCCGATGCGGCGAATGCTGGCCGGAATGCTGACGGCGCTGCCGGCCGGCCGTTGGCAGCAAATGTTTTCCGCGCTGCCGGGACGCGTACGTCCCCGGCAAACCGGCGACAAGCTGCACAAGCTCGCTGCCGTTCTTTGCGCCGAAAACGATTCCGACCTGTATCGGCGCCTGGTGACCCATTGGGAGCCGGCGCAAATAATGCTTTCGGAGGTCGAGCAACAAGGCATGCTTTGGGATGACCAGGTCGAACGGGAATTTCCGGGGCTGCTCGAACGGATGCAATTCCTCGATCTCGTCACCTATTTGCCCGACGATATCCTGACCAAAGTTGATCGGGCCAGCATGGCGGTGGCTCTGGAAGCCCGCGTCCCTCTTCTTGACCATCGTGTGGTGGAATTCGCCTGGCGAATTCCCCGACGCACGCTCATGCGCGACGGGATCAGCAAATGGCCACTACGCCAGGTGCTCTACCGGCACGTGCCGCGCGGCCTCGTTGAGCGGCCGAAAACAGGCTTCGGGGTACCGCTCGGCGAGTGGCTTCGCGGCCCGCTCCGCAATTGGGCTGAAGACCTGCTTTCGGAAAAACGGCTGCGCGAAGGAGGACTCTTTAGCGTCGCCGCCGTTCGCGAGGCGTGGCGAGAGCACCTCCGCGGCCGGGACAACTGGAAGTATCTGATTTGGGACGTGCTAATGTTTGAGGCTTGGCGCGAGCGCTGGGGATAATGGCGGTGGTTTGGCTGATAGAAGTGGGAGCAATCTTCTTCCTCGCTGCCGTAGCAATCAGCTTTTTTCTCCTGTTGTGGCTGAAGCCGCTCCTTCGGCGCTATGCGCTGGCAAGGCCTAATGCACGTTCATCCCACAAATCGCCGACGCCCCAAGGTGGCGGCATCGCCGTTGTGGCGGCAACCACGATTACGCTTGCCGCCGGACTGTTCATTTGCCCGCTGGAGACGGATGCCGCGCGACTGGCCACCATGTCGGCATCTGTCATCGCGCTCGCCATCGTGGGCATTGCCGATGACATTCGGCCGATAGCGCCCTTGCCCCGCTTGATATTGCAGGCTGCAGCGATCGCCCTTGTGCTGGTCGCGCTGCCTCCAGACCTGCGTGCAGCAGGGTTCTTGCCCTGGTGGATCGAGCGCGTGTTGATATTTGGCGCGCTTCTCTGGTTCGTGAACCTCGTCAATTTCATGGACGGCATCGATTGGATGAGCGTTGCCGAAGTGGTGCCTGTAACGGCTGCTCTCGCACTGTTTGGTTTGATGGGAGTTCTTCCGTTAGACGCGGCCCTGCTTTCCATTTGCCTTTGCGGTGCGACAATCGGATTTGCACCGTTCAACCGGCCGGTGGCGCAAGTTTTCCTCGGCGATGTCGGCAGTCTGCCAATCGGTCTGCTCCTCGGCTGGGCACTCATCCAGCTTGCGGGAAACGGCTACCTGGCTGCAGCCATCCTGCTGCCTTTGTACTATTTGGCGGATGCAACCATCACCCTGTCGCGGCGGCTGGTAAGCGGCGCTCCCGTGATGGACGCGCATCGAAGCCACTTTTACCAGCGTGCGCTTGATGGCGGATTCACCGTGTATCAGATTGTGGGATGGGTGTTCGGTACGAACGTTGTTCTCGCCGCGCTCGCCATCGCAACTTATTCGAACAGGTCATCGATTTTTCAGCTGGCAATGTTGGTGGCGGGCTGCGCGGTCGTGGGCGTGCCACTTTGGACCTTCAGTCGCGCCGGCCTGAAGCGATGACGTCACTCCTCAGCGCGAAATCCGAACGCATCGCAATCATCGCGCTTATCGCGCTGGCAGCGGTGTTGCGCATGACTGCAGCCGCTGTGCTCCCCGATCAGAGTAGTGCGTTGGTTGATGCGCTTGCCTATCGCGAGTTGGCTGCACGGCTTTGGAGTGATGGGCAGATCGCCGGCCTCTACCAAATGCCCCTATATCCGCTCTTGATCGCAGTCGTCGGCCCGTCAATCGGGCAGCTTGGCGCCGACATAGCGTTATCCGTCACTTCGGTGTGGCTCGTCTACGCACTGGCCGATCAGCTGTTTTCCGACCAATACGCGCGCATATTCGCGATGGCAGCGGCCGCTTGTTATCCGCCTTTGATTTTTTTCTCGGTCGTCGGCCTTTCTGAAACGCTGTTCATCACACTGATATTAGCTGCGTTCCTTTGTTGGTATCGTGCCCGGTTCACAGCCGCGGCATTCTTTGCGGTGCTGGCCGTCCTGACCAGGCCGGTCTTCGACGTGTTTGCGCCGGCGCTCGTCGTCTTCTTTGCGCTTGTCGTGCACAGGCAATCGTTCAAAAAAGCCGTTCAACATCTCGCGGTCTATGTTCTTGTGTATTGCGCGCTGATGAGCATCTGGTGGGCGAATAACTACAAAGTGTATGGCGATTTCGTACGGCTGACTCTTGGAGGCGGTACCGCTCTCTACGCCGGCAGCAATCCTCTCAATCGCACGGGCGGCGGCAATCTCCACATCGATTACTCGCTCGACGGATTTGCCAATATCGCTAATCCAATCGAGCGTGACCGCGCCCTCCGCAATGCGGCCGTTTCGTACATCGTGCAAAACCCGCAGCGCTTTGCCGAGCTCGCGGCCTTAAAATTCCTGCGCATTTGGCGCTTATGGCCCGTGCATGAGGCCTATAGAACGACCGCCGCCGTCGTTGTTCTGGTTGCGTCCCTGGTGCCGGTGCTTCTGCTTGCAGGCCTGGGCCTTTACGTGAACTGGAATCAGCTGCGCCGGCTTTCGCCGGTGCTGTTATTCGGAATTGGCTACACAGCGGTCCATATGATTCTGGTTGGCACAATCCGCTATCGGCTTGCGCTGGAGCCGTTCCTGATCATTTTGGCCGGTGCCGGCGCCAGCTATCTGGTCCGCTATTTTGCGTTGGGGAGCCGCAAAAGCGGATGACCGCCAATGACGCTCTGACCACCTTTTCCCATTTCTATTTAGCTAGGCCTGAGAATTCTCAGGCGTTTCATTAAACGCGAGCACTTAGACCACGCCAGCCTTAAGATGTTTGGAACACTTTGACGTCTTTGTCTCGCTCGGTACTGTTTCAGCAGCAATTCTACGAACTCTGCACTTTGCTTTCTTCGTAGAGTCCATTCGGGACCAAGGTCCATTGTCCCCGTAACAATGATTTCGTGCTCAAGGTTATGGATATTTGATTGAGCATACGAAGAATAAAACTCGATATAACGGTGCAAATCCCCTCGGTCAGCCATTCGGCCAACATGAATATCCGGAGGGCTAAGTTCGCAGCAGAACAAACGTCGACTATCTTGAGCAAGGTACCTTTCATGCCGAGCTACTTTTAAACTCGACACCAGATCATCGTCGATCGTTCCTTTGAACACGGCAGAACTATCGCGTGGATAAACAACGATTGGATATAGATGAAAACCACGAATGATCACTCCTTCGTCACCCACGGGCCAGTAAAGATGAGACGGGTGAAAGGGATCCCCTTTTCGACCCTCTACGAAATGCATCGCCAATTGCGGGTGAAGATTTTTTACCCATAAGTCCGACAAATCTACAGGCTCGATCGAAATAGCCACGCCATCTGATCCTCGGAAACGTGCGCTAAGCGCTCTTGCGATGGGCTCTTGTAAGCCCCGTGGCCCCGGAACTTCGATAACGCGTTTACCCTCCGATAGAAGATCAACTACAGAACGCACAAAACCATTTGCGAGTACAATATCGGCATTCAATGCAAGGAGAGCGGCGCGGTTGTGTGTGGCGGATAAAAGCGCGTTTCGGTAGCAGTCGCTTTTGATTTTATATTTCTCGTCTGCGGTGCCTCGATTTGGCATTTCAATGAATTCAGTCGAAACAGAAATGATGCGCTGCAAAGCTCGAAAGGCCGGGGATGCTTCGATGCGCTCGTAATCCTTGTTCGTGGTATAGATCTTGTAGAGATTGTATTTTTTCTTATGGAGCGCAGGGATATTGGCTGGCGACAATTGCGCTGGAAGACAAATTTCTAAAAACGTTTTTACGTACCTTTCACCCCAAACGGGCACAGCAAAATGAAGTGGTGGTATTTGCTTCATATACCTTTTGTCAGGCAGCAGGATCGACCGGCTTTCGAATAACCGCGGTGCTCCACCGATCGTTCAACTCGACTGGAAGCTGTCCGACCGCGTGGCAAAATTCATCGACTGCTCTGCGCGCGGCCGGAAAACCATAGCAACCATAATCGTGAACCATAACGATGCCTCCAGGCAACAACGGTTTCCACAATGTCTCCAGAGCAGTCTTGATCGGTTGATACAAGTCAAAATCTATGTGAACGAATCGCCAGCGAATCTCTTCAAGCCCTTTAAAGGACTCCGGAAACCATCCTTTCACGATCTTGAGATTGGCAGGCCACATGCCATCGCCTACATACCGGGCCACGCGCTCGACCGAGGTCGGCGCAAATGAGCCTGCAGTCCAAGATGTTGCGTATTTTGTCTGTTCAACGGCGATGTCCCGCTCGTCAAATCCTTCAAATGTATCGAGCGAATAAAGCGTTCGAGACGGGTCCATAAATCGATAGATCACTCGCAAGCTAAATCCGCGGTGCGAACCTAATTCGAGATAATCTCCTGGCGCCAGCTTGTTTGCGGCTTCAATATTCTGAAAAAAATTGAGAACTCTATTGGGATCCGTATACAAACCGGACGGCTCATCGGCGACGCTAACGCTCGAATAAGCTTTCAAAGCCTCCCGAACAATCATGTCCTTCTCTTGGAAGGTACTTAAAACATGGGGCGGATATTGATGGTAGATGTTGAAATCAGCGGCACTCTTTGCAGACTGCTGTCCGTCAAGATGGTCAGATCCATGCCGTGCAAATTGATCCGGAGGGAAAATGGAGTGCGCAATGTTCTTGCAAGCGACGTACGCATGTACGGCAAGTGGCAATCGTTTGAGCTTCTGCCGAATCGATGACATTTTTTCCGACGTTTTAGAACTCACCGTTGGAATACAACGCGCCTATTCAAACTGTATGAATTCATAATCCCCCGTATAGCCTGTTTCGGCGAAAATCCATTCCCACTCCTTGGGAGTGTGGAATGCCCGGCAGGTGAGCTGCCAATACATCAGGTTCGCCTTCTCCCGTTCATTCCGGTACGTTTCGACGCATATGTATTTCTGGTTCCGTCCTACGCGCTCAATCTCCCGGAACGCGGAAAATAAATCGTAGATATAGAGATTGTGTAGCGTATTGATCGAAATCACGAGATCAAAATATTTATCGTCGAAGGGAAGTTTGGCGGCCGTACCCTCCACAATCCTTTCCTTCACGCTCTCCATAGCGTGTTCGATTCCATACAGTGAGATGTCGATGCCGTGCACGTCCACGCCCGGGACCGCTTCCAGGAAATCATGCAGTAAAAAGCCCTTTCCGGCGCCCACATCAAGGATACGCATCCCGGGCCTGATGCCGTAGGCCGCGATCATCGCGTCGGCGACCTTTCGCCAGCGGCCGTCATAGCGGTACCCGCCGTAGCCGGTCTCCCGGCTGCCGTCCCAGTAATCATATCCCCACTGCAATGCGAGCTCGGCGACTTCCGCCTTGTCGCGCTGGGTGACACGCGCAAGGTAATCCCGCTTGGTGGCCTTATGAATGAGGCTGACAAAATCACGATAGGCCATTAGGGGTCTCCGACAAATTCAAGGCGAGATGAGCTCGAAGTAGTGTTCCGCGCTACGAAGCTGCTGTGCGGCATGAGTCCCGCTTTCGTCACTCGATGCAAAAGCCCGCCGGCGGGCGCCCAACGGGGAGAACTCGTTCAGCATGATACATACCCATTTGACCCGATACGCATCGAGCAACGCTTGCGCGCGCCACAGGTCTTCGTCCCGCAGAGCCAGTGCTTTCGCCAGATGCCCGGTAAACTCCGCATAGTGGCGGATCGGCGCAGACAGCTCCGGTTGACAGAAAAAATCGCAAATAAGCTTGGCGGGATCGTCACGCCCGGCGTACTCGAAATCGAGAAATGATGCCCCGCCGCGCGGGTCAATCAGTGAATTGTGAAATCCAAAATCCGAAGGCGACACGATAGCCCGCACCGGATCGGCCGGGGAAATGCCTCGCTCCGCGGCCTGCCGGATCACGCCGGATTTCACGCGATCCCACATCACCTTAAGGCGCCCTTCGACAAAAGTCCGGGCAGCCTCGACGTGCGGAACGCCCGGATCGAGCTCGCGCAGGCGGGCAACCCGACGATCGACAGTTTCGAGATGACTGGCGAGCGAGAAGCAGGCTTCGGACGCGGGCTCGAGACTGTCGGCCTCGTTCGGAGCCCGATTGATCGCCACGGCGAATTCGGCGGCCTGCCGAATGAGATCCCCGTCGACGTTTTTTGGCCGCTTTCCAATGACGAAGCTGTAAAGCGCGCTGTGCGCGGCTGCCTCGATGGCCAGCGGCCGCGGCACATTGCGCACGTCGCGCGCGGTAACATAATTCAGGAAGCTCCATTCCGCACGGAGCCGATCGCGTGGATCGCGCGGGTCGTGATAGTACGATTTCAGCACGGCGGCCTCGCCGCCTTTGAAATCCACACGAAAGACCCGGTTGTTGCGGCCGCCGGCAATCGGCTCAAGGCTTTTCGGGGTCCCGAGGCCGGCGCGATCGGCGAGCGTTCTGGCCAGCTCATGCGGCAGATCATTCATCGCGAGCACCGAACAGCAACGCGGTGATTTCATCCCAGCGCCGGCATTGCTCGAACTTGCCGCGGGCGTCTGAACCCTGGGGAGCGAAAAGAATGCGCCGGCATCGTTCCGGCAGTCCCGGCATCGTCAGGATTTCCGGAAGATCGTCGATAAAGACATCCAGGTGGAGCGCGGCCGCGCGGCTGATCTTCTCCTCTTTGGTCTCCTCGAAAAAAATGTT
>Ga0207701_10004911_pt1 | contig 13522 bp, 8 predicted proteins | sample KBSSwiSSwithPhiX_FD_184294 | JGI IMG/M metagenome (GOLD analysis project Ga0207701, IMG submission 184294) | Switchgrass rhizosphere bulk soil microbial communities from Kellogg Biological Station, Michigan, USA, with PhiX - S5 (SPAdes) (version 2) | ecosystem: Environmental > Terrestrial > Soil... | reverse complement strand
CTTGGCCGACTCGAGCTTCCAGCCGTTCCGGATCGTGGTGGCCTGGCAGTAGGTCTTGAGGCAGTCGACGTCGTTCAAGCACTGCAGAACGGACTGACAGGCTTGCGCCGGCGACGAGCCCTCGGCCACGTCGACGTTCTCGACGCATTTTCCGGCAAAGCCGGGATTGGTGAACACGCACGTCGCTTTGGGCGGCGGCGGCGGTCCGGCCGGTGATGGCGCCGGGGAAACGGCGACCAGAATGAGAAGCGCGAGCGCCGGGGCCATCCACAGGGTTCTTCGCATGCGTCCCTCCTTCGCGTCCGGAACGAATCATAAGGCGGCCCTCCGGGTTACTCTGTCCGGGATGGCCCGCACCCTGACCGGCCGCATTCTCGCGGTGGATTTCGGAGAAAAGCGGATCGGCCTGGCGACGTCGGACGCTTCGGGACGCCTGGCCACGCCGAGGGTCACCCTCCGCCGGAAGAGCGACGAGGCCGTGCTCGACGAACTGGCTCGCTTCGCGGAACAGGAGGAGATCGTCGCGGCGGTCTTCGGCATCCCCCGCTCGCCGGAGGGAGTCGAGAGCAAGCTGGCCGGACGCATCCGGTCCTTTGCCGGGAAGTTCGAGCGGCGAACCGGCCTGCCCGTGCATTTCCACGAAGAGACCCTGACGTCGAACGAGGCGGCGCGGCGCCTTCCTCCGGGCGCGTCGAAGGAGGATCTCGACCGGGAGGCGGCGGCCGTGCTGCTGGAGGACTATCTTTCTAGCGCTCCGCGGGGGTCGCGTTGACTCCTTCAAGCGCTCCGCCGGGGTCTCGTTGAGCGCCGGCCGACGGATCCTTCGTCTCGGCCTGCTCTTCGGCCTGCTGATCTTCGCCGTCGCGTTCTACCTCTACTTCCGAGTCGAACATCCCCGCAAGCCGGCATCGCCGGGCGAGGCCGTCATTTTCTTTCCCTTCGGCACGCCCACGACGGAGATCTTTCGCCGCCTCTCGGACGAGCGCGTCGTCTCGCCCGCGTGGCTGGCGGAAGGCTGGTACCGGATCGCCGAGAGCGCGACGCCCCTGCAGGCCGGTGAATACCGTTTCTCGCGCCCGACGCCTCTCTCGGAAGTCATCGCCCGCATGGCCCGCGGGGACGTGGTCCGCCACACGATCGTCGTCCCGGAGGGCCTGACCAGCGAGGAAACGTTCGAGCTCTTCTGGAGCCGCGGCATCTCCCGCAAGCAGGCCTTCGAGAAAGCGTTCACGAATCCCGAGCTCATCGCCTCGGTGGCCCGCGGCGGCCCGGACCTCGAGGGATTCCTGTTTCCCGACACCTACGTCGTGACACGCTCGACCAGCGCGCGCCAGATCGTCGAGTCGATGCTCGCCAACTTTCGAAAGCACTTCACTCCGGAGATGCGGGAACGCGCGGCGGCCATGCGCTTCTCCCTCCGCGACGCCGTCACTCTGGCCTCCATCGTCCAGAAAGAGACGTTGCTCGCAAAGGAGGGGCCCGTGATTGCCGGCGTGTATTTCAACCGGCTCCGGCGCGGAATGCGCATGCAGGCCGACCCCACCGTGACCTACGCGATGAAGCGCGACGCGAAGTGGACCGGGACCCTGTATCGCTCGGACTACGGCTACCCGTCGGTCTTCAACACCTACCTCCACGGAGGGCTGCCGCCCGGCCCGATCTGCAACCCCGGAGAGGCCGCGCTGAAGGCCGCGGTCACGCCCGTCAAGTCGGAGTTCCTCTACTTCGTCGCCGACCGCACCGGCGGCCATACCTTCTCGAAGACCTTCCAGGAGCACCTCGACGCGATCGCCGCCGCCCGCCGGCGCGACCGGACGCCGCCCGAGGAGTACGGCCCGTACATCGAGGATCCCTCCGCGCAGTGACGGCGGCCACGCCGGCCACGCGCCGTCCTTGACCGACCGGGGCGGGCGCGCCACAATCGGTCAAACCCTCAGGATGCCGACAGAAAAATTGCCTCGCCCGTTCGGAAGCTACCTTCTGACGGCGGCGCTGGGAGAGGATGCCCTCGGGCGGCAGTTCCGCGCCCGCCGGAACGGCGAGAGCCCCGGTTTCGTGCGCCTGCGCATCCTCGACGCACCCGAGCTGTCGGGCGACGCGCTGCTCGACGCGATCGAAGAGAGCGGCGAGACCCACGGATTCCTGAAAAACCCGGCGGTCGCCCGCGGCGTCGACATGGATGCCGTGGACGGCGTTCCCTACCTCGCGTGGAACGAGGACAACGGGAGGACGCTCGCCGACCTTCACCTCAAGTGCCGGGCTCTCGGCCACCGCGTGCCGATCGAGCACGCGCTCCTGATCGCCGAAAAGGTGGCGACGGCCCTCGACCACGCTTACAACACCACGATCGACGGGGACCGCACGCTCCACGGGCTCGTGTGGCCGGGATTCGTCGCGATCTCCGACGATGGCGAGATCCGCCTCGCCGGATTCGGGCTCGCGACGGGAGTTCTCCCCGCGATCGCTCGGCCGCGGCTCGCGAGCGAGGTCGGACCCTATATCGCCCAGGAGGAGCGGCGGAGCGGGACGGTGGGCCGGAACTCGGACGTGTACTCCGTCGGCGTCCTGCTGCTCGAGCTGCTCACGGGACATCCGCCGCCCGCGGATCCGCTCGCGCTCGTCAAGGGAACCGCCCCGGGCGGGCCGCCGCCTCTGCAGCCCGAGATTCTCGCCCTCCTGCGGATGACCCTCGCGCCGGCCGAGAGCCGTTATCAATCCAGCGGAGACTTGCGGCGCGAGCTCGGCAAGCTTCTCTTCTCGGGACCGTACTCCCCGTCGACCTTCAACCTCGCCTACTTCCTCAACGATCAGTTTCGGGAAGAAATCGAAAGCGAAGCGCGTACGCGCAAGCGCGAGGCCGCTCTGGATACCGGCGTTCCGACCGCAGCGAGCGCCGTTCCCGAGCCCCTCCCCCCGGATCCCGCGCCCACATCGCCTCCGCCGCCTCCCCCGCCCGAGCGAACCCCGTCTTCCGGCACGGGCCCGCACCTCGCGGTCGCCGAGACGCGTCGGCCCCGAACGCGGGCGCCGCTCATCGGAGGAATCCTCGCAGCGATCGCGGTCGCCGGCGGAATCTACGTCGTGTCGCGGCGCGCGCCCGATTCGGCCGGCGTCCTCCGCGCGGATCGCGCTCCGACGCCCGCCCCGACGCGCACGCTGCTCCCCGAGCTCCAGCCGACCCCGTCCGGTCCGACCACCGGGATGACCGCAGAGCAGTTTCGCGACGAAGTCACGCGCCGCGTCGCGCTCGAGACGCAGCGGCTCGAGGCGGAGATGCGAGCCCGCAATGCCGTCACGCCGGTCCGGCTGACCGGGGGACCGGCGCTCCGCCCGACCGCGCCCGTGCTCCTCGTGGTCGCTCCGACCGCGCGCCCGATGCCGACTTCGCAACTCCCTGTCTCAGCCGCAGCCCCGGCCGTCGCCGCGGCCGTGGCCCCCGCGGCGGCGGCTCAGCCGACGGCGGTTCCAGAGCCGGAGAAGCCGGCGACCGCCTCGACGACCCTGACCCTGGCGGCCGCGCCGGAAGCCGCGGCGGCCCCGCCCGCCGTGCGCGAGGGCTCGGTCGTGTCGGTCGAGGAGCTCGACGCTCCGCCGAGGATCGCGACCGTGGTGAAACCGACCTATCCGCCGCTCGCCCTCAAGGCCCGGATCGGGGGAATCGTGGTCCTGCGGGTGCTCGTGTCGGAAAAAGGCCTGCCTCTCGAAATCCAGGTTGCGCGCAAGGCTCCGGCCGGTCTCGACGACGCGGCCGTGGCGGCGGTGCGCCGTTGGACCTTCACGCCCCCGGTCGCGGGGGGCGTGCCGGTCCGAACCTGGATGATGGTGCCGATTCCGTTCGAGCCCTGAGGAGAAAGTCGAGAGTCAAGAGTTCAGGGTCGGGAGTTGAGCCCGGCGATGCAAGCTCTCGACGGTCACGCTCTACCCTCCGGCCTCAACCCTCCAACCCTCGACCCTCTACCCTCGACTTTTCTTCTTCAGTGAGCCTGCTGCGCCGGCGGCGCGTAGTCGATCGTCTTCAGTCCCGGAGCCTTGGTCCGGAGGAAGTCCTCCATGACCTTGTCTTCGGTCCACATGATCTCGGTGCCGTCGACGTAGTAGGTCGGCGTGGACTTGACGCCGAGCCGCTGGCCCTCCTCGAGGTCCTTGCGGACGTCGGCGAGGCTCTCGTCGCGGAGGTAGCAGGCTTTGAAATCCGCCTGCGGGATCCCGGCGGTCTCGGCGAAGGTGAACGCCAGCTCGTCGATCCCGGACACCGTCATCGTCGGCTGCAGCGAGTAGACCTGCTTCTTGAAGGCGAACAGGGAGCTGGCTTTGCCGAGACGGAAGATGCAGTCGCCCGCGGAGGCGGCCTTCATCGACCAGGCGTGGTTGAACCAGAGCGGGAAGAACTTGTAATAGCGCTTGTAGGACAGGATGCCCGCGTTGGCTTCGAGAAGCGCGTCCATCTGCGTGCCGCGGAACTTGCAGTACCCGCACTCCATGTCGGCGAACTCCACGATCGTCACGGCGCCGTCGGGCTTGCCTTCGAAACGGTTCTGGGAGAGGTCGATCCGCTTCTTGCGCTCTTCGCGCGGATCCATCTGGAAGTCCCAGAGATTGCCGTTGAAGAATCGGGTCCCGTCGGGCGTGACGTAGCCGGGCATCCGTACGGGGCCCCAGCCGGATTCCACCGCGATCCAGACAGCCTTCAGGCCCGCGGCGTCCCGCTCGGGCGCCAGCGACGCTTTCGCCCGCGTGCGATAGATGTTGGCCGAGCGGCTCTCCATCCATGCCAGATCGGCGGCGCTCGTGACGGGCTTCGGGGTCGGATTCGTCAGCGTATCGCCGTCGAAGAACCACTTGCCGTCGTCCGAGACGTACACGATCCTCTCGACGGCGAGCTTGGGATACTTGCCCGTCCGCTTGATCTTGTAGCCCTGGAAACCCGGCAGACGGTCGACCGCTTTCTCCACCGTGACTTTGGAGGCGGGATCGTACGCGAGGTAGTTCTGGATGTAGCCGGGCAGCCGCGTCTCCACGGCGCTCGGAGCGGCCCCGCCCTGAGCGGCCGCGGAAGAGATCGAGGAGATCCCGAGAACCAGGACGACGAGGCAGGTCGCGAACGCACGAATCTTCATCGTTTCCCTTTCCTTAGCGATGCTCAATGGCTCGTGGGTTGTGTCTGTTGTAGCAGATTCAGGGACTGCTGGACCCCGGGCTGGCCGGGCTTGATGCGAAGGGACTTCTGGAAGAGCGCCAGGGCCTCGTCCCGGCGCCCCAGGCAAGTCTTGAAGAGGGCGAGCGCGTTGAGCGTATCGGGGTCCTTGGTGGAGGGCTCGAACCGCTCGACCGCCACCAGGGCCCCTTCACAATCCTTCGCCTGGAACCGGACGAGGCCGAGCTCGCGGCCGATCCTCTCGTCGGCCGGATAGGCGGTCGTGCCCCGCTCCAGGACCTCCCGGGCCCGGGCGGCCTTGCCCGCGTCGTCGTACTCGCCGAACCAGCGCAGGACGGTTCCTTCCGGGTCGGCGTGGCCGGCCGCCAGCGAGCCGAACAGCCAGTCGATCGCCTCGGCATCCTGGCCGCGCGAGCGGCAGAGGACCGCCAGGTTGAACTGCGGCGACGCGTAGCCCGGCCGCAGCTCGAGCGCCTTGCGGAAGGCCGCCTCGGCGGCTTTGAGATCTTTCGAGTTCTCGCGCAGATAGACGCCGAGGTTGTTCCACCCGCCGTCGGTGAGGCCGGGACGCGTCCCCCCGGTGGGCGCGAGCTTCGTGGGCTCGCTCCCCGAGAGGTACCCCAGGTTGCGCAGATTCTTCGCGTACTCGTCGGCGTCCTTGTCGGACATGGCTTCGGCCTGCACGCGCCGCACCACGGTCGCCGCGAAGACGTCCTTTCGCGGAGGCACGGCGAGGTCCGTAAAGGCGCTCCGGATGGCAGCGCCGCGCACGGCGCGGTCGACCGGAAGGCCGAGGAGCGCCGAGATCGTGGGCGCGACGTCGTACACGGTGGCTTTGCCCCGGGGCAGCCCGCGCTTCACCCGCGCGCCCCACGCCGCGAAGACGCCGTCGAGCCTGTGCCAGAAGGCTGCGGTCGCCGGGTTCAACGACGAGCGCTCGCACGGCCGATCGGCGCCCCACTTGAATCCGTGATCGGAGTTGACGACGAGCGTCGCCCCGTCCTCTTCGGCCCGCCGCATCCACTGCCCCAGGAGCTTGTCGATGAGCGCGTAGTAGGCGTCGACCGCTCCGTGGAACCGCCGGAAGTCCTCCTCCGAGACGCACTCCATGCGCGGCGGCACCATGGAAGCGAAGACGTGGCCGATGCCGTCGGTGCCCTCCAGGTAAAAGGCCATGAGGTCGGGCAGGTTGCGGTCGTAGAGGTCGCGGGCGATCCGCTGCTGGACGCGCGTCGCGCCGAGGATGCTGGCGAGGGCCACGTACGGGTTCTCGAGACCCCGGGCGCCGGCCCGCGTCGACGTGATCTCGGAGAGTGGGGCGTCGATGTACGGCACGAGGTCGGCGTCGGAGACGCGGCCGTCGCGCGCGATGATCTGCTCCACTCCGGCCGTGAGGGAGACGGGGTACGCCACTCCCGCGCGGGGCAGACCCTGGAAGAGGATCGGGCTCGCATGGTCGGTGACGAAGAAGCCCGTGACCTCCTCGGCGGGATGCGTCGCCCACCAGCCCACGACACCGACTTTCAATCCCGCAGCCGAGGCGACGTTCCAGACCGCGGGCACCGCCCGGGAATCGCCGGAGATCGGAACCTTCTGGCCGGTCTTCGCCTCGACCTCCTGGAAGTCGAGGACGCGATGCACGTCGGGGCCCACGCCCGTGGCCACGGTCGTCCAGACGATCGGCGAGAGCACGGGCATGAAGCTCGTGAGGCTCGCCGAGTAACCCTCCGCGGTCAGTTTCTTCCAGTTCGGCATCTTGCCCTCGGCCGCGAGACGGTCGAGAAGCTCCCAGTCCAGGCCGTCGAGACCGAGCCAGATGACGGGCGCGCGGCCACCTCCTCCGCCCGCCCGCGGATTGCGCGAGGCCACGTCCGTGGTCTCGATTCCGGCGGTCGGAGGGGAGGCCGGGGCCGGGGTCGCTTTTGGAGAGGCCCCGGCGCTCTCCTTCGAGCGGCCGCAGCCGACGGCGCCGGCCGACGCGAGCAGAAGGACGGCCGCGCCGCCGGCGAGAAACCGCCCGATCGTCATCAGCGCCCGCCGGTGGAACCCGGGACTTTTTTCAGGCGGCCTTCGATGTAGTTCTCGGCCACTCCGGTGTCCGAGCTGAGGAAGGCTCCCTCGTAGAAGAACACCGGCGTCCCGTTGAGCCCGAGGCGCATGGCGAGCTCGACGTCTCGCGCGACCCGCTGGCGCGCGCGGCCGCTCGAGAGCTCCTCGCGATACGCGGGACCGACTCCGGCCGCCTCGGCCACGTCGGCGCCCGCCTGCCGCACCGAATCGGGCGTCATGGACGACGCCTGCGGAAAGACGGTCTGCTCGTAGCGCGCGTAGAGCGCCGGCGACACGTTCGCGAGCGCCGCCGCCGTCTCGGCCGCGGCGAACGCCCAGTCGTGGACCTTGATCATCGGCAGGAAGCGGTACTCGACGGCCCCGCCTCCGTGCGACCAGACGAAGTCGGCGACCTGGGGCGCCCGCAGCCGGCATCGTTCGCACTGGAAGTCGACGAAAGCGGTGACGTAGTACTTGCCGTCTCGCGGCCGAACGCCCGGCGACTCGGCGAGCATCCGGCGGCGCTGCTCGTCCGCCGCCACGGAGAGCGGCCGGAACTGCCCGATCAACAGCGTGGCTCCGTCCTCGGACACGTAACCCTGAACCGCGGCCGAGGCGCCTTCGGCCAGGCGGAGCGACGCCCGGAACGGCTTCAGCGGCCCGCGGGTCTCTTTGCCGACCTCGATCGTGACGGGAACGCCGAAGGCATCCTTCAGGACGCCCTGGAGGACCGGCACATCGGTCGCTTCCGAGAAGGGACGCCCCTTGCGCGTGTCGTCATGCAGGAACTCGCCCACGAAGACCTCGTCCTTCGCCGGATCGAAGAGCGTGATCGACATTTCGTTCCGGTTCTTGAGAGAGCACGAGCGTTCGACGCGGTAGATTTCGAAGCCCGCGATCTTGACCTCCGGCACGGGATTGACCGTGACCCGGGTCTCCGGGCAGATCGAATACCAGCCCGCGAAGTAGCGCGAAATCCTGTCCCGGACCGGCTCGGCGGCTCCGGCCAGGCCGGAGCCGACCAGGGCCCAGATGAGGGCAAAAAGCGCTGAGAAGGAAGTCCGGCGCATTCGGGCAACCTTAACACGGGGAGGGGGTTACGGAATTTCCGGTGACCGGTCCAGCCTCCTGTTCCCGGGCTTTACGCCCCGGGATGTCAGGGATGTTCCAGGCTCACGCGCATCGCCCGAAAGTCGATGGAGACGCGGAAGTTCTGGAAGAAGGAATTGCCGAGGATGCCGTCCTCGAGCGCGCCGTCGTCCTCCTTGACGACCAGGCCCTGGAATTTCACGGCGAAGTCGGAGAGCCCGATCGTGACGCCGTCGACGCGCGTCCACTCGGCCTGGCTCTTGCCCAGGCCGTAGAGGGTCTTGGGGTAGAACTTTCCGCTCGCCGAGAGCTTCGCGCGCACGACGCCGGTGGACGTCAGCATCGTCGGCTCGCTTCCGGTGTCCAGGAGCATCTCGTACCACCCGTAGCGGTTGATCGACGTCCGGGCGAACAGCCGACCGCGGGCGACGAAGAGGTTCTGTGTCGGATCCCGCCGCGCTCCGCGGAAATCGACGCGCGTCAGGGACATGCGGCGCGCCGCGTAGTCGATTCCGACGCGGAACTGCTTGACGAGGTGGAGCCCGAGAACCATCGGGACCGGGAACTCGCCCCGCGACGTCACGAACCGCAGGGCATCATCGGGCATCAGCATGACGGGAACGTTCTCGACGGCAAAGCCCGCGAACACGAGCCGGTCGATGACGCCGAAGGTCAGAGGAAACTCCTTCGTGTGAAGGCCGCGGCCGAACGCCTTCGAATCGGGGATCTCGCGCACGCCGACCGCCTTGCCGAAGGACTCCGTCAGGATCGTGTAGGCGGCCCCGGTGTCGAGGATCGCCGCGGAGTCGGTACCGTTGACCTGGACGGGCACGCGGATGAGATCGAACCCCTGCATCGAAAACTCGGCGTCGTGCGTCTCGCCGGCCGCCGGCCCCGCGTAGAGCGGCAGGTTCCGGATGGCCTCGAGAAAGTTCAGGTAGCCGGGCAGCAGGCCGTAGCCGTCGCTCCGCGCCGCCTGGGCGAACTCGAGGGCGAGCTCGGGCTCGTCCCAGAAAATGTAGGCCTGGGCGAGCGCCCACTCGAGCTCCCCGCGGCGGACGGGCCGGCTTTCTTTCTCGATCGCGCGGTTCAGCACCGGCAGGGCCGCGTCGAGGTCCCCGCGGGCCAGCAGCGCCTTGCCGAACGCCGCGAGATATCCGGGGTTGGAGTCCAGATCCGCGCTCGGCATCGAACGGAAGAGATTCTCGAGCTCGAGATACTCACCGCGGCCGAGAGCCTCCTCCGGATTGAAGCCGAGGCTCGCCGGGGGCTTGACGTTCTCCGACGGGAGGACCTGCACCGACAGATCGGGCGAGGCACACGAGAGCGAGAGGGCTCCGAGGGTCGCGAACGAGATCGTCGCGACGGCGGCCGCGAGGCGAAATGCGGGTGGCGCGCTCGCCGCCAGGCGCTCCGCGCGCCGCGCCGGAACCGGCGCTTCCAGGATCGCCCCGACGGTCGCCGCCACTCAGCGAGACGCGGCTCTCGTAAACGTTCCCGAGCGCACCGCAATGCGCGCCTTCTCGAGCGTGCTCAGCGTGCGCGGCTCGCGGTTCCAGACGTTTGCGCCGTAGCCCTGGCGCGTGATGAACTCGAAGTCCACCTGCTGATAGGAGATTCCCGCCGGAAGCAGCTCGCGCCGGAAATGCCAGACCTCGCGGTAGTTGCCGTCGGCGTTCGGCAGCTTCGTCCCGGTGCTCGTCATCCGGTCGTAGACGCGGTTCGAGCCCGCGGACGACTGACCGCGGAGGGCGTTTCTCACGTCGAGATCGCTGTACATCGACATGCCTTTGGGATCGTTGACGTCGTCGCCGGTGTTGATCGGCTTCCGGCCCGCCCACGTCGGCGGACCAAGGAGGACGAAGACCATTCCCCGATCCGTGAGGCTCCCCCGCGTTTCGTCCTGAGAGAACCGTGAGTCCGCGAACGCGACGCGCCGCTCGAACTCGATCCGAGCCTCGTTCTCGGGCGTCTCGGATTTCGGATCGCGGCCCTTCCAGAACTCCGTGATGTATTCGGAGCGCGAGGCCGGATCCGAGAGACGCTCGTAATCCATTTTCTGATCGGCCGTCAGCAGGAATCGGACGGGCCCCTCGGCCCAGTCCTCGCCGGCCTCCTCGGCGCCCTTTTCGACCGGCGCCTGATACGCGCGGTAGGACGCCGCAAGCGTGCCCGTCTCCGCCGGTTTCTGCGCGGCGACGTTCATGCCGTGTCGCGTCTCTTCGAGCGCGGCGATCACCTTCGGGGGATACGCGGCCGGGTCGAGAGAGGCATTGGGCTGGTACGTCAGAAACGTTTCGAACTTCTCTTTCGCCTCGTCCGTGCGGCCGAGCGCCGCGAAGCACGCGCCGCGATAAAACGCGAGGCCCGCCGGAAGCTGGGCGCGATACTTTTCGTTTCCCGGCTTCTCCGCTTCGGCGGCGAGCGCGTCGAGCGAGGCGAGCGCCTTCTCGTACTGCGCGAGCCGGAATTCTTCCTTCGCCTGGAGAAAGAGACGGACGCACTGATCGTCCGCGAAGGCGAGGGAACCGAGAAGGACCAGGACCGAAGCAAGAATGGCGCGGCGCATCGAACACCTCCGCATCGAATCGATCATACGACTAGATACGAGCAGTGGCAGGACAGGTTGAGAGGAAAGTCGAGGTCGAGGACGAGAGCTCGCATCGAGCTCCCGCTTTCGTCGCACGACCCAAGACTTTCGACGTTTTTTCGTTCAAGTTTCTGTCCGCAGCCTTCAAAAAAATGGGGCGGCCGAAGCCGCCCCTGGGGGACAGGTACTTACCGGAAAACTTAGAAAGTGACTTTGATCGCCACGCGGAGGAGACGCGGGTTGGTCTGGAAGACCTCCTTCCCGAAATCGGGGTTGTCGGCGCAGGGTGCGCTCGCGGTGGCCGCGCAGTTTCCCGTGCCCGGCTCGACGCCCGGCTGTCCGTAGAACGGGCTCGAAGGATCCGTGACGATGGCGCCGTTGAAGTTGAAGGCCGTGTCCACCGCGGTCGTCGTCTGGCGGTTGAGGACGTTGAAGAGATAGAGCTGCGGGGTGACCGTCACCGGCCCGATGTTCGCGTTGTACGCGAGCGAGAGGTTCATGTCGTAGTCCGTCGGAGTCCGGCCGCCGGTGCCGCGCTGCTCGAGGTAGAGGTTGCCCGGATAGAAGTCGTTGAACCAGCCGAGGCGGGTGACGGGCAGACCGCTGCGGACGTAGAAGCCGAGGCCCATCGAGAGACCGAACGGAGCGTTGTACACCCCGTCGATCCGGGCCTGCACCGGCCGGTCGAGCTCGAGGTTGCCGTAGTCGTTGAAGGTGAACTGGTAGTAATCGTAGTCGGCGTTGATGCCGGGGTCCGTCTGACCCGTCGCTTCGCGGATGGCGCCCGAGTAGTTGCCCTTCAGCGACGAGTACAGGAACGAAGCCTGGGCCCAGATCTCGTTGGTGAACTGCTTGCGGGCCACGGCCTCGATGCCACGGAAGATGCGCTTGGCATCGCCGATCGGGACGCCGCTCGAGGAGCACTCGCCGGCGGTCGGGTCCGTCGGGTTGCCGGAGCCGTTGCAGGTGGGGAAGAAGCCCGACGCCGCCTGCCCGTCGCCGCCCGGGTTGAAGAGGGCGCAGGTGTTGGGCGCGATGGCGCCGTTGAGATCGCAGCGATCCTCGACCGTGCGGCCGAGGGTCCGGTAGGTGCCTTTCAGGCCGACCGAGAGCGTCGGATCGAGAGCCTTCTCGACGCCGACCGTCAGCTCGTCCTGGTAGGACGCCTTGGTGAGCGGGGTTCCGTTCTTGACGCCGTTCGTCCAGCCGTCCACGGGCTCGCCGGACGCGGTGCCGCCCTGGAAGTTCTCGGTACGGGGAACGCAGCTGGCCGAGACCGCGCCGTCACACTGCGGGCCCGAGAACTGCACGATCGAGTTCGGGTCGTAGTTGTAGGTCTGGACAGCGGAGTTGGCCGTGAACACGCGGACGTTGAGGTCCGTGGGGAGAGAGAAGAAGAAACGGCCGGCCGAAGCGTACAGCTTCGACGTGCCGTCGCCCGCCCAATCCCACACGAGGCCGATGCGCGGCGACCACTGGTTGGTCATGTCGAACGCCTTGAAGGGCCCCGTGGTCGGATCCAGACCGTAGAAGTTCTCGGCGTCGTAGCGGACGCCGGCGTTGAGGGTCAGCGTCGGGATGATGCGCCACTGGTCCTGGATGAAACCGCTGTAGCGCTTGGTCGGCGTGCTGAACGCCGAAGAGTCGATGATCTGGTAATTGTCGGTCGTGCCGTCGGCCAGCAGGTCGTGCTGGTAGAAGACCTGCCCGGTCGTCCCGTCGGCATTCGTATAGAACGGAGCAATCGAAAGATCGCAGATGCTCGCGCCGGTCTGCTGGCAGGGCCGGACGCGGACGCGCTGCCCGCCCGTGAAAAAGGTCGTACCCGAGGTGGTGTCATTCTGGTAGTCGCCGCCGACCTTGATCTCGTGGTTGCCCGCATACGCCGTGAACGACCCGGAGTAAGCCTCGCGGAGCGACTTGTTGTTCACCGTCGGCCCGAAGACGTTGCCGAAGCCGCCGAAGACCGTGAAGTTCGTACCGGTCGGGTCTGTCGTGTAGTCGCGGAACTGGGGCACGTCGAGGCCGAACGGCTTCGTCGTGTAGCGATCCCGGTGCTGGGAATACTGGAAGGTGAAGATGCCGAAGGAGCCGAAGAGCTGGTTGAGCCGCGCGCCGTAGTCCGGTCCGCCCGTGTCCTGGCGCCCGTTGTAGGAGGTCGGGTCGGGGCCCGCGGGAGGCGCGATCGTGCCGACCTGCGCGAGCGCACCGTTCAGCTGCTGGGAGTCGGAAAAGACGCTGCCCACGATCGAGGTGCCCTGGAGGGGGTTGAGCGTCAGCTTGCCCGAGTACTTGTTCTGGACGAAGGCCTGCGGGAACTGCTCGTACGCCCGCGGCCCGGAGATGGGTTCCACGTTGTTGTTGGCCTGGACGCGGTCGTACGCGCCGAAGAACCAGATCTTGTCCTTCATGACGAAGCCGCCGAGGTCGGCGCCCCACTCCTGGCGGACTTCCTTCGAGTTGAAGTAGTTGGGGCCGAGGCCGACGACCTGGTCGGCGGTGCCCTCCCCCGAGAACCCCGGCGTCTGCGTGATGTCGACGTCGGCGCGCATGCCGGTGTCGTTGTAGTAACCGAACACGCCGCCGTGGAACTCGTTGCCGCCCGACTTCGTGATCACGTTGACCACGCCGCCCGTGTT
>Ga0207701_10004910_pt1 | contig 13523 bp, 15 predicted proteins | sample KBSSwiSSwithPhiX_FD_184294 | JGI IMG/M metagenome (GOLD analysis project Ga0207701, IMG submission 184294) | Switchgrass rhizosphere bulk soil microbial communities from Kellogg Biological Station, Michigan, USA, with PhiX - S5 (SPAdes) (version 2) | ecosystem: Environmental > Terrestrial >... | reverse complement strand
GGAAAAACCAGATCGCTGTTGCTCATGGCTTGGCTCCTCGCCCGTGAATATAACGGAGGAGTACGGTTGGCATAATAGGCATTGTCCGCGAGGTATTGTTCCGATATCCGGAATAATATGGATCGGATCGAAGATATCGCGGTGTTCGCCGAAGTCGCAGGCCAAGGGAGCTTCACGGCCGCCGCCCGGCGGCTCAATCGCTCACCGGCCGCGGTGACGCGCGCGGTCGCCGACCTCGAGGCGCGGCTCGGGGTGCGGCTGCTCAATCGCACCACGCGCGCTGTTAGTCTCACCGATGCGGGTGAGCGCTTCCTTGGCGGCGCGCGGCGCGTGCTCGCGGACCTGACCGAGATCGAGCAGGCCGCGGCCGGGCAGGGGAGCGCGCCACGCGGCGAACTCAGTATCACGGCGCCCATTTTGTTCGGGCGGCTGCATGTGCTGCCGATCGTCAACGAATTCCTCCGGCAGTTTCCCGACGTGACGGCGCGGCTGATGCTGCTCGACCGGCCGGTGGATCTGATCGAGGAGCGGCTTGATGCCGCGATCCGCATTGGACCGCTCGCGGATTCGAGCGCGATCGCGACGCGGCTCGGATCGTTGACCCGCGTGGTGGTCGCGGCGCCGTCCTATCTCGCGCGACGTGGCACGCCGCAGCGCCCGGACGAGATCGCCGCGCACGACGCGATCGTGTTTGGCGGGCTCGGCCGGTGGGAGTTCGGCGCGGACGAAAAGCCGGTGCGCTTCACGCCACGTCTCACCGTGAGCACCGCGGAGGCCGCGATCGACGCTGTCGAGGCCGGCATCGGTATCACGCGCGTGCTGAGCTATCAGGCCGTCGATGCGCTCGAGCGCGGCACGGTCGTGCAACTGTTCGCATCGCACGCGACCGGCGGGACCCCCGTGCATCTGCTCTACCCGGGCGGGGCGCATCCGCCGCCGAAGCTGCGCGCCTTCGTTGATTTCGCGGCGCCGAAATTGCGCGCGCGGCTGGAGCAGGTTGCGAGAGCGCTCGCCTGAAGCCTACTTCTCCTCGATCACCTTGCGGCACTTCTCGCTGATCTTGTCCTTGTTCTGCTCGAGGCATGTGAGCAGCACGCCGGGATCCTCGCCCTTGCCCTTGCAGAATTTCGTGACGTCGGGACGGCAAGCCGCGCGCTGCTGCGGCGTGCCTTGCGCGAACGCCGATGACAGCGGCGCGCCGATGAGAACGGCAATCAGGCTGAAGCGAAGAAACATCCGGAGTCCTTCAATGTTGGGCCGGCGTAGACAGCCGCCAAAAGTGTCACGATCGTGACGTCTTGCATTCGCATGGCCTTGTCCGAAAACCGGGTCCACTTTTCGGGGCCATGCGCCGCGATAACGCCTAACGGTCTTCCCAGTTCGGCGGCCGCTTGTCGATAAATGCGCCGATGCCTTCCTCGGCATCGCGCGCGAGCATGTTCTCGACCATCACGTCGGCGGTGTAGCGGTAGGCGTCGGCAAGGCTCATCTCGAGCTGACGATAGAACGCTTCCTTGCCGATTTTCACCGTCAGCGCCGACTTCGAGGCGATTTGTCGCGCCAGTGCGAGCGCCTCGGTGCGCTCGGCGCCGGGCGCAACCACGCGGTTGACCAGGCCGATGCGGCGCGCCTCGTCGGCCCCCACCATGTCGCCGGTGAGCAGCATCTCCATCGCATGCTTGCGCGGTACGTTGCGCGAGAGCGCGACCATCGGCGTCGAGCAGAACAGCCCGATATTGACGCCAGGCGTCGCGAACGCTGCCGCTTGCGATGCCACCGCGAGATCGCAACTCGCGACGAGCTGGCAGCCGGCCGCGCTCGCCGGGCCTTGCACACAGGCGATCACCGGCTTGGGCAGATGCACGATCGCCTGCATCATCGCGGCGCAGGCATCCATCAGCTGCTTGAAGTAGGCGCGCCCGCGATCGGCGTCGCTGCGCCGCGCGGTCATCTCCTTCATGTCGTGGCCGGCGGAGAACGCCGGGCCGTTCGCCGCCAGCACGACGGCGCGGACGCGCTTGTCGGCGGCGATCTCGGCGAGGCTCGCGGTCAGCGCGGCGATCAGACTTTCCGACAGGCTGTTGCGCGCCTGCGGACGGTTGAGGACGAGAACCGCGATGTCGTCGGCGTCCTCGCGCAGCAACACGGGCGTAGCGACCGGTGCGTTCATGCCGGAAACTTAAGCCCCTTGGCGTTCGATGCAAGCGCGGAACGGGCTTCCGCGGCAGGCGTTTTGATCGCCAAGGGCGCATGCCAAAGAGGTCCGGTCATGGCCAGCGCCGTAGCAAAGAAAGCCAGCGCGAAGACGTCGAGCGTGCGGCTCAAGACCGCTGCGAAACACGGAGGACGCCGTTGGTCGAAGCGTGTGACCGAGACCAGCGATGCGCTCGACCTGAAGGGCGGGGTGTTCACGCTGCGCGATCCGAAGAAGATCGCGGCTTCGCTGAAACGCTCGGCCGAACGGAGCAAGCGGCGCAAGGCGAACCCGTACCGCTCCGCGCTCTCGATGCTGACCTTCTACATCAACCGTGCCGGCAAGAACCTGCCGGCCTCGCGGCGCAAGGTGCTCGACCGCGCCAAGGATGAACTGAAGGAGCAATTCCACCGGGATTGATGGTTGCTACTTTTTCGATTTCTGCGTCAGAGCGGCGATTGTACCCTCGACATAGCGCTCCATGAGGTTCGGGGCCGAGGCCCCGAACATACGGATGCGACCGGTATGGGCGAGCAGCAGCAGCCCTGCCGCATGAGCGAAGGTGTCGACCATCAAAAGTTTCGCATCCTCGCGCGGGGCCCCGAGCGTCTGCGCGGCGTCGGCGATCGGCTGCAGCGCCGCCTCGAGGGCTGCATTGAGGAACTCGTCGCGCTCCTTGCCGAGGCCATGCGGTTTCATGCCGCCGCGAAAGAGATAAAAGCCAAGATCGAGGTCCCGCGGGTTGTCGGCGTAGTAGCGGAAGAACGCCATCGCCGAGCCTCGCAGGCGCTCAACCGGCGTCTTGGCGCGCGAGGTGGCACGGATGACGGTCTGACCGAGACGCGCGAGAGAGTCGCGAAGAACCTCGGCGTAGATCGCTTCCTTCGATTCGAAATGAAAATAGAGCGCGGCGGGCGTGTAGCCTGCCGTCGCAGCGATCGCACGCAACGAAGCGCCGTCCAGACCGTCGGCCTCGAACACCTTCCGCGCTGCATCCAGGATCAGGCCGCGCTTCAGGTCGCTCACCGCCTTCTGACGGCCGATTCTCAGTTCTTTCGCCATGGAGACTCCAATAACACACTTGACGTATTTTTTAACACTGTTAGAAGTTTGAACACCGTTAGAATTAACGATCGATGAGGAGGCGGCGATGGCGGTTCGAACCGAAAAGAAGGGGGCGGTCTGGACGATCATTCACGACCGGCCGGAAGCGCGTAATGCAATGGATCCCGAAAGCGCCGATGCGCTCACCACCGCGTTTCTGGAATTCGACGCGGCCCCTGAAGCCGCCGTCGCGGTTTTCTATGGCGCTGGCGGCGCGTTCTGCGCGGGGTGGGACCTCAAATACGTCAGCACGCTCGATGCGGCCTATCCGCTCGGGGAGCTCGATATCCCGGTGGCGGGGCCGCGCGCCAACGGGGGCGAAATTCCGCGCGGACCGCTGGGCCCCTCGCGGCTCGAACTCGACAAGCCGGTCATCGCGGCGATCGAAGGCCCTGCCGTCGCTGGCGGCATGGAGTTGGGCCTTTGGTGCGATTTCCGCGTGATGGCGCAGGACTCCTACTTCGGCGTCTACTGCCGCCGTTGGGGCGTGCCGCTGATCGATGGCGGAACCGTACGGTTGCCGCGCATTGTAGGGCAGGGTCGCGCACTGGAGATCATCCTTACCGGCCGGAAAGTGCCGGCGGAGGAGTGCTTCGGCATCGGCCTGTGCGAATACGTTACCCCGAAGGGTGGTGCCCGCGGAAAGGCCGAAGAGGTCGCGCAGGAGATTGCGCGCTTCCCGCAGGTGTGCGTGCGGGCCGATCGGCGTTCCGCCATCAAGAACCACGGACTGGGCGTGCGCGAGGCGCTGATCCAGGAATGGTACAATGGGCGCGAAGCGTTGATTAAGGACGGTGTCGCGGGCGCGAGCCGTTTCAAAAACGGGCTCGGCCGGCACGGCGACTTCGGGACAATTCGCTGATGTAACGATATTCCGGACGGATTGATGCCTTCAGTTTTCCAACCTATCCCTGGGTGCGCATGGAGGGGGCCGGATGGACAGCGTCAGGAAGCCGGGAGTGATGTCCGCGGCCGAAGTGGAGAAGTTGCTTGAGCGCGAATTCTCGCAGGTGATGTCGCGCGGGTCCGCGATCGTCATCGAGGACGCCTGGCACGGCGGCTGCCGCGTCCGTCGTGCGTTCAGTGAAAAGTCGCTCCGGCCGGGCGGCACCATCTCCGGCCCGACCATGATGGGCCTCACAGATTTCGCGATGTATGTCGCGATCCTCGCCTCGATCGGGCCGGTGCCGCTTGCGGTCACAACCTCGCTGAACATCAATTTTCTGCGCAAGCCGGAGCAGCGCGATCTCGTGGCGGAAGCGCGGCTGATCAAGCTCGGCAAGCGCCTCGCGGTGGGCGAGGTGGAGATCTATTCGGACGGCAATGACGAGATGGTGGCGCATGCGACGGCGACCTATTCGATCCCGCCTCCGGAGAGCCGAGGTTGATGGTTATATAATACCTATTTCATAAGCTGTTGCTGTAGCTGCATATTTATCCGTCGAACCGCGTTGACGCGCCAAAGCGTCCTGTGTAGAACGCAGCCTCATCGGCCGGCCCCTGTGGCCGGCTCTCGCTTTACGGGATGATCCCATGTCCACTTATTCGGCCAAGGCCGCCGACATCGAGAAGAAGTGGGTGCTGATCGACGCCAAGGGTCTGGTCGTCGGCCGCCTCGCCTCGATCGTCGCGATGCGCTTGCGCGGCAAGCACAAGCCTACTTACACGCCCCATGTCGATGACGGCGACAACGTCGTCATCATCAACGCCGAGCAGATCGTGCTCACGGGCCGCAAGCGCGAGCAAAAGGTCTATCATCACCACACCGGCTACATCGGCGGCATCAAGGAACGCACCGCAAAGTACATTCTCGAAAGCCGCTTTCCGGAGCGCGTGGTCGAGAAGGCGGTGCAGCGCATGCTTCCGCACGGCCCGCTCGGCCGCAAGCAGTTCGGCAATCTGCGCGTCTACAAGGGCCCGGATCATCCGCACGCCGCGCAGCAGCCCGAGAAGATCGACATCGCCGCCATGAACCGCAAGAACGCAAGGAGCGCCTGATAATGGCCGAATCCATGCAGTCGCTCGAAGAGCTCGGCACCTTGAAGCCGGCCGCTCCCGAAGCGCCGAAATACACCCAGAAGCTCGACAAGCAGGGCCGCGCCTATGCGACCGGCAAGCGCAAGAATGCGGTGGCGCGCGTCTGGATCAAGCCCGGCGCGGGCAAGATCGTCATCAACACGCGCGTGATCGAGACCTATTTTGCCCGTCCCGTGCTGCGCATGCTGATCCAGCAGCCGATCGTCGCCACCAACCGCACCGGTCAGTACGACGTCACCTGCACGGTCTCGGGCGGTGGGCTGTCGGGTCAGGCGGGCGCGGTGCGCCACGGCATCTCGAAGGCGCTCACCTACTTCGAGCCGGACTTGCGCGGCGCGCTCAAGCGCGGCGGCTTCCTCACCCGCGACAGCCGCGTGGTCGAGCGCAAGAAGTACGGCAAGGCGAAGGCGCGGCGTTCGTTCCAGTTCTCGAAGCGCTGATCCTTCGTCGCATCCTGGTTACCGAAGGGCACGCCACGGCGTGCCCTTTTCTTTTGCAGCGCCGCGAAATCGGCCGCATCGGGGCTTGTGGGTTGGCATTAACGCTCCGGCAGCGTTTTCCGGTCACCAATGAGCCGGGGCGTACCGCCTTGGGGCGGCAATGGGTGCGGGCAATGCAGCTTCACATCCCGACATTGGCGCTGGTCGCGGTCTTCATCACCGTGATCCTCGGCGCATTGCTGCTGCTTGCATGGCGGCGCGACCAGAGTACCGACGCGCTTGTCTGGTGGGGCGCCGGCTATCTCATCGGCGGCCTCTCGTTCGCACTGCTCGCGGCGCGCGGGGAGATCGCCGACGTCTTTTCAATCGAGATCGCCAACGGGTTGCTCCTCGTCGGCTACACCTTCCTGCTCGCCGGCACGCGTGCGTTCGGCGGGCGCGAAACGCCGGTGACGGCGTTCCTCGTCGCGCCGCTGATCTGGCTCACTGCGATGCAGGTGCCGGCGGTTGCACACGATATCAATCTGCGGGTCGTCGTCGTGACGTCGCTGCAATGTGGTCTCGTGGCGCTGATGGCCTATGAGCTTTGGCGTGAGCGCGCCGAGCAGCTGCTGTCGCGCTGGCCGACGATCATCCTGCTCGCGACGCATACGGTCGTCCTCAGCGGACGCATGGTCATCGTCATGACGACGCCAATCACGTCGCATGCGGACCTGTTCCGTAGCCCGATCTTCGCCGTCATGGCGTTCGGCACGGTGCTCTACACCATCGCCTTCGCGTTCCTGCTGCTGTCGATGAGCAAGGAACGCACCGAGATGCGCCACAGGATCGCGGCGTTGATCGATCCGCTCACCGGACTTCCGAACCGCCGTGCGTTCATGATCGACGCCGAGGCGACGATCACCGGACGTTCGTCGCGCAGTGCGCCGATCGCCGTGCTGCTTGCCGACCTCGATCATTTCAAGACGATCAACGACGTCTACGGTCACGCAATCGGCGACCGGGTGCTCACCGTCTTCGCCGCATCGCTGCACCGTTGCCTCGGCGCGAACGATCTTGCGGGGCGCATCGGCGGCGAGGAGTTCGCGATCCTGTTGCCGGAAAAAGGCGAGGCGGCTGCGCTGGCGCTTGCAGAACGCATTCGCACGGTGTTTGCCGACTCTGCGGCCGAGATCGGCGGGCACGCGGTCGCGGCGACGGTGAGCATCGGCGTCGCGGCCGCGCGCATCGGCGGCCAAAACCTCGGTGGGCTGCTGGGCCGGGCCGACAGCGCGCTCTACCAGGCCAAGGAAGCCGGACGCGATCGCGTGGCGGCGTTCGCCGGGGACGGCGGCGCCTGCGAAGCGCCGCTCATTCCGGCCGCGGCCTGAATCTATTGGCTCGGACCGGGCGAGAGACCGAGCGCGGTCGCGATATAGCGGAACACGCGGGTGTTATCGATGCGGCCGCGGAATTGCTCCGCGCCCGGCCCCATCGCGGTCAGCACCACGTCGTCGGCCGCGTGCACGCCGGCATTGACGTTGAAAGGAAGGTTGCCGACGCGGCGGATCGCGCCGGGCACGCCGCAGTTCTTCTCGTTCGCCACGTAGGTGCCTTTGGTTCCGCCCGCGACCGCAGGCACATTCTCGCCATCCAGGTGGGGCCGGCCGGTATCGCAGAAGTCCGGATAGGTCGAGAACACGAAAGCCAGACGCTTTGAGACGTCGACCTTGTCCGGATAGCCGTCGGCATTCGGCGCCGGATAGTTCGGGAACTGCGAGAGATTGTAGGTGCCGAGCCGCGAGCGCATCGGGCCGCTCTTCTCGTCGTCATAAGTGCCGACGATCGCGACGCCGTGGGCATGATCGGCGACGACGATGATCAGCGTGTCGTCGCGGCCCGCGGCGAAGTCCTTCGCGACCTTCACGGCGTTGTCGAGCATGATGGTGTCGTAGACCGCGCGCTCCCAGTCGAGCGAGTGCGAATACTTGTCGATGCGGCCGGACTCCACCATCAGCACGAAGCCCTTGTCGTTCTTCGACAGCACGTCGAGCGCGGCGCGCACCTGATCGGTCAGGTCCGGCTGGTCGGGGAATTTCGCGACCGTTCCCTTTTTGAGGAAGAAGCGGTCGAGCGCGCCGTCGATGTTGCCGGGATTGAACAGGCCGAGCAGCTTGTTCGCGCCCTTCGCGGCGGTGAGCTCCGCGTTGGTCGTCACGTATGAATAACCGGCATCGCGGAATTTCGTGACGTAGTCGTCCTCGTCGATGCGCTTGGAGCCCGCCGCCGACTTCGCCAGGAAGTTCGGCGTGCCGCCGCCCAGGATGACCTCGGGCTGCACGGCAAAGAAGTCCTTCACGATATTGTTGAAGTCGGCACGCAACCGGTTGTGCGCCACCATCGCGGCGGGCGTCGCGTCCTCGATCTCGGTGTTGGTGACCACGCCGACCGCCATGCCGCGCGTGCGCTTGACCAGTTCGGAAATCGTCTCGACGCGCGGGTGGTCGAGATTGCTCTTGTTGCGCGCGCAGTAGACGCCCATCGCGTTGACGCAGGATTTGTGGCCGGTCGTGTAGGCGCTCATGCTGTTGGCACTGTCGGTGACGACCGAGTCCGTGCCCGACGTCGAGACCAGCGCCATGTGCGGCATGTCGTCGATCGCAAGCTCGCCGCCGTAGCGCCCTTCCTTCAGGCCCTTGGAGAGGATGCGTGCCGCGGTGCGGTGCGCGACCGACAATCCGTCGCCGATGAACAGGATGACGTTCTTTGCCTTGGCGCCGCCGTTGGCGTCGAACACCTCCCAGGTGACGCGCGCGCTCTTGTCGCCGGCCGTTGCCTCGACGGTGTACTTGCCCGCCTTGCCAAGCGTGGCGCCGCGGATCCAGTAGGCCGAATGATCGCCGCCGTCCTCCTTCTCGACGAAGGACGCGGACTTGCGCGTGACTGTCGCGGCATTCTCGCCGTTGATCGTGACGCGCACCGCGCCTGCGGCCGGGCTATCGGGAAACTCGACCTTCAGGTCGAAGCGTGCGCCGGCGAGGATCTCGGCGCGGTCGAGCGGATAGATGGTTTGCGCGCCGGCGGATGTGCAGGCGAGGGCGGCCAGGGCAACGCCGAGCTTGATCGCGAGCAACCGTTTCATGCGCCACTCCTGTTTTCAGCTTGCTGAAGCGGCTAGCCCCCTCTCACGACACAACGATGACGATGAAAGGGTTTGCTAACAGGCGCCTTTGGGCTGCCGGACCGGCTCGCAGGAGGGGGAAGAAACCTCCCGTTTACCCTGTTGCGGCACCATTCGGACATGACGAGCCGCAGCATCGCGCAACTCGAAGCCGATATCGTGGCGCTGCGCGCCTCGGCCGAGCGCGCCGGAACCGCGCTTGCGTGCCTGTTCTCCTCGTCGGACGAGTTCGAGGCCGAGGTGGTCCGCGTGCGCCGCGAGCAGGGCGTCTATCGCCGGCACAGTCGCGTGCGCCGTCCGCTGTGGATTGCGGCGCTGGTCGGCACGCTGGCGCTCGCCTTCATCCTGATCTGACTTTTTCGCTCCGCAAGAGCAAAACGGGCGGCGATGAGGATCGCCGCCCGCACTTCGCCGGTCAGGTGATTACTTCAGGTTCGCCAGCGCCGTCAGATCGAACGAGAACTTGCCGATCACGGTCGCGCCGCACCACTTCGACGAACCGCTCGGCACGCCGCGCGGATCGCCGGTGAGGACGAAGCATTGCGCCTCCGACAGGTCGGTGTCGTGATAGCGCAGGTCGAACGTGAAGATCTTGTAGGTCACGCCGAAGCCCGCGTTCCAATAGGTGTAGTCGGGCAGATCGAACGGGGCGAAGAACGGCACGTAGTTGGAAGCGGTGCCGAGCCAGTAATGCGCGGCTTCACCCGACACGTAGACGCCCCAGTCGGACGGGAACCAGGCGGAGGGCATGGTGAACTTGACGGTCGAACCCGCATAGGTGCCCTTGGCGCCGGTGTTGAGCCAACTCGGGGTGTAGTAGACATAGGGGCCGATCGCGAGCCAGTCGGTGACGGTCCACGTCATCTTGCCGTAGACCTCCCACATATCCGTGTCGTTCAGCGTGAGGATCGAGCCGAAGGGAACGAGGCGATTGACGATGAAGAGACCGGTCGGGTCGAGGAATTGCTGCGTCTCGTTCGGGTACCAGTAGTACATCGCGCCGAAGTCGAACTGGACCGGGCCGAATGTCAGGCGGATGCCGCCGTAGAGATCGAATTCACCGGTCGGCGTAGTCGGCAGCTTGGTGCTCCAGCCCCAGATGCCGGCATAGAGCTGGATGTCCTTGGTGATGTTGCAGCGCGGCTCGGCATAGGCCCAGACGCCCGGCCCCTTGTCGGACTGCGAAATGCCGCGGAAGTTATAGTCGCTCTGGACGCCGCCGCCGACCGCGAGGTCGAAGCAGGATGCGGGAGCGGCTTCAACCACCTTCGGCGGTGCCTTGCGCACGATGTCGGCCGCGAGCGCGGACGAGGTCAGGATACCGAAAGCGGCGATCGTTGTTGCGATGGTCTTGCTGATTGTCATTTTCTTCCCCCGCCCACGCGGTTTGTGGCCCCAACGTATTCGTGAACTCCAACGCGGCTGTTGTCCCCGGCAATACGCACCGAACAACCTGGCGGCGATTGTGACCGCCATTTAACGAAACCTGAGAGCACAAAGAATCCTCAATTGCCGCCTGTTTGGGCGAAACCACTGGTTTCAGAAAGGAATGATGTGGGATGTGACGAAAACGCAACAGTCGCAGGGGTTTTCTGACTTTGCGTCATGCGGTTTCTGATCGCCGATAGCGACGTCCGCGTCCGGCAGCGGTCTTGCGGGGCGCGCCGAATCGATCGGTGAGGGCGACGCGGCTGCCCAACAAAAAGGGCGCTCCCGAAGGAGCGCCCGGTTGTGGGCCAGGTCGGGCGCTGTTCAGGCGGCCACCGAGATCTTGGCGGTCGGTACCGACGCGACGGTCTTCAGGATCTGCGAGGCGATCTGGTAGGGGTCGCCCTGCGAGTTCGGGCGGCGATCTTCCAGATAACCCTTGTAGCCGTTGTTGACGAAGCTGTGCGGTACGCGGATCGACGCGCCGCGGTCCGCGATGCCGTAGCTGAAGGTGTCGATCGAGGCGGTCTCGTGCTTGCCGGTGAGCCGCAGGTGGTTGTCCGGGCCGTAGACCGCGATGTGATCGGCGCGGTTCACCTCGAACGCCTGCATCAGCGCCTCGAAATACTCCTTGCCGCCGGTCTCGCGCATGTAGGCGGTCGAGAAATTCGCATGCATGCCGGAGCCGTTCCAGTCGGTGTCGCCGAGCGGCTTGCAGTGGAATTCGATATCGATGCCGTAGGCCTCGGTGAGACGGAGCATCAGGTAGCGCGCCATCCACATTTCGTCGGCGGCCTTCCTGGAGCCCTTGCCGAAGATCTGGAATTCCCACTGGCCCTTGGCCACCTCGGCGTTGATGCCTTCATGGTTGATGCCGGCCGCGAGGCACAGATCGAGATGCTTCTCGACCATCTCGCGCGCGACCGAGCCGACGTTCTTGTAGCCGACGCCGGTGTAGTAGGGGCCCTGCGGCGCCGGATAGCCGGCCTCGGGGAAGCCGAGCGGACGGCCGTCCTTGTAGAAGAAATACTCCTGCTCGAAGCCGAACCACGCGCCGGGATCGTCGAGGATGGTCGCGCGCTTGTTCGACGAATGCGGCGTCTTCCCGTCCGGCATCATGACTTCGCACATGACCAGCACGCCATTCGTGCGTGCGGCGTCGGGGTAGACCGCGACCGGCTTGAGTACGCAATCCGACGAGTGCCCTTCGGCCTGCATCGTCGAACTGCCGTCGAAGCCCCACAGCGGGAGTTGCTCCAGCGCCGGAAACGCGTCGTATTCCTTGATCTGCGTTTTGCCGCGCAGGTTCGGCGTCGGCGCGTAGCCGTCGAGCCAGATGTACTCGAGCCTAAACTTTGTCATTCGGTTTTCTCATGAACTGATGAAGCGAGTTGTGAGCGAGCCTTGGAAAGCCCGGCAACCCGACGGCGCGCCCGGCCGCGAATTGCTGAGATGAATGCAAGCATTTCATGTGCCAATCAGCGCAAATCCTGCGCCGAACCGAAGAAACGCAGCGCAACAACAGAACTTCGCACCAGCAGCAATGCTAGCCAAAGAAGCAGAAACGGCGGTGCTGATATTGTAGCCAAATGCTGATTTTTCATGAGGCACGCTGAGCAATCGGCTTGCAGCAACGTTATATTCGTTTCCAGCGCTAGTGACTCGCGCGCGCCGGGCGCGCGCAACGGAGACGACAATGGCAACCAGTGTCCAGGGCGGATCGGCGACGATCCATCAATTTCCGCCGCGCGGCCGCTACGCGGTCAGCGGAGCGCGCGGCGAGCCGGAGCGCGCGGCGAGCACGCTGCCGGTGCCCAACATCGTGTTCGGCAGCGGCTGGTATCACGACGAAGCGATCGAGGCCGAGCGCGCACAGAAGAACTGAGCCCACTCTCTCTCGGATCATCCGCTCCGCGCCGAGTTTTCCCTTCGCACCAAACGAAAAGGGCGCCCCTTGCGGGACGCCCTTTCAGCTCGCAGCGCAGCGATGCGCCACGAGGAAACGATCAGCCCGAATAGTACATCACGAACTCGATCGGGTGCGGCGTGTGCTCGAACTTGATGACCTCGGTCATCTTCAGCTCGATGTAGCTGTCGATGAAGTCGTCGTCGAACACGCCACCGGCGGTCAGATAGTCGCGATCCTTGTCGAGACTTCCGAGCGCCTCGCGCAGCGAGCCGCACACCGTCGGGATCTTCTTCAGCTCCTTCGGCGGCAGATCGTACAGATCCTTGTCCATCGCGGGACCCGGATCCATCTTGTTCTTGATGCCGTCGAGGCCGGCCATCAGCATCGCGGCGAAGCCGAGATACGGATTGGCGAGCGGATCGGGGAAGCGCACTTCGACGCGCTTGGCCTTCGGGTTCGTGGTGAACGGGATGCGGCACGAGGCCGAACGGTTGCGCGCCGAATAGGCGAGCAGCACCGGCGCCTCGAAGCCCGGGACCAGACGCTTGTAGGAATTGGTCGTCGGGTTGGTGAAGGCGTTGATCGACTTCGCGTGCTTGATGATGCCGCCGATGTAGTAGAGGCAGGTGTCCGAGAGGTCGGCATACTTGTTGCCGGCGAATACCGGCTTGCCGCCCTTCCAGATCGACTGGTGGCAGTGCATGCCCGAGCCGTTGTCGCCATAAACCGGCTTCGGCATGAAGGTGGCGGTCTTGCCGTAGATGTGCGCGACCTGGTGGATGCAGTATTTATAGATCTGCAGGTGGTCGGCCATCGTCACCATCGGGCCGAACTTCAGGCCCAGTTCGTGCTGGGCCGAGGCCACTTCGTGGTGATGCTTTTCCACGACCGCGCCCATTTTCGCCATCGCGGCGAGCATCTCGCCACGCATGTCCTGCGCCGAGTCCTGCGGCGGGACAGGGAAGTAGCCGGCCTTGGTGTTGACGCGGTGGCCGAGGTTGCCGCCCTCGTAAGGCGTATCGTAGTTGGTCGGCAGTTCGATCGAGTCGAGCTTGTAGCCGGTGTTGTACGGATCGGCCTTGAAGCGCACGTCGTCGAACACGAAGAACTCGGCCTCCGGGCCGAAGAAGATCTGGTCGCCGACGCCCATCGACTTGACCATCGCCTCGGCCTTCTTGGCGATGCCGCGCGGATCGCGGTTGTAGGGCTCGCCGGTGGTCGGCTCGAGCACGTCGCACACGATCGACAGCG
>Ga0207701_10004905_pt1 | contig 13528 bp, 11 predicted proteins | sample KBSSwiSSwithPhiX_FD_184294 | JGI IMG/M metagenome (GOLD analysis project Ga0207701, IMG submission 184294) | Switchgrass rhizosphere bulk soil microbial communities from Kellogg Biological Station, Michigan, USA, with PhiX - S5 (SPAdes) (version 2) | ecosystem: Environmental > Terrestrial >... | reverse complement strand
CTCTGTCAACTCGTTTCAAAAACCTACGGCGTATCGATCCGGACGATCGTCGGATTGGGCAATCCCTCCGAGCCGCCGTACGCCACCGAGCCGAGATACTTCGTCGCTGCAGTCAAGCCGCTGAACGTCAGGTTGATCGTTCCTGTCGCGCCCTGCGTCGCCGCTGCCGGTGCGGTGACGGCCATGTCGCCCGCGGCCGTTGATCCGAGCAGCCATGAGTGCAACTTGAACGGAGTGGTGCCGTTTACGGCGAACCCGTGGACGTAAACCGTGTAGTCGGCCGCTACCGGGTTCAAGAGGTTCACCTCTTCTGCCGACGTGCCGCCACCACTCGCGCCGACGAGCGTGGTGCCCCTGTACACGTACAGGTCGATGTCGCTGCCCGGCGTAACGTCAGCGTTGAATGTCGAGAAACGCGCGTACGTGGTGCTCGCGGGGATCGTGATCGGGATTGCGACGACGAACTCGGGCAATGACACTGGCGGCGGCATCGGGAAGGCGTCATTTGGATCGTCAGCCACTTTACCGCTTGTCACGACCGCAGGGACGAGTCCGCGGGCAGTCGCCGTGAACATGCCCGTGTAGCCGAACGTCACGTTGTAGCTGAGTGGGCCACCCGTACCCGACACCTGGGCGGGGGCGACCAGCGCAAGCGGCCGGACAACGACTGGCAAACGAACGCGATGCGGTCCGTCGGTCCACGTCAACTGACCGCCCGCATACGCGTTGATGGTCGCGGTCGTTCTCGTGAACGTGACAGTGAACGAGCCGCTTTGACCGGGAGCAAGCGTGAGCGTCGATGGCGAGACGGCGACCGTAAAGCCAGTCATGCCGGTGACTGACGCGGTGTAGGTCGCAACGTTGCTGCCGACATTGGTGACGGTCCGCTTCACGGTCTGGAAGGCGGCGAGATCACCGATCGCGATCGAAGCGCCGTTCAGATTACTCGGATCGAGCGAGTAGCCTGCCGAGGACAGCGCCGTGCAGGCCGCTGGACTGACTCCCCTCGTGGCGCCGCACAGGAACGCGAGCCAGTCGTTGAAGCTCGAGTTGAGGATCAGGCCCGGGTCCGCCGCAGCATTCGGCGCTGCGTGTCCGCCGCCTTGGCGGAAGATGACGGTCGAAGTCGTGTTCGGTCCGTCGATCACGTCGCTGGCGCTCGTCATGAGGGCTGACTTGATCATCATCGGCGTCCAATCCGGATGCAGGTTCTTGAGCAGCGCAGCCAGTCCCGCGACATGGGGGCTCGACATCGAGGTGCCGCTATAAAGGTTGAAGGAGAAACCGCCGTTGGGTGGGGTTGGTGCCACGGCGGCGATGATGTCCTGTCCCGGCGCGATGATGTCGGGCTTGAGCAGGTCGCCGCCCCCCGCCGTCAGCGGACCGCGCGAGGAGAACGCGGCAGTCTGCGGTGCTGGCACGTTGAAGAGAATCGTGGACTGAGCGATCCTCGCCGTCGCGCCCGCGGTCGCCGCGTACGCTTTGAGCGCCGCGCGCGCGGTGTCGGCCACGTGCACGGTGGGCAGGAAATGAAAATCGGCGTTCAGAGTATTTGGCGTGACATTCACCAGGATCACGCCGACGCCGCCGGCGTCCTTGACTGCCTGGCTCTTCGCTACCCGCGCGTTGACACCGCGATCGCAGAGCACGATCTTGCCGGCAACTTTGGCCGGATCCAGCGCTGGCTTGCCGCCATTGTCCGCGGCCGTAAAGCACAGGCTGACCGCCGTGGCATCAGCGCCGGGCAATCCGGCGTTTACCGAGTCAATGAGCGGAGCGGGGCCGACCGCAGTGGCCAGCGATACACCATTGACCGTCACACCGTTGCCAAGCGTGACCGAGCCTGCTCCGGTGCGAGTGTGCGTGCCGGCGGCAACAGTCGTGATCCATGGTGAGGGGTGCGCGACGGTACCGGCGGTGGGGCCGTTGTTACCAGCCGAGGCAGCGACAAAGACGCCGGCGTCGGCGGCAAAGAGGAACGAGATCTCTACGGGATCGAGGAAGTTGGTCGTCGTGCCGCTGATCGAGTAGTTGATCACGTCAACGCCGTCGGCCACGGCCTGATCGATCGCTGCGACGAGATCTGAAGTAAACCCCGATGCGGTCGCGCCGTCCTGCGTCGACCAGAGCGCCTTGTACATCGCAATGCGCGCCCGCGGCGCCATGCCGCTCGCCTTCCCGAAGATCGCCCCCGGTCCCGTCAGCGTGACGTCGTGATTCCCGCCTGCCGTGGACGAGGTGTGCGTGCCGTGCCCGTTGTAATCACGGGGAGAGGTGAACTCCCATGGCCGCTGCGCCGCGATCGCGGCGTCCCCACCCCATGCGGCGTTGTAACGCCGCGCGCCAATGAGCTTCTGATTGCACATCGACGCGTTGAACGCTTCGCCCGGCGTACATTTGCCGTGCCACCCAGGGATGTGGTGATAGCTGAGTTTTCCACCCTTGCTGCCGTTGCCGTTGGTGCCGGTCCGATCGGAGAAGCTCTCGCTCTCGGGCCAGATGCCAGAGTCGATGACGCCGATGATGATGTCTTCGCCGGCACGGTCGACGCCGCCGAGTTGATCCCACAAGCCGCCCGGTGCCGTAAGTCCGAGGAAAGTCGGCGTCGAAGACGTGTTGATCGTCTGCAGTTCGTCTTTCACGACGCTGAGCACACCGGCTTCTCCACGGAGTGCGTCGGCCTGCGCCTCCGTCAATTCCGCAGCGAAGCCGTTGAAGCCGTACTTGTAGTCGTAGACTTTCCTGCCTGCGACCCTTCCGACCGCTTGGTCGTGCCGCGAATCGAGGTAGCCGGCGTAGTTGGAGACGCTCGCGCTGTCTGGATCGAACTTCCGTCCACGACCGGGCCTGGTTGCTGGCAACCCCGCGATGCCGCCGGCATAGGCTGCGATCGGGAGGTCGGCCATTTGCACGATGTAAAGCTTGTTGCTTGCGACATCCTGAGGACGTTGAGCAGACGATTGTTCAGGCGCTTGCGCTGAATCCTGAGCCCGAACGCTGCTCTGAGGGAGATCGACTGTCGCTGTCGCGAGCGCGACAACAGCAAAGACGCGAGTGAGCCGTTTCATGGGATGAGCGCCCCCTTACGCGTGGCGAATCGCCATCGTGAAGGGAGGACGCTATTCCTGCGGCACCCCTGCCGTCAATAAGGATTGCGCGAGATCTAGGCCATTAATTTTGAAATGGGACTCGCTCCGGCAGAGTTGGGAAATACGCGTTCAAGCTGTGCGGTGGTCAGATCGAACGTGCCCGCGAGCGCTGCCTTCAGCGCGGCCCGCGTGTCGAGGGTGGGCTTGAGATCGCGTCCTTCATACAGCGCGCTCTGCCCGAGGCCCGGCCAGTCTGAAACGACACGCGCATGTGAGAGCCGAGGGCCGAGGATGAAGCCGGCCCCGGCGGTCCCATGGTCGGTTCCCCGTGTTCCATTGGGACGGGCGGTGCGCCCGAATTCAGTCATCACGACGATCGTCGTGGTCCGCCATGCAGCGCCCATCTCTGTACGAAACGCGACGAGTCCTTCCGCCAGCTGGCCAAGCAGACGATCCAGCGGACCACCGGCCATACCCTGATTCGCGTGGGTGTCCCACCCGCTGAACTCCATCGCGGCGATATTGGGACCCTGCTCCTGCCGAAGGATGCGGGCCGCTGCCTGCATCAACGGCGTCACGCCACCGCGCCGCGCGTTGCCGCCCGACATCGGCTCCTCGCCGACGAGATTCTGTTGCTGCAGCGCAGCCTCGAATCGTCCCTGCAGCGCCGAGTCCGAGCGATACAACACCGCCAGCCTCTCGAGGAACGCATCGTCGACGACGCCGAGCTTGGTCGGCGACCAGCTTTCCACCTCGAATGGACCTGTCAAAGAAAGCGGCATGCCGGCTGCGATCGCGATTCCCGCACGGCGTCCGGACATGACCTGCAAAAGGCGATTGAGCCACCCGTCGGAGGATCCCACGGGGTGATCGAGCCCGGTTTCGAGGATGGCCTGGCCGTCGAAATGGCTGCGCGTGCGATGCGGAATCGCCATCGCGTGTAACACTGCGAGCTCGTTGGCGTCCCAAAGTACGCGGAGCGGAGACAAGCCCGGGGCCAGACCGAACGTCTCATCGAGCGGAGTCAGCTCGGATTCATTGAACGCGAAGGTGCCGCGCAGCGCGCGATACTCGGGATCTCCGTACGGAACGACCGCAGCGAGACCATCGAAGCCGCCGCGCAGCAGTACGAACACGAACCTGCCCGATTGCTGGACCTGCGCGAAGCTGACAGTCGGAAGGGCCCACGTGGCGATTCCGCCATAGCACATGTTGCGAACGAAATCTCGGCGGTTCATCGTCACCTCCACTGAAAGGCGGGACCGGCAATCGCGAGCGCCACCCGCTCGTGCGCCGGGATCGACGTGTCCGCGATCAGTGCATGCAGGGGGTTTCCGGCAGGAACGTCCACCACGTCGAGCAACGACCGGGGATCGACCGCTGCCACCGACGGAAGACGCGAGATCGTTCTCGCCAGCTCACCGCGATTGAGAAGCGAGTCCGGATCCGCCCACTCCTGCATCCCATCGCCGTAGCCTTTCGGAGAAGGCGGTGACCACAGCGGCTGCCGCAGTTGTCGCAGCAGCGCCGGTGCATTCGGGTTCACCTCGGTCGATCCGAACGCGCGTAGGACGGCGACGAACCAATCCTGCGGAGTCCGGAACTTCCGCGCATCGTCACGCCAGGCATCGGGCTCATCGACAAGAGCAATCGCCACTGCTTTCAGATCGCCCTCACTCGAACGGAACGCTCGCGCGAGGCGATCGATAGCGGCGGCTGGAGGATCGTCGCTGATGAAATGTGTGGCAAGTTTCGTCGCGACGAACTTCGCGGTAGACGGATGCCCACACAACGCCCGAATCGCGCGTTCGCCTTCGCCGACGCCATCTTCCTTGTAGCGTTGCTTGAGAATGGTCTTGGGTCCCGGCTCGTGCAGAAATTCCTGAAAGACGAAACCAAGTGGGCCGTTTTGCTGAGTGCCGACGCGTCGAACGCCTCCTCCGCCTCCGGCCCGCCGCGGTTGCATTCGCGCACCGGGGCCAGGGATTCCGGCGATCGTCCAGCCCGTCAGGATCCGCGCGAGCTCCTGCACATCCTCTTGCGTATAGCCGCCGTTTACTCCAAGCGTGTGCAGTTCGAGCAATTCACGTGCGTAGTTTTCATTCAGACCGCGCTTCGCTCCGTTGCTTCGCTGACTGGCGGCCTGTGCACCTGGCGACGATGGACCGATCGATTGGAAGTTGTCCAGGTACGCCAGCATCGCCGGATGCTTTGCCGATGCCAGCACCATGTCTTCGAATCGTCCGAGCACGTGCGGCCGGATCACGTCTCGCTCGTAGGATCCGGCGAGTGGCGCGACCAGAATCTTGCCACCTGCAGAAACACACAGGTGATTGGACCAGAACGCCACGAGGCGTTCGACGAACGGACGATCGCTGGTCACGCGGGTGCCGAGCGCGGCTCGTGCTTCGCTGGCGGAAAGTTCAACGAGACGACGGCGCGCCTCGCGTCGTTCCTGTTCGTCGCGCTGTCCCTGCATGCGCAGCGCGCGGACGGCGTCGCCGATCGCGGCGGGCGAGGTGCTCTCGGTCGCGCGAGCGATTGGCGCGCCGGCATCGAGTTGTGCCTTCAACCAGCCGCGGGCGTCCGATGTCCGTTGACGCTCTCCCTGGCGGGCGCCGAGGCCGAATCGATTGAGCGCACGAAGCGGGACGTTCATGGAACTGCACCCTCCGCTGACCCCATGCTAACCCCGGCGCTGGCAGACGGGCGCTGGCGTCTGAGTCTAAGACGAAGTCAGCGCCCTGAAGCGTTGCTCCGCAGTTTGGGTTGTCGATGATGGTGCGCACTCGCGCGGTCGAGGTGGAACCGTGGCCGGCGCGTAGCAGTCACGCGTGGAAGCCGCGTCGACGAGAGGGCTCTGCCCTCTCGTTCGCGTCCGTGCTGCTCTAGTCGTCGATGCGCTGAAGGGCGGCTTCCGCCTCTTCATCTCGCTGCCGGACATGCCGGGCGAGCGCCAACGTCGACGTAGAAAACAGCGCAACCCACGCCGCTGTTGGATGTACCCAATATGTGACGAGCAATGCCGCCAGAAGCCCCATACCAACAGAGATACGAAACATGATCCCCTCCGCTCGACGTGAAATAGAGCAATTTGTGAACCATGTTCGACCCGACCATCAGAGAACGGGCTAAACGACAGATAATGAAGGTGTTATATAGGATGCGCGATTCAGTGTATCGGCGCTATCGCATCAAACGACACGCGCCGTTTTGGAACACGGCCAATTGGCGATTGATGACCGAACCCGCTGATTGCATTAGTCTTAGCTTGAAAATTCCGGATACATGTCGTTGATATCAGGATTGAACAGGGCGTCCGGTTTGGTGGGGGGACTTGTCGGCATTTCGTGCATGGTACTGCTCGCGTCCTCAGCCTGCGTGGCTCCGAGGGAGTCCGCCGCGCCGCCGCGTCGCGAGCGAGGCGCCATGCGCGAGCTCGGACTTCGGCACAAAACTGCATGGGACCTCTACCAGGCGCTTCGACAAGAGGCGGGGGGCGGCAAGCGGCTTACGCTGAGCGAGGTTCCGGACTGGGCGGGCCTCTGGGTCTGGAACTCCAACCGCGGCTTCCTGTTCGACCCAGACACGCCGGAGGGAGCCGTCACGACCGCAAAGCTGACGCCTGAATATCAGAGGAAGCTCGACGAAGAACTGGCGCGCATCAACCAGGGCATCGAGTACGACCCGATCAGTTCATGCGCGCCGCCCGGCCATCCACGCTGGTTGGCGATTCCCTTCCTTCGCGAGTTCATCGTCACACCCGATCAGACGTGGTTGGCGAGCGAGACCGTGAACAACGTGCGTCGCATCTACACCGACGGCCGCGATCACATTCCCGAAGCCGATCGCTATCCGCTCTATTACGGCGACTCAATCGGCTTCTGGAACAATCAGACACTCACTATTCATACGAATCAGCTCAGGGCCGGCGTCTACCAACGTGGAAATCCCGAGTACACCGATCAAGTCGAGACCGTCGAAATCTGGGAGAAAGTTGATGAGCGGACCGTCGAAGTCGACGTGTGGGTCTACGATCCTCCGGCGCTCGCCGAGCCGTGGTACGTCAAGCAGCGCTACTCGAAGGTCAGCGACCAGGATAAGCAGTTGCGGATTCGATACTGGGATTGCCTCGAGAATCCGAACAACGCTGTCTACAAGACGCAGGAAGGCAGCACCCAGTTCAAGGACTTCACCTTCACGAAGCCTGATGGTAAGTAGGTCCGCCGTACGTAGTGTCCGGCTTTAGCCGGACCTGTCGCTGCGATCGCCCTCGATTTGCACCTGCCCGCCGCATCGCTATAAGGTGATCGGTTGGGAGATCCTCTGTGACCGCCACCGCCACACTTACCACCTACAAGATGTACATCGACGGCCAATGGGTCGATGCGGCATCCACTGAATACTTTGAAAGCGACGATCCTTTCCGCGCCGAGCCGTGGGCGCGCATCCCGCGAGGAACGGCGGCCGACGTTGATCGTGCCGTGCGCGCCGCGCACAAGGCGTTCACCTCGGGTGAGTGGCCAAGGCTGACGGCGTCGCGTCGCGGCGCGCTGCTTCGGAAGCTTGGCGATCTGATTTCCGAGCGCTCGAAGCAGCTGGCGGAAATAGAGGTGCGCGACAACGGCAAGCTCTACGCCGAGATGAGCATGCAGACCGCGTACATGGCGCAGTGGTATCACTACTACGGCGGTCTTGCTGACAAGATCGAAGGCGCTGTTCTTCCCACCGACAAGCCAGACACCTTCAATTACACACGCTACGAGCCTCTCGGCGTGATCGCCGCAATCGTGCCATGGAACTCGCCGCTGCTCCTCACGACGTGGAAGCTCGCCCCGGCCCTCGCTGCAGGTAACACGGTGGTCATCAAGCCATCGGAGTTCACGTCGGCGTCTGTGCTCGAGCTCATGACGCTGATCGAGGACGCCGGCTTCCCGCCCGGTGTCGTCAACGTGGTTACCGGGTTTGGCGCCGACGTGGGCGCGCCGCTCGTCGAGCATCCACTCGTCGCGAAAGTGGCGTTCACCGGCTCGGACCTCACCGGGCAGCGGATCTACGAAGCTGCTGCTCGTGGTCTCAAGCACGTGACGATGGAGCTGGGCGGCAAGTCACCGAACATCGTTTTCGACGATGCCGAGATCGACAACGCGGTGAAGGGAGCGATCTCAGGGATTTTTGCAGCCACCGGACAGACCTGCATCGCCGGCTCGAGGCTGCTCGTGCAACAGAGCATTCACGACGAGTTCCTCGACAAGCTCGTTGCGTTCGCGAAGACAGCGAAGATGGGCAACCCGATGAGCGCCGACACGCAAATCGGGCCGGTCACGAACAAGCCGCAGTTCGAGAAGATTCTCAAGTACATCGACATCGCCAAGGGCGAAGGCGCACGCGCGGTGCTGGGCGGGGCGCGCGCCGAAAGACCGGAATGCGGCAGCGGCTGGTTCGTCGAGCCGACGATCTTCGAGGGCGTCAACAACCGCATGCGAATCGCGCAGGAGGAAGTCTTTGGTCCCGTCCTCTCAGTGATTCCGTTCAAGGATGAAGAAGAAGCGATCGCGATCGGGAATGACGTGGTGTATGGTCTGGCCGCTGGCGTCTGGACGCAGAACATGCGCCGGGCGCTGACGATGGCCGACAGACTCCAGGCGGGTACGGTGTGGATCAACACGTATCGCGCCGTGAGCTATCTCTCGCCGTTTGGCGGATACAAGCGCTCCGGCATCGGGCGCGAGAGCGGTCAGGACATGATCAAGGAATACCTGCAGGTGAAAAGCGTGTGGATTTCCACCGCGACGACGGTGCCGAATCCGTTCATACAGAGGTAACTGGGTAGCTAGGTAGCTGGGTAGCTGGGTGACGGCGTAGCTGGGCGGAATAGCGAGGACAGATGAGTGAACAGGTGTTGGGGTTCGTGGGTGTTGGGCGCATGGGCGGGCCGATGGCGAATCGGCTGCTCGATGCGGGACATACGCTGTGCGTGTTCGATACGAACGCGGATGTGGTGAAGCCGCTGGCCGCGAGGGGTGCCAAGGTTGCGTCGTCGGCTGAAGAAGTGGCCTCATCATCCGACATGGTGCTGATTAGCCTGCCCACCCCGCCGATTGTGCAGGCCGTGAGTCTGGGGAGCATCCTGAAGGGAAATCGCCTCAAGACGCTTATCGATCTGTCGACGACCGGGCCGACGGTCGCTGGCGTGGTGGCGAAGGCAGCGTCGGAGCGAGGCGTGGCCTGGGTCGACTCACCCGTCAGCGGCGGCATCGGTGGGGCAACCAAGGGCACGCTTGCTGTCATGGTCTCCTGCCGCAAGGACACGTTTCCCGTCGTCGACCCGGTGCTCAAGACCTTCGGCAAGACGTTCTATGTCGGCGAGAAACCCGGCCTCGCCCAGATTGCGAAGCTCGCCAACAATCTACTGGCGGCCGCCGCGATCGTGCTGTCGTCGGAAGCACTGGCGATGGGCGTAAAGGCGGGGCTCGACGCGAAGACGCTCTGCGACATCATCAACGCGGGCAGCGGGCGCAACAGCGCGACACAGGACAAATTTCCGAAATCGGTGATCCCGCGCACGTTCGACTTCGGGTTCGCGACTGGCCTGTCGTACAAGGACGTCCGCCTCTGTCTCGATGAAGCGGAAGCGCTGGGAGTACCGATGGTGGCGGGCGCAGCGGTTCGTCAGATGCTGGCGATTACCCAGGCGAAGTTCGGTGCTGACTCTGACTTTACTTCCATCGCGAAAGTGGTAGAGGAGTGGGCTGGGGTGGAAATCAAGTAGGTCAAAGGTCAAAGGTCAAAGGTCAAAAGTAAGGTCAAGGGTACGGTCATTCACTGGAGAAGAAATGGATAAAGCGACGTTCGACAAGGGTCGGGAGATTCGTAGCGCAGTGCTCGGCAAGGAATTTGTCGATGCGGCATTCAAGGCAGCCGACAGCTTCAGCATGCCGATGCAGGAGCTCGTCACCGAGTACTGCTGGGGCGCGGTGTGGGGACGCGACGGTCTCGACCGCAAGACGCGGAGCATGCTCAATCTCGCGATGATCAGCTGCCTGAATCGTCCACATGAATTGCGGTTGCACATCGCCGGCGCATTGAAGAACGGCGTCTCGCGCGACGAGATTCGCGAAATCTTCATGCAGGTCGCGATTTACGCCGGTGTGCCCGCTGGAGTGGATTCCTTCCGGGCGGCGAAGGAAGTGTTCGAGAAACTCGACGCAAAGTAGCGGCGGGCTGATCGGAGCCCAGTCACGGGATCACTCCCGTAGATCTCCAAGGCGCCCTTCAGCGCGTTGCGTCGCTGCGCTTGAAGGGCGCAACGGGGGTCGCCAGGAAATCCGATTGCATCCGGTGATTCGCGACGGTGTGGAAAATTCCGCAGCGTAGTGACAGATCAATGACAGAGGCGTGAACCAGACTTCGAGAAGGCTGATTCGAGAAACCGACAGCCCGCTTGTCCGACTGCTGTCCTACGCAGATCCCTTGCCTCGTCGCTCGAGGTGCGGCGGATAAGCCGCCTTGATTCGACGACGATCCGGCTTCACGCGGAGGTAGTACGTCGGGCCTTCGGTAACTGCCTGGTCGTCGGCGCGCAACGCGTCGACGGGACCCAAGTCCTGCCCAATTAAACTGGTCAGGTGCACGGCCTTCGCCAACGACGACTCAGGCCTATTTCCAGACGCCATAGAGATTGGAATTGCTGGCACGGAGAAGGGACGACTCTATGCGTTTGTGTGCAAACTGACTATTGGGAACATGCCGCACGCGCTAGGGGAAGGCCCTTAGGGTGATCTACGTATCGCTGAGCCATCCTTGAAGAAGCGCGTACTTCACGATGTCGATGCGCCCTTTGAGACCGAGTTTGCGCGAGGCGTTGGCTTTGTGGACTTCAACGGTTTTTACACTCAATTCCAGTTGCGCCGCAATTTCCTTGTTGCTATAGCCGGCGGCGATGAGCCGCAGCACTTCGGCCTCGCGGTCGCTCAAGCTCACGCCCGTGGCCTGCGCCTTCCGGCCACTTCTGGCAAGGAATCCCGCCGTCACGCGCGCCGTCAACGCCGAATCGAGATATTGATTGCGCGCCGCGGTCGCGCGAATCGCCTGCACCAGTTCCGACGCGGCACTCTGTTTGAGCACATAACCATCGGCCCCGGCTCGTAACAGCTCCTGAAGGTAGGCGTCATCCCCGTGCCGCGTCAGGATCACAATAATGGAATCGGGCTGAAGAGACTTCAGCGTCCGCGTCGCCACCAACCCGTTCATGCCTGGCATCGAGATGTCCATGACGACGACATCGGGCCGGAGGGCGCGGGCCTGCTCGACGGCCGCGGTTCCGTCGCTGGCTTCGGAGACGACCGTCATGTCGCCCTGGCTCTCAATCAGCATCTTGAGGCCCTGGCGCACCGTGATGTGATCGTCCGCCAGCAGGATGCGCAGGTTCCGCGGATCGTCAGTCATGTGAGCCATCCTGTGCGACCGCGTTGACCGGCATTCGCACGATAATCGTAGTCCCTTCACCGGCCGCCGATTCAATCTGCACCGTGGCGCCGACCAGCGCCGCGCGCTCCTGCATCCCGAGCAGCCCGAATCCCTGGTGTGGCGCGCCGCTGTTGACCTGGTCGAACCCCACGCCATCGTCTTCGATGATGAGCGAGACGTGATCGGGCCGCCGCTCGAGGATCACATCGACGTTCTCCGCCCGGGCGTGTTTCGCGATGTTGTTCAGCGCTTCCTGCGCGATCCGGTAGAGAGTCGTTTCGACCTCCGACGTCAGTCGATCGGCGCTGAGTCCCGTGGTGTGGAGATCCGCCCGTACGCCGGCGCGAAGCGACCAATCCTGCACGTAGTTGGCAAGCGCGGCCCGGAGGCCGAGGTCATCGAGCGCTGTCGGCCGAAGTTCCCACACCAGGTGATCGACATCCTGATCGAGTTGCTGTGCGACCTTCTCGAGCGCAGAGACCATCGGGCCCAGTTGTTGATCGGTTCCGCAACCGTCCTTGAGAGCCTTGATTCCCAGTCCAAGCGCCGTCAACTGCTCGCCGAATTGATCGTGCATCTCGCGTGCGATTCGTTTCCGCTCGTCCTCCTGCGCGAAGACGAGACGCGACAGAAGCTCGGTTCGAGCACGCTCTGCACGCTCGCGTTCGATCATCTCTTCCCGGAGCGAGGCGTTGGCCAACGCGAGCTCCACCGTCCGCTCTTTGACCCGCATTTCGAGCTCTTCGTGCGCGCGCCTCAGCGCTTCTTCGGTACGCTTGCGTTCCGTGAGGTCGAAGTGAGTGCCGACGATGCGATACACGAATCCGTCGGGCTCACGACGGACCGGAAAGCCGCGCGAGAGCACGTTGACGTAGTGACCGTCCTTGTGCCGGAGACGGAATTCGAGTGTGTAGTCACGTTCGCCGACCAGCACGCCGTCGACGACCTCGCGGACAACTGCGCGATCGTCGGGGTGGAGCAGTCGTTCCCACGCGCTGACGTGAGGCTCGACCTCATCCTCGTCGTATCCGAGCATCTTTCGCCAGTGCGGGGAGTACACCACCGCGCCGGTCTCGAGATTCCAGTCCCAGACGCCTTCCTGCGCGCCGGCGAACGCGAGCGTCAGCCGCTCCTCGCTCTCGCGCAGGGCCAGCTCCGTTCGCTTCCGCTCCGTGATGTCGCGCACGATGACCTGAATAGCGCGATCGGGTGGGTCTTCGAACAGGTTGCCGATGATCTCCACATCTCTGACACTGCCATCGAGCCTGAGGAGCGTTTCCTCCACCGCGGGAACGTTCTTACCCAGGAGCAACTGGCGGACCCGCTCACGGATGTGAGCATGGCGATCGGGGGGAAAGAACCGGAGCGGCGACTGTCCGACGACCTGGTCGGGGGTGAAGGCGCCGAACAGCCGCAGCGCGGCCGGGTTCGCGAAGACGATGACGTTGTTGCGGCTGACGAAGATGCCGTCCGGCGACAGGTCCACCAGCTGGCTGTAGTCCATGAGATTCTGGTGCGAGCTAGTCGACGGGTTGTCCGCTCTGGCGCAGTTCCCTGCCATCTGCGAGCGTCGCGCGGAGGAACATTCCGCCGGCCGAGCCGTCGCGCATCGGGCGCACGACGATTGACACCTTGTCGCCCGGTTTGAGCGAGTTCTTCGTCCAGCCGCGTCTCCCCAGGTAGTTGGGGCTCATCCCTTCGATGCCCCAGGTCTCGACCGTCCCTTTGTCGTTGGTGACGTCGAGCCAGATCCAGGTGTGCGGGTTCGTCCAGTCGAATTTCTTGATCGTGCCGCTGATCGTTTTCTCCGCCTCCATATTGAATGGTGCGAAGGAATGATGAGCGGCCGCGTCGCGGACGCCGGCTGCCGCGAGCGTCACGGTGATGAGTGCCAGGGTCAGTGTGCGCATGGGTCCTGCATCCTTACTTGCGTGGCGCTCCGGCGTCATCGAGCCGGATGCCAGCCTTGC
>Ga0207701_10004904_pt1 | contig 13531 bp, 10 predicted proteins | sample KBSSwiSSwithPhiX_FD_184294 | JGI IMG/M metagenome (GOLD analysis project Ga0207701, IMG submission 184294) | Switchgrass rhizosphere bulk soil microbial communities from Kellogg Biological Station, Michigan, USA, with PhiX - S5 (SPAdes) (version 2) | ecosystem: Environmental > Terrestrial >... | reverse complement strand
CGATCAGTGTCAGAGCCCAGAGTGAGTCGCCGGCGTATCTGATTCAGGCGGTCATAGCTGCGATCACTGATATTGATCGGGATCTGGAACTCAGAGCCCACCTCCTGGCGGACGATTTCTCCGCGGCGGTGGCGCGCGAGCGAATGCTCGCCGTGCTCGCCGCGTTGTTCGGGGGCCTCGCACTGCTATTGGCGGGCGTCGGACTCTACGGTGTCGTGTCATACGGCGTCGGAGCACGGCGAACAGAAATCGGCATCCGCATCTCCTTAGGTGCAAGCCGGGCCGGCGTGGTCGGCCTTATCGTGCGGCGAGTCGCTGCCCTGATGTGCGTCGGCGTCGCTGTCGGAGTCCCGATCAGTCTCTTGGGCGCACAGTACGTCTCGGGCCTGCTGTTCGGCGTATCAGCTCACGATCCGGCAACGCTCGCAGTGGCGACTCTCGCGCTCGCGTCTGTGGGCCTGGCTGCAGCCTGGATTCCAGCGCAACGGGCCGCGAGCATCAATCCGACCACGGCGCTCCGGGCTGAGTGATCCGACTTAGCCGTCGGTGTCGAGCAGGTGGTCGATCCTGTGTAACGCCGCAGTGTTCAGCAACCGGCTCGCCCGCACCCGAGACCGGCCGCAGCCAGATGGAAGTGCTTCGCACGCGCCTACCCCGCTTGACTATGCGGCTCGTCGGAGCCCTTGGAGTCGGCGTAGCCAGCTCACCATCTGGTTCCAACTGGTGAAAATCTGGGTCAACTCCTCTCCCTCGCGCTCGAGTCGTTGATCCGGGTTTGACCCGCAACGTTTGGCTTCAGCGCTGCCTTGTGCGCCGGCCGTGGTCAACTCCGCGAGGGCGGACCCGACTTTGGACGGTCCGATCCATTGGGGACACGATACCGGTACCCGGTTCCGCGGACCGTCTCCACGCACGCGGCATCGGCGCCAAGCTTCCTGCGCAGCGAACGAACAACGACATCAACGACGTTGCTCGCCGTCGGGCTTCTGGATCCCCAAACTGCTTCCATGAGGTCGTAGCGGCCCACGGCTTTTCCAGGACGTTCCTGCAGGTACCGCATGACGCCGAATTCGAGCGACGTCAACGCGACGCGGCCCGAGCTCAACACGAGCTCATGGGCCTCGACGTCGAGCCGTTTCGACGACTCGATGTCCTCCGCCGTGATTTCAGCTCCCATCAATTCCGTCAACCAGGCGTCGACCGATCCGGGCCCCATGTCGAGCACGACCGAGTACAGGATCTGTCCGCCGACCTCCGTCGCCGGATCGGCGAGCGGTCGGAATCCCAGTCTGACTCCAAAGTCCCCGAACGGCTCGGGATTGGCGATCGCGGCGTAGACCCAGCGCAGCGTTCCGCGCATTTCCATGTACGACCGCTTCAGATCCATGAAGAAGGCCGAGACCGAAGCGCACGGAGCTTCGCCCACATCCCGATCGAGCCAGCGCCGGCACAAGAGCGCAGCCGACGGGTCCCGAAGCCCCACGTCGCGACGCCAGGCGGCCGCAACCGGATCGGAGGCATCGACGGCTGCATGCAAGTCCGACGCACGGATCCTCACGCAGAATCCGCGCGTGCCGCCGTCGCGATCGCGCACGATCCGGAAGCCGTCGGAGTGATAGCGCCACCAGGCAAGGAGCGCCTCGCGTTCCGGAGCGGCCCTCGCACCAACGATCTGCTGCACCGCCGGTTCGTCGTCCGGTGTGGCAGGCTCGATGGCGAGCGGTTGCGGGCCGCTCGGGAAGAACGCTTCCCGAATCACGGGGTTCTGGATCAGAAACAGGAGGTCAGCGGTGTAACGCCACGGTTCGACCTTCCCATGCCCGAGCCGCAGCCTGTTCTGAAGGAACGCCCACGCCGCCCGGCGATAGCTGCGATGGGCATCCGGATCGCGCGTCGCAAGCGCGCCGGCAATGGCGGTTCGCACGGCATCATGAATGAACAAGCCGTCACGACCAGGCTCGACGAATGGCAGCGCGGCGAGCCGTTCGACGGCGTCACGCGGGGGCATGTCCGGCAGGAGCGCGTGGAGGAGCGGCTCGGTCACGCAACGGACGACGGAACCGGCTTCCAGTGCGCGCCGCGTGATGGGATCGGGAACCGCCTCGAAATACGAGCGGGACAGCGCCTCGATCACCTGGTGGCCGGCCTCTTCGACCGTCCGTCTGGCGTCCGACAGGACGATCGACGCGGCCATGTTGAGCGCCAGCGGATGCCCACGAGCGATCAGATTGATTTGCCGTGCCGCATCGGCTGCGACGCCCGACATCATCAAGTACCCGAGCGCCTCGGCCTCCGACAGCGGCTCGAGCAGGAGACTCCGGAAGAGTCCCTGCCACCCAGGGGTCGTCCGCCACGCCGGCGAGGGCGGGTTGCGGCTTGCGATGGCCACGCGCGCATTCACGGGAAGCGACGGGACGAAGACCTGCCGGATCCACGTGTCCATCAGACGAAAGGCTTCGAACGTGTCAAGCGTGATCGCGATCCGCTCGTCGAACGATGACAGGCGCTCGACCACCTCCTCGACGGTGGACGGCGGCGCGCCGAGCGCCCCAGACAGCTCGGTCAGAAACCCGTGAACAGTCGGCTCGACGGTCCGGCAGTCGATCCTCACGACGCGACCGCCCGCCTTACGCACGCGCGTGGCGAACACGTCGAGCAGGCTGGACTTCCCGATGCCTGGCACGCCGTGGACGTAGAGCGCGAGTGGGCCGCCCTGCTCGAACAGGTGGAGGAGGGCTTCCAATTCCACCGCTCGTCCAGCAAAAGTGGCCACGGCGCGTTCAGACACGATGTCGCCCAGCTTCTGCATCACGACCTCCGGCGGCAGTGTAGCTCAGTCGCGCGGATCAAAGCTGTACGGTCCGCCCGCGCAAAGTCAGCCCCGCCCAGGGGCGCGACGTTCGCGCTCCCGCGGAATTGCGTGAATTTCCCGTCCGACGGACACGAGGATCGCTCGTGCAACGAGAGTGTACAGCGACCCAACTAGGTCGCCGCACGCGTTCAGCTCAGCGACAAACCAGCGGCGCGTGGATCACGATATCTCTGCCGAATCCAGCGGCCGCCATACCGACGGGTTGTGACAGCACGCCGCTGCTGATCAGGGCGAACACTGCGCCAATGCTTCGGGGTGCCTGATACGTTCCCTGGTTGAAGTTCTGACCGGGCGTGACGACCCAGAGGTCCCACGTGCCGTTGTACCCCGGGTCGCTCGGTCCATGACTGGCGATGTGGTCGTGATCGAATTGGGGGTAACCGGACACCCGGTGCATCGTTCCGGGCAGAATGGCGTAGAGATCCGGACGGGACGTGTCGAATGGAACGTCCAGAATCGCGTGTCCGAGATTCCAGATCGCCAGCGTCTCCGACGTCTGGGAAGGTGTCCCTGGAAACACGAGATGGCAAATGGCGCCGTTGTACGCGACCTCTTCAGTGATCGTCCCTTGAGACGACGCTGTCACTTGGGTGCCGACAGGTCCGGGCCCGGCCGCCGCCAGACTGGAAGAGGCGGGACTCGCGCTGGGGCTGACGGGATTCACCGATCCGCCGGCGCACCCGGCCGCGGCGAGCGCGGCACAGACACATCCAATTGCAAGGTGCTGCATCGTAAGGCTCATGATTCTTCTCCTTCATCGCCCGCGGTTTCAAACCGGGCAGCGTGGAATGTGTCATGAGCGACGAGCGCTTGAATGACGCGAAGATGAGGATTTGATGAGAAGAGTTGAATTGGAAACCCGATAATCCGATCCGAACGTGGGCTCCGACCGACGATGCGCCGGTCATGCCACCCGTTGAAGACCCTCAACCTCCCGCAACCACCTGTCGAGCCGGTTCCAACTGGCGAAGATTAGGCTCACCACTTTCCCCTAACAATTTCGCGAGTTCTTCGGGGCGTTGCGCCGCGCGACGTTCAGGGTGTCTAATCCTGCCGGAGGCGGCTGCATGGGCTTGTTGAGCGATATTCGCATCTCGATTCGGACCCTCACCAAGAATCGTGCATTCACGATCGCCGCCGTCCTGACCGTGGCCATCGGGATCGGAGCCACGACTGCGATAGCCACCATCGTCGAGTCGATCCTTCTACGCCCGCTGCCCTATCCCGATTCAGAGCGGATCGTCCAGGTGATCAGCTACCGCCGCGAAGGTGCCGCCACCGTCCGAGCGCCGAGCATGGCCCGTCCGTTCATTCTTGGCCTGAGCGAACGAAGCCGCTCGTTCTCCAGTGTCGGCACCGTCGACTCCTTCTCGAACGTCACTCGTCGCCGTCTGACCATGACGGTCGCCGGTCAGTTCGGCGCAGCCGAACTGTACGGGACGCGGATATCGCCGGTGCTGTTCTCGATGCTCGGCGCGCAACCACAGCTCGGACGTTTGTTCGCTCCAGGGGATGAACGACCGGAGCGAAACCAGCGCATCGTCCTCAGCGATCGCTCATGGCGCGCTCAGTATCTGGGGGATTCAGAGGTGCTCGGATCGTCGATGACGATCGACGGCCGACTGTACACAGTGGTCGGGATCATGTCGCCGGGATTCGCGTTTCCGGATGCACAAACCGACTTCTGGATTCCGCTCACATCTGCACCAGTCCCGCCGCCATCTGAACCTAGATCCGACTCACCAAACAGTGCCTACGCCGATGGCGTCTTCGCGAGATTGACCGATGGCGTCTCGATCGAGGCGGCAAGGAGAGAGACCGACGCCGTCCTCCGGACCCTCAGTCTCGAGCGAGCGGCGGAAACCGGTCGCACTCCAGAGCAGACCGGCTTCCCTCCGACTCTCGAGCGGCGTGCTGACGTCCTGTCGATAAAGGACGAACTGGTGGCTCCGGTTCGACCGATGCTGCAGATGCTCTCATTTGCGGCCCTCGTGCTGCTGCTCATCGGCAGCGCCAACCTCATCACCCTTTTCCTCGAGCGCGTTGACTCGACTCGCGTCGACGTTGCCGTTCGGACCGCGCTGGGCGCCACCCGTCAGCAGATATTGCGGCAGTTTGTGATCGATGGCGTAGTACTGGCGGCGGCCGGCGGAGTACTCGGTATTGCCCTCGCGCATGGAATGGTTCGCCTGGCGGTCTTTGTCGTGCCGCCGGATACTCCACGCGTCGACGAGATCGCGGTCCGCGTACCCATCCTGATGATCGCGATCGTCGCATCGACGATCTTCGGAGCCGTCCTTGCTCTCGGCTCCGCGTGGCGTTCGACGCGCACCGATGGGTTGGGGGTGAACATCGTATCGCACGTCCGTACGAGCGCCAGGTCCGGGTTCAACAGGATGAGTTCGCGCACGATCGTTGTCGCCGCCGAGGTTGCGGTGGCGGTCGTGCTCTGTGTCGGTGCAGGCTTGCTCGCCCGCAGTTTCGTCGCCCTGGTGAACGTCAATCCGGGCTACGACGCTGGAGACGTCATGGCGTTTCAAATCGTTTGGCCGTCGGGGCAGGTCACCGATCCGACACGTCTCTATGAGGACGTGCTGTCCAGACTTGACGCCGATCCGTCGATCCAGGCTGTCGCCGCAACCGACGTGCTGCCGACCGGAGGGGCCAGCGCGTTTCACATGTCGTTGGGCGGTCTGCCCGTCGCCGCAGGATCTGAACCGATGTTCATGCGTCTGGTGACCGGCCAGTATTTCGAAGCCATGGGGATGCGGCTTGTCGGAGGCCGCTCGTTCTCTGAGGCCGGTCGCGCCGCTTATCCGGAACTCGTCGTGAATCAGGAGTTCGTCCGGCGCTATTTCGCCGGTACGAACCCGCTTGGCCAACTGGTGGGTGACCAGCCGCGTTACCAAGTTGTCGGCGTCGTGAACGACGTCAGACACGGCGCCCTCACGGCAGGTGTACGAGCCGAGTACTACGTCGACCTCACGCGCTTCGGTCTCACGGATGCGGTGCGGCCGCATTTTGTCGTCCGAAGTACGGCGGCTCGGGGCGTCCTTGCGTCGCTGATTCGCTCGGTCGTTCGCGACCTGAACCCGCAGCTGGGTGTGGACCTCAACCAGCGGACGATGTCCGAACTGGTGTCAGCGTCGGTGGCCCGGCCCCGATTCAATACGTTCGTTCTGGGGGCCTTTGCCGTCGTGGCGCTCGTGCTCGCGATTGTCGGCGTCTACGGAGTCATGTCGCATGCCGTGACTCAGCGGACCCGAGAGATCGGCATCCGGATGGCGGTTGGCGCGGCGCCCTCACGTGTGCTCGCCGCTGTTCTTCGACAAAGCCTGATGGTGACCGGCATCGGTGCAGCGATGGGGATGCTCGTCGCCGCCGGTCTCACCAGCTACCTGGAGAGCATGCTCTTCGAGCTCACCCCGCTCGATCCGCCGACGTTCGTCGCGGTGGCCGTGCTGTTTCTGGTAGTCGGACTGATCGCAGCGTGCCTGCCGGCGCTCCGCGCCAGCCGCGTCGATCCGCTCATCGCACTTCGGCACGACTAGCAGGAAGCGAATGCGGCAAATGACGCCTGACCATATCAAGGAGCTCTCAACCGCGGCTCCGAGGACGTCACAGCCGAGCGTGTTCATTCAGTTCGAGACGGACGACTCTTCGGCCCTCACGCCGCCCGCCGTAGACTCTCCACGGCACTGAGCCAACCCTTGAGCTGGTTCCAACTCGCGCAAATTTGGCTCACCACCTCTTCACGATTTCATTCGGAAGATTACGTTGTCGCAGTGCGGCGTCGACGGCTCCGCACGCCAGAAGCGGCCGACTGATCCCATTCTGAGCCTGCAGGTCGTGTCGACCGACCAGTCCAATGAATGAGCATCTGTCGGGCCGCAGGTCGACGTCTCGAGGCCTGCCGTAAAATAGCAGATGGCTCGCCGTGAGCATCGCGTTGCGGTTCTAATTGCGGACCTAGAGGTTGACGTGAAGACTGCATCCCTACTTCTCATCCTGTTGGTGGCTGCCCCTCGCGTGGGATCGCAGCAGGCCCTCCCATCTGGGGGCAATTCCAACATGCGCGTTGTCTTGCTTGGAACGCAAGGTGGGCCGACGTTCGATGCCCAACGACTGGGCATCAGCACGCTCATCGAGGCCGGTTCGGAGCGGCTACTCTTCGACGCGGGCCGGAGCCTCACGACTGGCATGGCCAGAATGGCGATTAACCCGGCCGATGTCACGAAGGTCTTTCTCACGCACCTCCATTCAGACCACATCGTGTCATTACCTGAACTGTACCTATTTCCTTGGGCATCAGGACGACAGACGCCCCTTCAGGTGTGGGGACCAACTGGCACCCGCGCCATGTTCACGCATCTACAGGAAGCGTTCGCCTTCGATATTCACATCCGGCGAGACGTCGACGAAAAGTTTCCAGCGGATGGTATCAAGGTCGTTGCAACCGACATCCGTGAAGGCGTCGTTTATGAGTCCAACGGCGTGAAAGTGACGGCGTTTCTTGTCGACCACAGCCCCGTAACGCCTGCGTTTGGCTACCGCGTGGACTATCGAGGGCATTCTGTTGGTCTCTCAGGCGACACAAAGCCCTCGGACAATCTCGTGAAGTTCACATCGGGCGTCGATCTGCTGATTCACGAGGTCGGACGCTCGAAGCAAGACCCTGTGCTAGTCGGTCCGCCGGATGAACTGCTTCCGAACTCGCGTCAGACTCGGGGAGCTGCAAGGATCATCGCGGAGCACCATACGGATGGCACGGAAGCTGGAACTGTGTTCCAGCGTGTGAAGCCACGACTCGCTGTGTTTTCCCACGCCACACCGAATCCTGCGACGCTTGCGCTCGTGCGACAGAACTACGCTGGGCCCGTTGAGTTCGGTGAAGATCTAATGACAATTGAGGTTGGCGACACCGTGAATGTGCGCCGGTTTGCCGCCTCGAATCGGTAAGGCTCTGCGCGTCCGACAGGACCGGTTCGACGGTGCGGCTGAAGACTGGCTGATTCGCGGTAGTACGGTGTCGTGGGCATGCGCTAGTGATCGCCGCTGATTCAGTCACTGGTGATGGCTTCCAGCCGATTTCCGCTCCGGAGTGCGGTCACGGTTCCCGTCGATGGTGCCTGCGAGCGAATGGCAAGCCAAGCATCGAGCCGTGCCGCCGCTTCGCGCTGAGCTGCACTGCTCGCCAAGAGCTATTTGACAAATAGTGTCATGGCAATATACTATGTATTACAATGTATGTGACGAGGCATGAGCTTTGGCCAAAGCACTAGTGGAGCGCAGCGATCGCTGGGAGGCTCAGATTCGAAAGGGATGTCTCGAGCTCGCGATTCTCGCCAGCCTCTGGAGGAACAGGCTCTACGGTCTCGAGATTTTGCGCGTCCTGGAAGGCGGCTCCAGCTTGGGCCTCGCTGAGGGGACTCTCTACCCGATTCTCGCTCGTTTGAAAGCCGAAGGGATGGTCCACGCCGAATGGGTGGACGCCGGGTCCGGACACCCCCGTAAGTACTACTGGCTCACCGAACTGGGCAAAGAACGACTCTCCCAGATGGCGCGGTTCTGGATGCAGTTTTCCACTAATCTCGGTGGCCTTCTCATGCCGGTGCTAGGCCGGAAGGAGTCTGCCAATGCACGCCGATAGCATCGGAGCGAACATCGACTCGTACCTGGCCCGCCTTCGAAACGCTCTCGGTGACATCTCGTCTTCCGAGAGCGAAGAGATACTCCGAGAGATCCGGAGCCACATTCTCGACCGAGCCGAAGCGGAGGGTCCGGTGACAGAACAGGTCGTCAACCAGGTCCTGCTTGCGGTCGGGGATCCGCAAGAACTGGCGAAGCAGTACAGGGCGGATGCCATCTTGCGCAGGGCCGCCAGCAGCAGGTCGCCGTGGCTGATATTGGCTGCGACGCTGCGATGGGCCACGACAGGCATAGCCGGAGCGATAGCCTTTTTCGTGGCGTTAATGGGTTACGGGTGCGCGGTTGTTGCGTATCTGTGCGCCATTCTCAAGCCGGTCGTTCCTGATCGCATCGGGCTATGGCTGAGTCCCGAGCACACGGTCACCCTGGGGTATTGGAATGGTCGGTTTTCTGGAACAGAGGTGTACGGGTTTGGTATCCGGCCGCCTTTCTCGTTCGTCCTCGGGACGCTCGGTGCGACTGAGGGGCCTGTTCGCGAACTACTGGGGACCTGGCTCATTCCCACAGCACTTGTATGCGGGTCCCTGATTCTCATCGGGATCACGTGGATCACGCGAGTGTTTATCCGGAGGTTCAGACGGCAGAGCATCGTCGCTGCTTATGCCGTCGACGGGAACCGATGACGTTCGAGCGCAACAGACCTCACGCAGCGACAGCGAACGCCACGCCGCCGTCTCCGAGACGACGTCCCATTCCGGCCGGCGCCGTCGCATCACCGTGCGATAGTTGGGTGCCGAGAGCTAGACCGGCGCGACGTGATAGGCCATTGCATTGCGGTGTGCCGGGTATCTGGCACGGGCAGTGTTTGAAGGCCGTCACGGAAATAGGCTGACGGCTACCGTCGCTCCTTAAGTGTGATGAAGGGCGCTGGACACGAGGAGTTAACCGAGAAGCGCTGTATGAAGGATTGTTTTACTTCTGCACCGCCGACACCCACCACTATGACGAACCGGTGCGTTTGTAAGGTGGAATAGCCTTCGCCCGCGCCAAGAAGCGGCCCATCTCGCCCCGCAAGAAGTCGGCTCCGTGCTTTTCGAGACGTCGTGCCGCTTCGTGTATTTGTTCAAGCTGTCCTGGTTGCCTCTTCGGCATTGCTTGGGGTCGTTCTTCGGCAGGAACTAGGTCGATTTCCCCCAATTCGAGACCGTCTTGTTCCAACATGACGGCGGCCATCGTGCCGTACCCTTCACCTTTGATAATGACGAAGCGATCATTCGCTCTGAACCACACTTGGAATCGTTCCTTTGCACGGTGTGGAGGCGGACTGATTTCGCGAAAACCGAACGGCTGGAGAAATGCAAACGCGGCCCTCACGGTCTGCATAAACTGCGGCAGCGTTGGCGGCTCGATATGGTCTGTCATGACAACTTACCCAGCGATCTATCTCGTGCCGTCCCACCATCGCCCCGCAACGAGGGCTGTTTGCTCTCGGCGTTCCGTCGCGACTTCCTGCTAGTGCCCATCCTCCGCGTGGTGGACACCGTGGGGGTGGTTACGTTGCCGGCGAGCGCCCTGCGCCTGCCCACGACAGCCGATCGTCCCGCAGTCCGAGCGCTCAGCGCCTAGCCCTCCGTCTCAGAGACGAAATCGGCCAGCAACGTCATGTTCGAGTCTCTGCGTCTGACCCAAAAGGCAACTGCCGTTTCTCGTGACTCTATTCGATGCGCAGCGCCCGGATCGGGTCCAGTCCCGCCGCGCGCCGTGCCGGGATGAACGCCGCGACGAGCGTCGCCGCGACGAGTAACAGCGCGGCGCGCACCAGCAGCGCAGGGTCCCACGGCCGCACGCCGAACAACCGGCTCGCGATCAACGCGCCCGAGACGATCGCCGCGGGAATGCCGAGCGCCAATCCGACGCTGACCTGCACGAACGCGCCGCGCAGCACCATCCCGACGACCGACGCCCGGTCCGCGCCGAGCGCCATGCGCACGCCAATCTCGGCCGTCCGCCGCTCGACGGTGTACGCCGTGATGCCGTAGAGCCCCACGGCCGCGAGCAGGAGCCCGATCGCGCCGAACAGCCACGTCAGGCTCGCGATCATGTCTTGCTGCGCGAATTGGCGACGAACGACGTCGGCATATGGTTGGACGCGGCCCATCACGACATCCGGAGCGACCGCCGCCAGTTGGTCGCGCACCGCGGCCGCAAGTCCCCTCGGATTGCCGGGCGCCCAGATCACGATGTTGTACAGGTAGTGCGACCAGCGCTCGCGGCTTTCGAGCTCTCGATCCTGGAACGTCGCGCCCTGCGCCTCCGGCACGAAATACATCGCCGGCACCGCGTGCAGCGTCGACGGAAAGTAGCGGACGTCGGCCGCGACGCCGACGATCTCGTACAACCCGGCGTTCTTCCCCGCCGCAGGGCCAAAGTGCTTGCCGATCGGATTCTCGTTGGGAAAGAACTTCCTCGCGAACGCTTCGTTGATCACGGCCACGCGGCGCGCGGTCGCGTTGTCGGCGTCGACGATCGGCCGTCCCATGACGATCCGGTCGCCGATGGTTTCGAAGAAGCCCGGCATCACGCGCGTCCACGCTGATGAGACATCGTTTCCCGCGCCCGGCTCGGGCTGGCCCGCGATGCGCACGTCGTGCGACCAATAGCTGCCGCTCATCGGCGCGTAGAGCGCCGCGCTCGCGGTGCGCACGCCGGGCAGAGCGCGGAGACGGTCGTCGATCTCGCGGAAGAGCGGGAGCAATTGTTCTTGGGGCTGGTTGGACGACTTCGAGTCGATCGACACCAGGTAGCGGCCGTCGGTCGCGAAGCCGAGGTTCTGATGTTCGAGGTTGTACAGGCTCTGGCCCAGCATCGCGGCCGCGCTCAGCAGCACGACCGAGACGGCCGCTTGGGCGATCGCGAGCGTTTTCTGCGCGCCCGTCGTCTCTGAAGCCGTGCGGGTCGATCGGCGCATGGCGTCCATCGGGTCGGCGCGCGACGTGATCCACGCCGGCACGATGCCGAACAGCTGCGCTGTGATCAGCGACACGGCCAGCGCGAACAGCAACACCGGTATCGAGGGCGCGGCGCTCACCGGGACCCAGGCATCCGGAAACGCCAGATGCACGATCAGGCGCGCGCCGGCCCAGGCTACCGCAATGCCGGCGGCGCCGCCAATGCCGGCGAGCACCGCGCTGTCGATCAGTGCCTCGCGCACGAGGCGCGCGGGCGACGCGCCGATCGCTGCGCGCATCGCCGTCTGGCGTGCGTTCCTCAAATTCCGCGCGAGGAGGAGGTTCGCAATGTTGGCGCAGGCGAGCAGCAGGACACAGATGGCGGCGATTAGCAGCAGCCGCAGCCCATCCTGGTATTGTTCGCGCATCAGCGACACGCCGGCGCCACCCGGCGTGAGATGCAACGTCTGGTCGTTCCACCGAGCGCGGTCCTGCGCGCTCATGTCGAGGCGGTGGCTCGCCAGCCACTGGTGCAGCTCGCCCTGCAACTGTGCCTCCAGCGTTCGCGGGTTCGTCCCCGGTCGAACCCTTCCGATCAGATCGAGCCAGGCCAGGCCAGGATTCTCCAGGCGAGACGACGCGCCGGCGATGAGCGGTTCCGTCGTCAGCGGCAGCCACATGTCAGGCATGTCCGAGGCGGCGACTTTCGCTCCGAAAAAGTCGGGCGGCGCCACGCCGATGATCAAAAACGCCCGACCGTTGATGTCGTATGGCGCGCCGATGACGGACGGATCGGATCCGTACTTCTCCTTCCACGCGTGGAAGCTGATCACCGCGACCGGCAGGGCACCCGGCACATCGTCGGCGTCGGTGAACAGGCGCCCGCGCCACGCTGAGATCCCGAACGTTTGGAAGAAATTGCCGGACACGAACTGGCCGAGCCGCGACTGCACCGCCTCCCGCGAGCCGGCGCGGCGGACGGCGACGTAGCCGTTACCCGTGCCGACCTGGAACGCGGCGAGCTGCTCGAACGTGGCGGTGTCGGCGCGGAAGCGTTGGTACGCTTCCCACGAGAACAGCGTCCAGTCGTTCTCCGCCGCGTGGTTGCTCTGCGTGTATCCGGTCGAATAGCAGCACGTGACGGCGTCGCCGATGCGCCACAGCTGCTCCGGCTTCGCGACCGCCAGCGATCGCAGCATGACCTGCTGAATCAGGGTGAAGATCGCGGCCGTCGCGCCGATGCCGAGTGCCAACGTCACGACAGCAGTTGCGGTAAAGCCCGGTGATTTGTTGAATCGCCGCAGTGCGTACTTCACATCGGCCAGCATGCCGACAAGGTCATTCATCGGTCTCAATTGGACCATTGGGATAGTGAGGCTATGCCCATCGTCCGGACAGGTCAACTCGTGTCATCGGGAATGATCAACGCCGTAGTGTGAGGCCCTATCCGAAGTCCTAGAAATGCGCCGCTCTGTCACAATGTCTCAGAAGGGGGCGTTCTAATCAACATGAGGCTTCTGCATTTCCTCAGCATCGTGCTGACGCTCGCTGCCTGCGGCGGATGCGTGCCGCTGCATTCGTCCGTGAGTGACGTGGCCGGACGATGGCAGATCGAGTGTGAGGGAGGGAAAGAAACGCTCGACTTGAAGCCTGACGGCCGGTACGTCTACACAATCGAATCGCCGCACAGGCACATGAGAGTCGAAGGTTCATGGAAGATTGAGCCAGCGCGGCGTCGGGTGCAGTCCGCTGAAATTGTTCTGAACAAAGCGCCGCAGAGCTGCGATGACGCGGACGTCAAAGGCGCGGACGACAATCGTCTTTATCCTGTTTGGGAATGGGGCCACACCGAATTGAGCTTCAATCCAGACTTCGGCGGATTCCGCCGGATCGGATCGCCTCGCTGAGCGTCAGGTTCTCGAGCCGCCCGGCGCGGCTCATCGCCAAGTTGCCAGCCGTGGCGCAGGGTCGTGGTCGATTTGAATTCCGCCGTCAGGCGGTGATGCCCCGGATCCAACCTTTCACGAGTCCTGCCTGCCCTGAGCAACGTCGAAGGGCGGGC
>Ga0207701_10004901_pt1 | contig 13540 bp, 10 predicted proteins | sample KBSSwiSSwithPhiX_FD_184294 | JGI IMG/M metagenome (GOLD analysis project Ga0207701, IMG submission 184294) | Switchgrass rhizosphere bulk soil microbial communities from Kellogg Biological Station, Michigan, USA, with PhiX - S5 (SPAdes) (version 2) | ecosystem: Environmental > Terrestrial >... | reverse complement strand
ACCTCAGTGTTAACGCTGTTTTGGTCTTTGCCTTTGTTCTGTTTGTCTTGTTCTGATATTTGCTTGTCGTCTTGATGTTTATTGGTATTTGATTCATCGTTACTCGATTGTTTATCTTTGTGCAAATTGTTAATGTCATTTTGATTTTTATTGTCACCTGATTGTGTCTTATCTTTTTTGTTGTCAGAAGAATCGTGTTTTTCCAACTTTTGGTTTAACTTTTCCATTTTTTTATTTAATTTATCGTTTAAATCTTGATTAAGTTGACCTAGATTTGATTTATCCTCCCCAATGTGTGAGGCAATACATTGATTAACATTAACATCTGCTTTATTGTCACATAACTCATTCTTCAATTCGTCAAGGTTTGGGTTGGATGTTAAGTTTGGCATTCCAATACCACGCTCTGTATGTTTGATAGGGATTATTGCAGCTTTATCTAAATCATCAAATGAGAGTTTATCCAGATGAGGTTGGGCTAATATAAAATTCTGATTATTAATTAACAAATTTGAGGAAATAATGAGAAATATTATTGAAAATCCTAGTATATATCCTACATTTCTGAATCTAGTTATCAACAAATTACTTACGCCTTCCAGTTATCTTGAATTAATAAATATTTTCAGATTCCAGGCTCTATTAAAAAATTCAGTAAGAATGTTATATTTTCTTAATAGGGCAGATGGTACATACATAATCATCTGGATGCGAATATGTCCTAAAAATGCATTAACTTTATGAGATCCTTAGGTTTGAAAAATGGAGACTGGAATTTTTTATCGAAAGTATAACCATTAGATTGCGAATAAACCTGTCTTCATGTTACTGACATTAGATAAGTTTGTTTATTTTTTAGTAAAAATATTTTCAATTATTGTTATGTTTTTTAGTATCATATTCTGGAAGAAAACTTCCAGATTCAGGCTTGAATTTTCCATCACTTTTTATCTCGCCCAACAGATCGAATGGACTATTCTTACCAGAATGTAGCTCTTGTAAGGAACCTTCTTTCTTTGCTACGTCTCTTTCCAGTTGTAATAATGCAAATACATCCTTATTTTTAGGTGATGTTGCACTGGTAGTTGAATTATTTTCCGTCACTCCACTCACAAGATTTAGTTGTGTTAGAGTAGCAGAAATCGATATCATTAACATCAAAAGGAAAATTTGCATTGCTATTACCATGTGCATTATATATTCTGCACCTAACTTATATAATATTTTCTCTTACCAAATTCCTAGTTAATTTAGTGTAAGAAATATTATCGTAATATGGATGATGTATCAAACCAATATTGCCAAAACTTAATTCTGAATAAAGAAATAGATGATTATTCAGAAATATGCTGCGACTTGTTCAAATACAGGAATATGAAGCGATAACGGTTTTTTTAGGGTAGAAAATACGCTACATTCTCGTTCAAAATGTTCGCACTATTTTTGAGGTGATGGCGTCTTGGAACTAATACAATTATTGAACCTATAAAATGAAATTCCGTTATTTTTTGATATCAAGTGCATTCCGAATTTCGAATGATTATCAGATTGAATATCATAGATTATGTTCCTGCATATGTAAATATCCTAGTAAAGTACATTCATTCATTGTCTTGAATAAATATGCCAAATTTTGGATTAAGAAACTCAACCTCAGTAAACATCCAGAGGGTGGATATTTTGCTGATACGTACAAATCTGATAAAATTATACCTTTGCCTGGTTATGATGGGTCTAGATCGATATGCACAGCTATCTATTATTTATTGACAGGAAATCAATTTTCATCATTTCATATCATGAAGTCGGATGAGATTTGGCATTTTTGTTCTGGTTCTAGCTTGACACTATACATAATAGACTCAAAAGGAAAATTAAAAGAGGCCTTTCTAGGACCAAATATTAGTAAAGGAGAAACGTTTCAGCTGGTTATAAAGTCTGGTTGTTGGTTTGCAGCTTCAGTAAATGAGAAGAAATCTTATTCATTAGTGGGTTGCACAGTTTCTCCTGGATTTGATTATAAGGATTGGGAAATAGGTAACAGAAAAAGGCTAACAGAAATGTACCCTGAACATAAACAGATAATCGAAAGGTATACGAGCGCTGTGCAAATATAAAAAATCTATCAAAGTTAATAAACCTCGCTTAACATACCTTCTCAATAGCTGAATTGCTCAAATATCTAAATCATCGCTCGAATGTAAACAATATTTTATTCTAGTACCAAATTCATTTCGATACCGGTGCCAGAAAATCGAAGACATTATCTACTTTTTGATTCTTCTCATTATGAATATTCTCATTTTCATTGTAGTCATTGAGAACAGGTTTATCATCGGTAGTAGGATTCAGAACAGGTTTATCATCGGTAGTAGGATTCAGAACAGGTTTATCCTTTCCTTCGACACTACACCCGGCACTGGAAGGTATTGTTGTACATTCTTGGAATTTGTTTTGAGAATCTAATTCGTTCTTAAGGTCATTGCTGTTTGCGCTTAATACATTATGTACGTAATTACTAATTGGTGGTTCTAATAGATTCTGTGGTTTATCCATTTTAAAGGATATTGCTTTCATAACCTTGGGATAATCCTTGGACGAAACATCCAAATTAATTTGATATGTATTGTCACCACTTGTTGCAGGAGTATCCCACGTGTAGGACATTACTCCGTTGGCGTCAGTTTTTTCTGAAATCTTCTTTCCTCCAATATTTGTCATAACATCTGCGCCAGTTATTGATTGTTTATTATTGGCGTCCAAAACCTTTACATCAATAGTTTGTTTGTCGCCAGGAGCAACAATATCTTTTAATAGACTTGCTTCAACCAGCAATTGTTTTTGAATCTCGAAATTTCCTGTTATTGAAGCCGGTTCATAGCCATTAGCAGATGCTGAAACCAGTACATCATATTTACCAGATGGAGTATTCGAAGTTATATTCCAGGAATGAGAATATGCACCTGATGCGTCCGAAGTTCCGTTGGAATAATTGCTTTTTCCAATTTTTGCTACAACATCTGCGCCAGATACTGTTTGACTAGTATTGGCGTCCAAAACCTTTACATCAATAGTTTGTGTATCTCCATTAGCAACAATATCTTTTAATAGACTTGCTTCAACCAGCAATTGTTTTTGAACCGGGAGACTTATAGTAGAGTTCTGAGATTCAGCTGAAAGCATCTTATCTTTTAGTAACTGTAGACGGACAGAAAGATCTGAAGGAGAAATCGTTTGGTTATCAGATTTTTCAATATTACTTGCTGAGGGATTTGTGGATACGGTTTTTAGCTGTGGAAGGATTCCAAGAGGATCATGAAAAACTAACGAGGAGGCTGGTTTCGAATCTTCTGTAGTCACGCCCGTTACGTTAATACTATGCCATTTTGTAATTACCTTGGAGTTTTCTACACATTCAAGTTTTGATGTTAAGTCGTTTATGCCATTTTCTATCGTATGGTATGCAGGGGAGTACGTGAATGTCCAGGAGGAATAATCATCGTCCCCGTATGGTCCTGTTGCTTTGGCTTTTTGGAATGGTTTTTGATTATTCAAATCTACTGATACACTACAATTTGATTTTTCAGTGTCTGTCGAAGTACCTAAAATAGTAAGATTTCCATCTGGAATTTCCTTTCCACTTTTTGGTGACAATATTTTTATGCCCATTGATGCAGGAGCAGATTCTGTTGGATTAAGAGCTTCCTTAACATTGTTTACCTTTACGTCTGTCGTTGATTTAACTTGATTTATTGGCTGTGGGACAGATTGATCATATTGTGGCAAAATCTTGGCTTTTATGGGAACTAAAGGTACATTTTTGAATTCGTTCAAGTAGTTCACCTTTGCTGCCTCCATCCCATAAGTGTTAACATTAAAAATAGTGAATAGGAAGAAATTTGATATTAGGAAAAGTATTATTAAATAATATTTCACAAATTGTTATAAAATTTAATTTTTATAAGTCTTGTCAGTATATCATCTCTTAGAAATATCAGTATAAATTTTCTTTAATTAAGTACCTTTCTTTGTACTTGTAAAATAACGAATTGAATCAATTATATAATCTTATGTAAAATTTTACAATATACTGCATTTTACTCGGTTAAGAATTCCTTTACTATTCTATTAAACAACTTTGCTTTTTCAACATGAGGTCTGTGTCCACAGTTTTCAAATATGATGATCCTTGAGTTTCCATGTTCCATGAAGGGACGGACATATTTTAGTGGGATCATTTTATCTTCTTTACCCCAAATCAGTAACACATTGATATTAATTTCTGCGAGTTTACTATTGTATCGAGGGGCCTTTGCACTGCCTTTCAACGCAGAAATAAATGCATACTTCGAACCTGGCAATAATAATCTTTTGTATATGACATTCGCGTATGAAGGGTCCACCATAGATTTATCAAAAGAGGTTAATATTTTGAATATTTCATTTGAAGATTTAGCTGCAACTATTTTGATGTACCTTTTTAACGCAAGGGTACCTTTGAAGGATTTTGGCATGGACCCAGCAGGACTAATTAGAATGAGCTTATCAACTATTTTCCTATTTCTCAGGGTAAATTCTACTCCGATATGGCCACCTAGAGAAGAACCAATTAGGTAAAAATGGTTTATCTTTAATTTCTTAATGAATTTCTCTAGGAAATTAACGTAATACATTATCGTATAGCTAACCCTAGGTTTATCGCTCAATCCAAAGCCGGGAAGGTCTAGAGCAATAACCCTAAACTTAGTAGATAAAAATTCAATATTATTAATCCAGCTTTCTATCGAGCCTCCTAAACCATGAATAAGTAAAAGCGGAAATCCCTTTTGGTTTTTATCTGTATATCTGACAAGTACGTTATCAATTGTAAGATACTTAATATCAGTCAAGGGAATCAATTTGTAATTTATTTTTTAGTTTAAAATTGCTTGTTTGTTCTTTCTAATTAACAAGTTCAAAGTAACTACATCGAATAATTGAATTTGAATTTAAACTACTATCCGACTAAACCAAATAGATGCATCTTATCAGATATACTTTCGTGTAATTTTTGTATTTTATTGTCTAGCATTGTTTTAGTATCCTCATTAAAAGTCTTCATTTTAAGTCCGAATACTGAACTACCTTCGTTATTATGATTAAGTAAGCTGTCAGAGTCCGGATTTTTGATCAATGGATTATTCTGATTACCGCTTATTTTTTCATCTGCTGGTAAATTTGGTTCAAACGTAAAGATACGATTGGTATTCGTTTCGGTGCTGAGTTTTCTATCTGTGGTTTGTATGGCCGGAGATTTACTCGTATTAGAAACGGTTGTTTCTTTTGATACCGGCGGGTGTTCTGAGCTTAGAGATTTAACATTACTATCTGTCAGTGGAATATGCGAAACTTGGGTTTGGCCTGTGTTATTGTTAGCTATAGGATCTTGCTGCTGTTCTGAGCTTAGAGTTTTTACATTAGTATTAGCAATGTTCTGGGTTTCACTATTGTCAGTGTTAGTTACTCCTGTTATATCACCATTTTTCGAAGAATCCGAGCTTGCTACTTTTTCATTAGATTCTGTATAAAGTGGGAGAATTTTATACGTGCCGCTACTCTTGGTATTCTGCACAGGTAAAATATTGGCGTCTTCTTTTTTACTATCAGTATTTACGTCTGATTGTTGAACTGAATCATTACCATTACTACTTTTGGTGTTCTGCACAGGTAAAATCTTGGCTTCTTTTTTAGTATCAGTATTTACGTCTGATTGTTGAACGGTATTGTTTGTTTCGCTACCTTCATTTTTACCGGTAACATTAATAGAATAGGACTTTGATATCGCATTTTGAGCTTGGTCGTAGCATGTTATTTTTGATGTAAGTTCATTCGCTCCTTCAACTATATTATGATAACCACTGGTATAAGTATAGCTCCACTTTGAATAATCTTCATTTCCTTTAGGACCTTGGGGAGTAACATTTTGCATTGGTTTAAGGTCATTCCAGTCAGCAAAAACTTGACAATCCTCGGTATCATCATCTGACGATGTACCGTAAATAGTCAATTCGCCAGAAGGCACCCTAGTTGAATCGGTAGGACTGGTTATTTTTACAGATGCTCCAGCCTCTGTAGGTATTTGCGCCAGTACAGGGTTCCATATTACGCTTGAGATTAAAAATATGCCAAATAGTAAAATAAATTTGAAGTTGCTTCTAATTTCCATATGGCAGTAATTTAAGATAGATAATTAATATGAATTTTTTAAAATTATTCAATACGCTAATTAAATAAGAAAGTTACTTAGAATCGCACTTATGAATTCACTAATAAAATTTCCTATTCCAGACAAGCAGCGAGGATCTTAGTAGTATAAGAATCAAGAGAAGATCAAGCCTAAATATTCTATTACTATTTGTGTCATTTATTGTGAAGAATTTGGAATACTTCAAGTTTTGTAGAATGGTTGTCAATGTTTATCATTAAATAGATAATAGACGCATTAGAGTGAGGTCAAGTATTGTATGAAAAGGACTATGAAAATTCATTCCAATTGAGATGAAGCAATGTGCGCACAAATAAACTTTCTAAAATAACGGATTGAATTTACAATTTCATCAATGGCTTGTAATCTAATCTAATCTAATCTAATGCTCATCGGTTACGCATTTGATTGTGGTCTATCTCCATACTAAACGTTAATAAATAATCTAAATTAGTTATTTCCTTTAGTTCACTTGCAAATCTCGTCCCTAAAGTCTAATCTCTTTATGTGTATTATGATAGTGCTGGGTTTTATATCATTATTAGTAGTTGGTCATAGTTTCAACATATATGGTCAAGTTGGTAAAAATTCAGACGTCCCTCAACTAAATGATGCGGGTTTGCAGGCTAAAGAATATGCCTCTGGATTTAAGTTTCCAACTGGAATGAGTTTTCTAGGGCCCAATGACATTTTGGTTATCGAAAAGAATACCGGAAAAGTCAAGGAAATTAAGAATGGTACAGTTACAGGGACCGTTTTGGATGTCAACGTGGCAAATGTAAGTGAAAGAGGGTTATTAGGTATTGCAACTTCAGATAAACCAAAATACGTGTTTTTATTCTACACTGAAACTGAGAATAACGATGGGGGAAAAGTTTTGGGAAATCGGCTCTATAGATATGAATATAATAATGGCAGCTTGGTAAATCCAAAATTGCTCTTGGATCTTCCTACAATACCTGGACCATCTCACAATGGAGGAGTGTTAAAGATAGGGCCTGACAAAAAAAGTGTGTACCTCGTTATTGGTAACTTAAATTATGTACAAAATCAGACCTTTATTACCAAAGCTCAGAATAATAAAAATGGTCCTCCTCCTGATGGCAGAGGTGGCATTCTTAGAGTTACCTTTGATGGCGGAGTTGTTGGTAATAAGGGGCTGCTTGGAGACGATGATCCTTTGAACAAGTATTATGCATACGGCTTACGAAATAGCTTCGGCATAGGCTTTGATCCACTGACAGGAAATCTTTGGGAAACAGAAAATGGCCGTAGCACTGACGATGAAATTAATCTTGCATTACCTGGATTTAATAGTGGATGGAAGGAGGTAATCGGTTTCGCTAACGAGACCCCCGGATTCAATAAAGATAACCTGGAAGATTTTGGAGGAAAGGGTACTTATAGAGACCCTGAATTTGTCTGGAGAGATACCGTTGCACCTACCTCAGTCCTATTTTTGCATACTGACAAACTCGGACCAAAGTATATGGACACGCTTTTAGTAGGTAGCGTAAAAAACGGTACCATTTTTAATTTTCCATTGGACAAGACAAGGACGCATTTAGTACTTTCTGGCCCGTTGTCAGATAAGAAAGCCGACACTAATAATGAAACAAACAGCATAATTTTCGGCAGAAATTTCGGAGTAATTACTGATCTTCAAATTGGCCCGGATGGTAACTTGTATGTTCTATCTAACTATAAACGCGACGGAACAATATTCAAGGTTGATGCCAAGAATAACATTAATTAAAATTCGAATCCGTTTAAATTTGTCCTATTAGGTTGTTTGATATTTTAGCGAATGTAAGTGGGCTGTCTGTACCTTTCGAAACAATACATTATGCCATCCCTTGAGCCAACAAACAACATTCCGTCTGATAAGCATGGAGAAGAATCTATGCTCCCCATTGTAGGAAACTTCCATTCCTGTTTTCCCGTGTGGGAGTCTATGCCATAAATAAATGAGTCAAGATTTCCGAAAAATAGTAACGAGTCATATTCACTAGTAGAAGGTGATGACCATATTTTTCCAGATGTTTCAAATTCCCAACTCTTAGAACCTTTTAGATTGAAACAGTAAAGTTTATTGTCTGAACTACCAAATATGATCTTATCCCTTATCAAGAGTGGAGATGATAAAACTGGCCTTAACACTGTTTTGCTCCATTTTATAGTACCATCGATACTACTTAAGCAATATATCCCACCTTCATGGGTCCCGATAAAAATTAAATTTTCTGATAGACATGGCGATGAGGAACGTACTTTACCATTCAGCTTTGATTTCCACCTTAGAAGCCCATCCGAATCGACTGAGTAAATGAAACCATCGTCTGATCCAAAATATATACGGTTATCGTAGTATGATGGAGAGGACCAAACCTGACCGTTCGTTTCATATTTCCAAATTATTTCTCCCCTCTCATCGAGAAAATACAGATTACGATCCATTGATCCCAAAACTATATTTTTTCCTACACCACATGGTGATGAAAAAATATCTGCTGAAATTTGTAGTTTCCAGCCCATACTCCCATCATTTTTATCAAGTGAAAAGATAGAGTTGTTCTTTGAAATATCATTATTTATCCAAGAATCAAATGTGGCACAAATCAACTTTTCGTTCAATATTATCGGGGATGACACGATAGGACTCCCAATGTTATAATGCCATTTGATTTCTCTTTTTATTATATCTAAACAAAATACACGTCCTGTCAATGTACCGACGTACATAAAACCCCCTTCAAAAACTGGAGAAGATATAACTGGACCTAGCTCTATTGTCCAGTAAAGTAATGGTTTAATTATGGGTTTTGTTTTTGTTGTGCCAGTTCTCTTCATATTTCCTCTAAACATAGTCCAAGATTCCTTATTTTCAGTTGACATAGGCTAGTCTCTCAATTTAATAAGCAATATGAACTTGAAAATAATCCTCATGATGGGGGATTTATCTTGTACAAATTTGTACAAATTTATTCTTTGCAACAGTTCCCCAATGGAATATCATAACCGTGCGGGCATGACCTGGGGTGCTTCAATAACGTGCATAACGCATCAGTAAATTTCTCCTTCATGTGATGCTCTATTCCACATACCATCTCTTCATCAACTTCAATTTTTAACGCTTCCTTCATCATTACTTCTAAAAGTCTTGTATTTCTTATCATTCGTTCTCCAATTTTTTCCCCTTCGGTTGTTAATTTCATTACTGCGCTTCCTTTCACATACTTTACAAGATTTGCGTCATTAAGTTTGTGGAGCATTTGAACAACGGAGGGTTGCCTCACATTTAGAATTTTAGCAATAGAACTCACTTTTACCTTTTCCTTCCGTTCACGCATATGCCAAATAGCCTTAAGATACATTTCAACATGTTCAGATTCAGCCGTTCCTAGATAGAGCTCTTCTTCAGAATTCATGCTAATGGTCCCTAGCATTAGATAATTTTAATCGCAATATGATTATTAAGTTTCCGTTTGGTAAATTTCATTATTTTTGTCGCCTCATTCTCAAATTTTGAATATGGCCAATTGCGTTCCCAAGAGTTGACATTAACCAAATCATCTTATTCACCATCCTTCAAATGTGCCATAGATTTTCTCGATGATTCAATCAACTTCTTTCTGCGGGGCTGTATTACTAAAATATAAAGAGCTCCCGCAGAATATATTGATAATAGTATTATTTGGGCAATTGTTGTTTCGAGCGTTGGATGAATACCAGTCATTGTTGCCAGGTTTATCTCCAACCGTGGTATAATTCCAAAGAGATGTGTGGTTGGGATATAGTCCACCTCTTGGAACTCTCTAACTGCGTTACCTATGAATGCAACAGACATGTAAGCTCCAATTGCCATAGTCAGACCAAACAAAACCCGGAGTGGCAACTTTTTTCCCAACTTTCTAATCATAAACACAATGCTAATAATTATAGTCAAACCTAGGACTAGTCCTAGTAGTACAAAAATTTCCATATTCTCTGCAAATGAGAACATAGCCTGATAAAATAAAACAGTTTCAAAGCCCTCTCTATAAACAGTAAAAAATGATAGCATTGCAAAGACCATTACGCTTCCAGTAGTTGTTGCTTGCCATACTTTTGCTTTTACAAATTCTATCCATTTTTTTGTTTCAACCTTATTTAATATCCAGAAACTTACCCAGAATAATACTGCAACTGCTGAGATAGCCGCAATTGCTTCAATCAGATCTTTACTTGCTCCTGTTATACCTATAATAAATTGGGCAATAAACCATGTAATGATTGTTGCAATTATGGCTATGAAAATACCTAGATAAACATGTTTCTTATATTGTGCATTACGTGATGCTTCAAGATATGTAAGGATAGCGCCAATTATAAGTGCTGATTCAAGACCTTCTCTGAATATTATTGAAAAAGAAGCAGAAAATGCCAATGTAGGGGCTATCACACCAGTACCGGTGACTAACCTTTCAGATTCATCTAATCCACCTCTAATTTCTACAACCTTTGCTTCAATTTTTAAGTATGGTTGATGCTGTTGAATCATATTGCGGAGCTCCGCAAATTTTATTTCCATATCAAGAGTATAGTCTGGATTTATCGGCCTTAGAGGAATTTCTATTCCTTCATAACTGTCCAAGTAAGCTGATCTAGATGTGATGAATGCTTCAGAAAATTGACCATCTCTATACTGTTGAAGGAGATCAACTAATTTAGTCCTTATAGTATCTATGTCAGTCCTTACCCTAGTCTTCTCTAACTCTGAACTCTGGCCAAAGCCTTTTTTTACTCCAGTGAAGGTCCCAAAACCTTTACTTAATTCTCTAATATCACTTAAATTACTTGGTTGACTATTCTCTACAATACGCGCTGGATTCTCGGCGTTATCATTTGCATTGAGTTTTTCATAATTCACATTCAAGAGATTTGCAGCCTTTGAAAGATTACTAGTAATACTAGGTAGAAGAACAATTATTTCTGATTGCTGTTTGTTTTTAATTAGTTCCCGAAGTTCCTCTCTCATCATTAATTCTATACTATTCTTAAGGTTCGGATCAACCTTTTCAAGTAGCGGTTCGATATATTCAAAGTTGTCCAAATATGCGGCCGTTGCGTACTTCTCAGCTGAGGAATAATCTGAATTGATCGTTATGACATTATTGACTTTTGAAAGTAAATTTTTTATATTCCCAAAATAAATTCCCGAATTATCGGGTTGATAATTAGAATCCTTTTCATTTAAGTTAGTTTGGATAGCTGTTATCAATTTTGAAATAGTTTCTAGGTCGGATTTTTGAGATATTGAATCATGCAGGTCTCTAAAAAAGGACTCAGTCTCCATTCTTTTAGAATCGCCAAACGAATTAGAAATGCTTTTGTATAATTTATGCGAGATATCCACCATACCTACAGCATTTTCATAATCAATTTGATTACTGAGATCTTTAGTAATTCCAATATTTGACAAGTAGTATGATTTAGAAGTATCATTTAACAGTACTATAATAGTCGATGCTATGATTGAATTGTAATCCGCTTTATTTAGCTCTAGTATATTTGAGTTAGTGGTGTTCAATATGTCCACAATTTGTACGATCTTACTTTCTATTTCTGACGATGAGTTAGATTTTACCATTATCGGTAAATCAATTAAAAGTGATTCTAATCTTTCAGTTAAATTCTGATCTCTTTCTCTTAGTTTGTCCTTAATGGATGGAAAAATTATTGAGTGAGAGATATACGCATGTTCAAAGGCACTTGTACTATCCCCTTTTGAGAGGCTTGCCTGAACCAAACTCATTCGTTCTGCAATTCTCTGCAGGTTAACTGTCAGTAAAATTTGGTCAGCAGAACTAATTTCTACATTTTGCTCGCCATATGTGGAGCTAAGCAAAATAGTGGTAAAAAGAATGGTTATCGATATGTATAATGGAATTTTTTTCTTATTTGAAATCCCATCGAAAATTTTCATTCATTTTTTCTACCTCATAGCGGTTCTGAAGGGATAAATTCTTTCAGGGACATAAAACAATTAGGCTTACCTAAGTCAATTAATCCAATATAAATCTTGAGAATCTGTAATCAGTTGGTATATTATCTTTTGTCAATGATTTACACAATATTTATCTGAAACTGAATAAAGTGTATTGTTATCTTAGTACGGATAAAAATTGGTTCAAATTTGTCGAGCCTTTTTAATGTCATTGAATTTTTCAAGCGCGAGAGTTCTTAATTTATTTATTAGAGTTTTAATCTTGTGAACTCCGGGAATAGCAAAATGTCTTGCTACTATAATTGGGCATTTCAGTTCATATAGCATATTTAGAAAATGGGGATCACTAAATAGGTTAAATTTTGAAATGGTCGCACTAGTTATGACAACATCTGGCTGAAAATTACCCAGAGAAGACAAAATTGTATCTGCAGCTTCGTTACTATAACGCATATCACTATCTGAAAGAGATATCTCGTTGAATTCAATTCCAACTTGCTCAAGATATTCCTTTTGTTCTAGAATATCGGTTATCGCTACAATTTTTTCCTGTTCATCATCTTTTTTGGCATTTATATATAAAACATTAATTTTGAATTGTCCTGAGCGTTCTAACCAACTTGTGGCCTTCAAAACTACATCCGAATGATCTCCTCCATCATATAGTACGACCAAATTTTTCTGACCTAAGCGTCCTCTAGTATTTCTATTTAATTCGAACGTGAACTCTTCATTTCCTTCAGATAAAATAGCTAGAACATCACACGTCAGTAGCGTTTGAATTTTTTTACTATTCCTGAATGTTTCAAAGTCTGTTATCAGCAAATCTATTTTTTGTTCCTCTACGGTAGCCAATATCGCTTCACTTGTATCATGTGATATTCTTACAAGATAGTGATTTAGTATGTTCTCCTTGTCTATTATTTTGTCTAATGGTTCAAATGACTTTTTTGCTATTTCAGCGTATCCTGATCCCGCAGATAAGGGGGTCTGTTTTGGAACTGTGATTACTCTCAAAATATTAATCTCTCCGAAATTTTCTTTCGCAACTCTTATTGCGTATTTCAATAATCTATCTGGATCTTCGGGTGTATATGGAATTAGAATCCTGTAGTCCTTCCTCTCCAGATCACCTTCACTAGTAACTATTGGAGCATAATGATCTATTTCCTTCCTAAAAGTGTACAACCGATATACGAAAAACCCAATTGCCACCCATACTACCGTTATAGCCCAGCTCAAAGGTTGGGTAAATAGCAGAAAAATAGCTAAACCAAGTTTGAGGAAGATACCTATTATTGGTATTATTG